>Ga0163217_1060719_pt1 | contig 20258 bp, 20 predicted proteins | sample SynspAceP_FD_185933 | JGI IMG/M metagenome (GOLD analysis project Ga0163217, IMG submission 185933) | Saline lake microbial communities from Ace Lake in Antarctica - Synechococcus sp. Ace-P (PacBio error correction) | ecosystem: Environmental > Aquatic > Non-marine Saline and Alkaline > Saline ...
TATGGGGGTTTTTCCTTTTGCAACTTCGGCCGCTTACTCTAATCGAAACGCTGAAGGCGCCACTGTCACGGAGCCCAAAAATTGACGTTGAATCTCTGATCAGGAACACAGCCGGACGCCATGCCGACCATAACGGAACCCGCCGCCTGCCTTACAGCGCGCAAGCAGATGTACGATCGGTTGCGGATTGTGGGCGGCAGAGTATCCGCAGTTTTTTTGCCGTGGTGTTCTGCCGGCGCGTATCCGTTCGGTGACGCCGCGCGACCACGATGCCGGAGGTGATGGAGGCGGAATTCTGGTGATCAAGCTTCAAGGTGTTTCGCGAACGATTCGGCAGTCGAGTGACTTTGTGGCCCTGCGCAAAGTCGAATCGACAACCGAAATATCTGGACGGGCCGTTTCGCTATACTTGAAATCGAACTGGGCCTTTGCGGATGCCGAGGGCGGGCGGGTGCATGTGACAATTCTAATGTCGATTCGAATTCCGCATGCGGTGTTGCAGGGCATTATCGGGTTTTGTGTTCAACGAGGCGATGCAGTGCAATCGTGCGCGCTTTGAGCGGGCGGCGGGCAGCTTTACGCCGTTCTGAATGCGCGCTATGCTGGCATCCGAATCAAGGAGCCGTGCAAGATGAACATCACCCCGACAACTGTCCAGGATTTTGCATCACAAAAAACCAATATCGGTTAAATTCCGCAATTCTGCATGCGTATGATGCAGCTTTTCCTTGGCTGGACTGGGCAGTTTGTCGGCATGGCGGACGCGATGAAGCCCGGTTTTCACGATCAACCCGCGAGATGGTGCTGGAAGAGGCGGGCGCGACCCAAAATGCCAGCCTGATCGGTCCGAAGACCCGCGTGCCGCCCGTGCCGCTGCGCCTGGCAAACGGGGCGACCAGTCCTGCGCTGGATATGGACGATAACGCATTTTGCCGCCATATGCCATCCCTCTGTGGCGGTGGAATTCCGGCCGCTCTGGCTGTTGGCCCGAGCATCGGGAAAGCAGCATGCAGCCGCCACTGCAGGAGGCGCTTTTCGGGCGAAAGCTCGGTCCGTGTGGGCGTCTGGCTGGGGCGCGGACCACTATCAGACGGGCTTTCACCAGAACGGGGCACGGCAGGTTGCCTTTGGGCGCTGCTTTCTGGCGGCGCGCGCCTTGATGGGGCTGGACGCGCAGGGATGCGCCATGGCGCTGGGCTGGTGGCCACCCGACGCCTCGGGAATGAAGTCGCAGTTTCGGGAGCATGGGCAAGCCTTTCAACGCAGGGCTGGCCCCGCATCCAACGGTGTCGAGGCGGGGATGCCTGTGGCGCGCGGGTTTCGAGGCCAATCCGATGCGCTTGGAATCGCGCAAGGGATTCGGGCCGACCCATGCCGGACAGGGGTTGGTCGAAGGCTGGAGGGGCTTTGGCAGGATTTTGGCTGTTCGAGACTGTCATATACGACCTGCGCTGATCAGCGAACTCATGAAGCCTTGGCGCTCCCGATGGAATTTGATGCGGGCGGGCTGTCCGATCAAGTTTATTCCAACATCACAGGGCAAATGAATCGACAATTTCGTTGTAGGATTCGAAGATGTGGTTTGGAGAGCCAATTATTCCCGCTGAACTGCCAGATGTTTTCGACGCGGAATTGAGTTCGGGCATTTGGCTGGCAGCGGAATGATGCTGATCATTCTCGGTATGATGAGCGCGTCGGTCCATATGCCACCGGCCTGATCCATGATCACCAAAGCATGTTTTGCGCCATGCGCCAACGGTTCGAGCGATTTCAGCAAGATGCAGGTTCATCGCATCGGTATTGCAGAGCGGCAGGACGGAGCCCTGCGCCTTGCCAAGGCCCGGGCAGATCGCTCCAAAATGTAGGCCGATGTGGTTCGTTGATCAATGCCCCCCCGGGGGGGGGCCGCTTGGGATGGACGTGGTCCCGCGCTTCGCCACCGGCGCGTGATCTGTGTTTTCTGGCCTAATGCGCCGCCTCGTCCTGGAACCAGATTTCTATCGCAGTGGCTTTCAGGAGGCGGGCGCGGACTTTTTCCATTCGGTGCAAAAACCCCCTTTTTAAACGCCCTCCGTGCGTCTGTTTCTTGAGCATGGTGGCGAGGACGCGCCGTGGCTTGACATAGCCGAGCTCTCAGTTCCCGCCCACGGTCGTTTCGTCAAGGGAGACCGTAAATTCCTTATGGAGCCACTGTACCAGGTCAATCAGGCGCCAGAAGCGCACAACAACATGGACTTTCCGGGATCGGACCGCTCTCGACGATAGCCACAAAGCGGCCATGACGTTGGGGCATCCATCGAGCTTGGGCGCGCCGGCGCCTTGCCATCAATTCAGCGCATCCGGCCACGGGCCATTGAAACCGCAACAACCCAGTCGCGCAACAATCTGCAACCCACACGGCCGATCGGGCCGCAATTGCCCACGACTGCCACCAATCGTAGATATCAGCCACGCCAGCAAACCGTCGGCTCTGGTTCGGTTCATTCGTCGTCCGTGCCAGACGCCGCAATGTCGCCCCATCAAAATCCGCCCGCAATTTCTATCGCTGTCCATAGACCATGTCCTCCAAAGACCTGCCGCCATAGATTTCAGAAAACTTTCGGCGCGTGGGAATCCCTCCTGAGTCAGCCTTCGCGCCGCTTGGTACAGCCACAAGTTCCATGCCTGCTTTGTCATGGTCTGCATGCAGCGCTCGAGGCAGGTTGACGCTGGCGCCCACTAAAACGCAGAGGCAGATCGCGCGGATAGAGGTGACAACCATCCGCGCTGGATGACCGTGTGCCAACCAGATCGCGCCCATGTCGGGGCTTGTGCGCAAGTTTTCAGCTATGGCACCGTACTGGCAATGCAGATTCCTGGGCCATGATAAAACCGCCGTACTGGACAGTCTAACAGCGCGGCTGTCTGTGCGCCGAAAATCCTCTGTAAAGGCCCTGCGCGACAACGGGTCTAATAATCAGTCGGATGAATGCCGCGCGAGACAGCCCAGCGCGGTTTGCGGGTGGTGCTGCAGAACGGAACGTTCTAAATGCGACCCAATGATCTTGAACGGCGCCGATGACGCCTGGATCTGCGGCAACAGAAGATCCAGAGCAAGGCCGCAGTTTGGATCGGCAGAGCAGCGGATCGGTTGTGGTCTGTGAATTTCGGCACAGACGGATCTGGCGTCAGTTTGAACTGAAATCTTGCGTTCACTAAGTAAATCAATCTTTGGCGCTGCCGCTATGAATGTCAAATCGCAGTGCTGTATCGCCAGAGCATCTGGAGTGTATGCGCGGTTGCTGCAAGGCGTCGATCGCGCGCCCCTGCGCGCCGGACATTCGACCGCGGATTTCAACTCGCCAGTTTTGCAACTTACCCACGGTATGATGCGTGAGGCAGCGATGCCCAGTGCTTCTCACCGTCCGAAAGTAAAGGAACACGAAATGCGAGCCTATAACCGGCCTCACTGAAGGTGAGCGTAACAAGTTTATGGCATTGAAGAAAGCTGGGTTTGACGCAATGCGAGTCCATTGGCAGACCAGATGCGTCAACAAATCGACATTTGCCGGGAGCTAAGCGTAAACGCAGGTCTGCGCGGAATATCGCCCCAAGCAGGCGCATCGCCCCTTGGCTTGTGGTAACGGCAGTCACAAATTCCGCCGGACCCGTATTGCGGATGCGACGTGGACTGGGATTGAAAATGATCCGCGAGACTGGAGCCTGAGCAAATCACGGGTCATCTGAAAGACATTGGTGACCAGAGCGCTCAGCCGCGGAGTGGATCTACCAGCATATTCTATGCAGATAAGAAGAAACGGTGGGCGACCTTTCACACCCGCCTGAAAGGTGTCAAAAGCAAACGTGCGCAAGCGCTATGGCGTATCGAGCGGCCGCGGCCAGATCAAGATATAGAAATCCATTGAAAAACCCCTGCAATCGGTCGATCTGCGCAGCCGCAATAGGGGATTGGGAAGCCGATACCGTGATCGCAAACAGGGACACTCAAGTCCTTTGTGAACGCTGGTTGAGCGCAAGCGCGATTTACCGTTGCCATTAAGGCCGTCATAAAACAGCGGGGCTGTCAACGGAATTGCGATCCGTGTGCATTATACCTGAAGCCCCCTATCAGGAAAGGGTTCTCACCTGACGCTACCGACAATGGCAGAGAATTTGCCTTACCATGAAGAGAATCGCCCGCCGAGCTTGGCCGCCGAAGGCTTCTTCGCGCCCCTACCACTCCTGGGAACGAGGCCTCAACGAAACACAAAATGGTCTGATCCGGCCATACATCCAAAGGAAAGCATTGATGATCTGAGTGTAATGAAGACGTTTGCCTGAGATCATCCAGAAGATAACCAAGCGGCCTAGAAAATGCCTTGGCTCAAAGACGCCAAATCAACTATTCTTAGACACCGACAACCTGTTGCACTGTGATTGAAATCCGCGGACGGTTTCAACTGTATCGGGCGTCCTGTGCGGGGCCAGTCCGAACAGACCCGACCTTCAGGTTGAACTCCTGACCGCCCGGACCTGCGAATTATCCGGTCACGGATACCGCTAACAATCCGCTAATGATGCGGCCAGCGCGCCTTGCGCCATTTTTCCTGCGCGACCTGTTCTTGACAACAGCCCCAATGCGCGGCCAGAGTGTCGGGCCGACACGTTCCAGCAGGTCGGTCTTGGCAGCGTTGGAATAGGTGACCATATGCCGCGGTCGAACACATCCGATGATCCCGCCACATCGGTCAGCGCGCGGCAACCATGCGCCGGTGCAGCTTTCGCGTGGCGACTCCGCAGACCAGCGCGGGCGATAGGCCCCTCCAGAAGGGCTCGATGGAATGGTCCATGTCAGATCCAGCCGCTATGCGAGACATTAGGCCCCCCAGACCACCATAAGTGCTGCAAAAACACCCGCGATCACGTCGGTTCAAGCATCAACACCCAAAGGACCATTGCTGCCGGTCTGCCCAACCGATGGGGCCCAAGTTTGGTGATAATCGGAAAAAGCGAAAGCGAATGAATGCCTGCACCCAGCCGGCCAGAGGGCAGAACACCCGCGCCCGGATGGCTGGCGCCGATCATCACGGTAAAAGCGCGAATCCACTGGCCTGCCACTCGTCATCACGATCTTGAGGGATCATGATCGGTTTTTGCCTTTTGTTTCCCAGCGCAGTGGCCACCATTCCCATAGCAAAAGCAGAACGATGCTGCACAGAACAGCGGCAGCCACCCAGTGTGAACATGCCAACCTGTGGGCAAGGCGGCAAGTGATCCGCCATGTGCCGGGGGCCGGTTTCAGATGGCCGACATAGAAAAAAGGTCGCGATCACATGCGGCGGTGCTCATGCTTTCAACCAGCCGTTGCCGTGGCAAGCGGGCTGCGATGCCTTCCTCGCGCCCCGTAAAAGCCGCAAGCCGTTCACTGGTGGTGGCCCTTGGAACCGACACGCGCGCCGGATCAAGCCCCCATGATCGCAGCATTTCGGTCTGCATCGCCGCAGAATGGGGGCCGATCTTGGGTATTCACAGACAAGTGTGCAGTCTATGTTGCTGATCTGAAACCCTTGCTCCAACAGCGCCAGCCCAACAGCATGGCGCAAAAAGATATGGCTGGCGGCCCCTTTCATTGCGGATCGGAGGGCGGGAAATGCGCCCGATATCGCCCATCGCCCAGCGCGCCATAGCATCGCATACGGTGACCCGCATGCATGCCCACATCGGCATCGGAAATTGACCGACCAGTCCCCGCGCCCGTGCGGCACGGCCAAAACCGCAAAGCATCCACATGATCCCCGCCCGAAACGGTTGCACGTCGTATCCATTGCCCAGTCCTGATATCCATGTCGCTGTGTGTCCTTTCAAAATCCGTTCGGCCCTGATGAAATCCTCCGGGCGTGGTGAAATTTTCAGATTGTCGCATGGGCCGGGGTGATGACAACCCTGATCCCTGCCGGCGCGGGCGACCTCGACATCATCCGCGGCCCCGCCGGGATGGGCGCGGGCGCCCGCCCAGCAGCGCGTCAAATTGAAAGCCTTGCGGTGTCTGTGCCGGCGAACAGACCGGCTGCGGGCGGGCGGTAATCGCCACGTGGTCCCCGCCTCCGCTCGCGGCCACAAGCGCGTCGTCACGGGCAGGCCGGGGGCGGCAGCTTCGTCAATGGTCGCAGCGCCGCCAATACCTCATGGATGATCTGTGGCGGTGTGCAGGGCGGCAACAATCATGGATCAAAACGCGGGTGATCCCAGTCCGGCCAGTGCTTCCAGCCCGTTGCGCACTGAGAATATCGCGGCTGTCCCCCGCCAGTCTGATCGCGGCTACCCTCGGGCGCATTCGAAAAGCGCCAGATCATCGGGGTGGCAGCAGCAAACCAGAACCAGATCAATCCCCGGTGCGTTACAGAATAATCGCGAGCGTCACAGTCGATCAACCCGCCCGCAACCGCAAGCTTGCGATTGCTTGGGCCTGGCGCGCCACCTGCACGGGTGCCGCGCCCTGCCGCCCAATGATTGCGGCAGTACTCATCCCCACTCTTGCCTGGGTTTTTGTGCTGTCTCACAGGGATACGCCTTGCCTGACAATCGTCTAATCATCTGCAAATAGGACGCAAGGCGGCCAAAGGGCAATGTGCCAGTTTTACGGTCGCTTTGCTTTAATTATTAGGCAGTCCTGTCGATTTGCCTATATTTAGGTCCATGTCCCGTCTCTGGTTCATTGTCGACCCCTGTCGGCTGGGATAGCCCAAGGATCAACGCACAAGGAATAGGCATGTCACTGCTTGATCGGAGATTACGTTTTACCCTCACCGTTTCTGCTGGCCCGCTGGCGGAAATCAACTGATCTGCCGTCCGCTGTTGTGCGTCCCCTTCCGGGGGCAGGGCCTTGTTGTGAAGCGAAGATGGTCGCCAGCCGCGAGAATAGTGACAGGCCGGATTCGAGGCGCGGGACCGCGCCCGAACTGGGGGCGGATGTGGCCGGTACAATCGGTGCAGATTGCCGGACGTGCTCCGCATTGGATGGCGGAGCTTGCCCGCATGATCGAAGCATCGGTGCGCGGATGCATTGATATCAACATGGGATGCCCGCGAGAAGTTGTGGGCGGCATGTCGGGCTCGGCCTGATGCTGCGAGCCGGATTAATGCGCTGGCGCCTGATCGATGGCGGTCGTTGCGGCGGTCAAGGGTGCCAAGTCACGCCTCAAGACCCGGCTGGCTGGGAACACGGATGGTCTGAAGCATCACTGACATCTGCGCCAGCGGCGAAAGGTGCGGGGCGTGCAGATGAAATCACCATTCAACGGGCGGCACGCGTTGGCCAAAGTTTCTACAAGGGACAGGCCGACTGGGCCGCGATTGCCGAGGTGAAAACAGGCGGTGCGGATTCCGGTCCCCATGCGAATGGCGATATCAACCAACAGCAAGTCTGCGGCCGAGGCGCCTGGCGCCTTTCGGCGGACCGGTTGTCAATGGTGGGGGCGTGCTGCACAGGGCCAGCCGTGGTGTCTTTGCCGGTATCGCGCATGATCTGTTTTGTCCAGCCCTGCACCACACAATTCCGCAGGGTATGGATTTTAGTGGCAAAATGGTAATCAGATTCGATGCGATGCTGGCGTTCTACGGTGTGGAATATGGGCTACGGATGGCCCGCAAGCAATCTGGGTTTGGTATATGGATGGTGCCGCCACCCAATAGCCGACTGCGGCCCAGCACCCTGACCGCAAAACCGCAAGAGGTGCCTGGCGTTGCGCCCGAATGCGGCTGACCGCGTCCCAGCCAATCCGACGGAGGCAGGCTGCGTGATCGACGAATCAAAGCTTTTGTGGTCTCGCTTCCGGTTCGGCGGATCCTTGTTGATCCCGATGATATGATACGACTGACGCCAATCCTGCGGCCGAGTTGTTTCTGAACGCCTCCGCTGAAAAATCCGGGTGCGCGGACAGCCGGCTGGGACCTGCGTGATGGGAATGCGCCATGCAGGAGCGTTCGATCCGGGCGCGCAAAAACCTCGACCCCGCTTTCGTCAATTGACGTCGACGTGGGCACGGGCGAGCGGTACCGCTGCATTGCAACTTGCAGATATCGCCATTGCAGGGGCGGCCCGGCTTCACCTGATCCTGCTGATCTCCGCCACGAAACTCGCCCGGGCGGTGACGCATTCGCATTCGTGAAGTCCGCTGCAAAAATCCGCGATCGGCATGGCCGAATGCGGCGCACGAAACTCAAGAACCCGTTGGCGGGATCACAGGGGCAGGGCGCAGCTGCTGTCGTATGGGGCTGGCGCCGAGGATATGGAGCTGACCGATTCTGATCGTCGAGAAAAGCGCCGATTGTGAAAACTGCTGGAACAAGGTCGAGCAATTTCCGGCCAACCTGAGCCCGGCCTGACCGCGCGAGGTCAATAGTGCATGATGTAACTGGACCGCCGCGCCGTTCCGCGCTGCTGGGCTTTGGCGCGCATATGAAGATCATCGAGGGATTATGATCCGTCCTTGCCAATGGCTATGGGGTGATCCGGAACCACGTTGTTGTAAAAAGGTCGTACTGAATCTGGTCAAGAACGCATCGAAGCGGCTGATCGCAATGGCGAACGTCCGGCTGCGTCCTATTATGAACACTCCTTCCGGCTGCGTCGTAGCGATGGGCTGGGGCAATCCCTGCCGTTTGGCAGATCGAGTTCATCACCCGATGGCCGCCGGCCTTCCCACCCGATATCGCAGGTGATCTTTTTCGAATTCCGTTCGTGTCAAGGGCGCGAGAACGGCAACGGTCCTGGGTCTGGGGCGCTGGTCAGCAAAGATCTGTCCCACCATGAACCGGCTGGAATCTCGTCGACTCGGTCCCCCGCCGCACCCGTGGTTCCGCATGTCGCTGTCCGCGTGCCCCGCGCGAAAAAACGCAACTAAGCAAATCCATGAAACCAACCCACACCCCAAGGAGTAGACGCAGTGGAACGGAACCGTTTCTGGTCGCCGATGACGAATCGCACAACCATCCGACCGTGTGACGCAGGCGCTGACGCGTGCAGGCTGCAAGGTGCATGCGACTCAGCCTGACCACGTCTGATGCGCTGGTAGACGAGGGTAAGGGAGTGTGGTGATCTCGGGTGTCATTGATGCCGGATGGCAAACGGGCTTGAGATGCTGCCGAAGATCGCGCAGACCGTCCCGGACTGCCCTTGATCGTATTTCGGCGCAAAACACAATCAAATCGACCGGCGATTCAGGCGGCCGAAGCGCAGGCCTATGACTTATCTGCCCAAGAGCCCTTCATCTGCCGGACCCTGATGAAACTGTAAACCGCGCGGGCGTTGGAAAGCCCGGCCGTCATGTGGCGCCTGCCAGCCCCCGTCAACGATGCAAACCGACCGGCCCGACGATTTTGCCGCTTGGTGGGCGCACACCGGCGATGCAGGCGCTTTATCGTTTGTGGCGGCGGGTGGATGAAACCGAACCTTGCCGGTGCTGATTCCGGCGAGAGCGCACTGGAAAATCATTGATTGCCCGCGCGAATCCATGATTTCTTCGGACCCGCCCGGACCCTGCCCTTTTGTGACAAGTGACAGCAAGCGATCTGCAGGATAATCGAATCCCGCCGGCGCGGGTGCTGGCGCGGCACAAGGGCGGGTTCGTCCTGATTTGACGAAATCGGCGATATCGGACATGGAAAGTCAGGCCCCGTATCGTGGCGGATGATGGATTAGCCCGTCCCGATCAATGGTGCCGCGCTTCATGCCAACCAGCCCGAGGCAACTGTCCAAAGCGATGGAGCAGGGAAGATGTGGCAGGATTCTATTATCGTCTAGGCGGCGCCCGATCGGAAGTGCGCCCTGCGCGAGCGCGTAGACGACATCCCGCTGCTGGCCGAGCAATTTCCTGTTCCCGCAGCGAACGGTGACGGCGCGCCCCAAGCGGCGTCCTGTCCCGTGAATTCAGTCGAGTTTGATGCGGCCTATAGCTGGCCGGGCAATGTGGCGGCAGTTGGAAACGCCATCCGCCGGCTTGTGCTGACCATCGCGCCGATGAAATCACACCGCGTCACGAAAAGTCGGGCGGTTTCTGGAACCAAACCCGAGGGATTGGAGCCGGTCTTTGGCGGAGGCAATGATACCGAAAAAACTGTCGGCCTCGGTCAACCGCCACCTGCGGCGCTATTTCGATCTTCATGGCAACAATGCTGCGCCTCGGTCTGTATGGCCGTATTGCGCGAGGTCGCGCCCCATTGCTGGAAATCGCCCTTGAGCAACAGGCGGCAATCAGGCCAAAATGTGCTTGATCTTTGGGGGACAAACCGCAATACCTTGCGTAAGAAGATAACATCTTGATATTCGCGTACACGGCGACGGAAGTTGAGTAAAACCGCAACAGAAAAGTGGCAAATCGGTGTCGTTGCTGGAAATTTGTCGCAATCAAAAGCGGTTCAGCGCGTTCCGGCGCCGTATCAAACAGGACGGGGGCAACGGGTGGATCAACGCCAGCTCGTATGAGTGGACGCTTCCAGAGAGAGACTGCAGATCATGCCCTGGCGGTTGCGCCGCCTGAAGAAGTGCAAGAACTCGGCGTCGGAACCGACACGTATGTGCGAGCTTCGTGTCGGTGCCTACAGACCGTTGGCTGGCACGCGGCGTGCGGTGGCGCACTGCCGATTGTTTCACTTTCTGGTATCTGCGGATCCTCGGAGGCCCGGCGAGTGAGGATGAAGCTGGGTTTCGTCCCCGCTAACTACGGGCTGCGACGGCGTGAGCGATGCGCTGCCACGCCTGGTTCCGGGTGCCATTCTGTGTCCATACATTCTTCGTGCGTACGGGCGATTGAGCGTGGCAGCGTGCCTGGCTCAGCGAAACAGGTGTACGGTCGTCGCGGCCTGAGTCTCACTGCGACGGCGGGTTCGACCACAGTCCTCGCCCTGATCCACGCTAGCGAGTTTCGCAGCCGGGACGCGCGAGAAGGTATTGTGCTCCCGCACCCTGTGAACCTGAGGCTTCCAGGCGCCAGCGTCGCTCAGAGGCTTCCCCGCACCAGTTCAGCGAGAGCAAACGTGTGCGCGAAATGCCCGTGTGGCCCTGTCACTGGGCTTTTGTCATGATGGCGCGGGCCCTCACAGCCTTCGATCGGGCGACCATACGCTCAGCTTGAGTACTCGAGGACACGGTTTCGTCTCTGCGAGGGCGACCCTGTAGTGTCACTCAATTCAGGCTCAACTTTGTCGCGGCAACTCGGCTGGCCCGCGGGCTTGAGGCTGATGAGAGCTAATTACCGGCATTCGTGAACCCGCGACCGTACCCACGAGAGGGGGGGATGCCCCAAGTGGCAGAAAGCTGGGCGGCATAAGGCGTCGGCCATCAAGCACCAGTGAGACCCCGCCGCACACTACAATCTCTTACATAAGAGGTGAATAGAGTGATGGGTGCGCCGGGTGGCTGGGCGGCGAGAGCGACCATGGGCCCCACCACGACGATCAATGGGTGCGAGCGAGGCTTTCTGCGCGCCGAAGGCCTATGGATCGACGGCAACAGGCAACAGCGCGTGAGATATCAAGGCTCCGAGAGCCAGATCCCATCATTCTCCTAGGTTCAGGATTCTGGGCGAGACCACTCTCGACCAGCAGGACAAAGCGGTCCAGTCGATCCGGCTGCAGGGGACCGCGCAGAGTTGAGTCAACAGCGCCTCAAATTCATTTGTGCGGTTGATGACACTCGTTGTTTGGCGGCGAGGATCAGTATGTCTCCAGGCGACGCGCGGGGACTGAACAACGCAACCGCAGTTCGCGGCCCGCTGGGTTGAACGGAAACCCCCCCGAGGGGGGGTTCTAATTCCGTAAGATTCCCGCCCTCACAAAAAATATATTTTATTCCAGACCACCGCCACGAGCTGCACTGAGGCACGCAGAGCACGAAGTCCTGGCTGAGTATTCCGCAGAAGGTGTCTCTTCTCGGCCGGGAATATGAGCACAGAAGAACACGGCAGCGGATCCTGACATCACCTTAAACCACGCTGTGCGGAGACTATGTGAACACAGCGCGGCGTGTTGCACGTTGGCCGATAGCAGAGGGAATATCATCGCGTCAGTCCCTAGCTCTGTCTGGCGCACATCTCGCTGTTTTGATCGCCTGAGCTCCACCCAGTCGCAATCGCCCTAGCACGGAGCCACTCACTAAGGCTGGTGCATGCAGCCGCGATATGAGTGGGTCTTGCCGCCGACCCGACTTACAAGCTGACCACCCTGGGTCGGAGTGGAGCGAATCGGCTGCGTCGGGTCCGCGGGGTTGACGCACCGGACGAGCTCGCGCAGAGGGTCAAAACGAGGGCACGCTTTGCTCAACTGGGCTGCAGGCAGGAGGCACCCTTGGATGTGCAGGTACCCGAAGAGAGCCCGGGCAGGACTAGGAGTATCGTGCGCGCGAGCGATTGACTTCTTTGGCTGGAAGCCAGGCGGGCTCTAATTTACAGCGCACTGAGCAGATCCATGACCGGAGGGCAAACTTGATCGCTTAGCGTCGGAAGCCGGGGCGAGCCGTCGCCGGCGCACTAGTTTCTCCATCGCTTGCATGGACACCATCAGCGAGCTGCGCGAGCGGAGGTCGAGCTACGCAAGAGCCTGGTTGGGTGCCACCCCGCTCGGCGTATTGAACAGCTGGCCAGGTGCTGCAGTTTCGGCTCCTGCACGCGAGTCGAGGCTGTTGAGTGTGTGGGCATCCTCATCTCGCCGAAGGGCGTCGGTGAGCCCCGAACTGCTAGTACTCCCCGTGCGCCCTCGGACCCGATGCACGGATTCAGTGGCGCTTGAGACGTCTAACGGCGACGTGCACAGATCGCCTAATTTCGGTGGTCGCTTGCGCATGGCTGCCTGACGCGCGTATATTGCGGACGCGCTGTGGCGCAGGTGGAGCGAGTGTACCACAGCAAATACACAACAGAGGCAGCGGCAAAACGCACGCGCAAGACACACACCCCATCGGGACCCGTGGCGGCGCGTGCAGGTTTGCGTCATACCGGTGCATGTCAGGTCGCGCGCGACCCTGCGCCACGGCGCGGCGACGTCCCATGGCGGACCGCTTGCGCGAACGCGAGATGGTGCAACAGTGGGCCGGTCGGGTGCTTCGCACGGCGTGACTTGCAATGGCCCGCTGGCCATCGTCGGTGAATGGCCTCCCTGCAGCACCGCACATGCCGGCGAGATTTGCCGGTACCCTAGATCAACCCGGTGCCTTTCTAGACGATTTCGGCAGCGGCCGGGCCATGTACGGAAACCACGGCATTCTGCGCGCACACCGAGATCAACAAACCAACCGGACTGAACTCGCTACCTGTGATGGTCTCGGCAGCCCGTGCTGAGAGGAGACTCCAAGGCAAGTCTTTCCGTACTCGCAAACATCGCGAACGCAAGCGAGAAAACGCGACGCGATTGGAGCAGCTGACAGAGCCGCTGAGATCGCACGGAGATCCAACCAATCTCCGAATTTTCGCCGCCTCTATTGGTAGTCGATGAATCCCCGGAGTTATCTTCGAACAAGCCACGCGCGGGATGGCCTTCGTGAGATCGAGGGCCCAGCGAGCGCTGCACGCCAGACCAAAGAGCGACTTAGAGGCCCCCGACAATAGCCTGAGCCGGGAGAGCCCTTGTCGTGACGCATGTTCCTTGTGCAACAGGCCGGTCAAACCCAATGTCAGATCCGCGCGAATCTTGGGCGATGATATGCTAGACGCCGAGGTGATGCGACGAATATCATCAGGCTCTGACCAACTTGATCAAGAACGCGGGCGAAAGCCCACGAAACCTATCAGCAAAAAAGAACGCTGGGACGATTATTCCGGCGCAAATCCATATCACCAGCCACACGCCAATCGGGACACAGGCAGAAATCCGTATCATGGACAAACGTATCGCCTCCCGAGGAATCGCGCGCGCCTGTTCGAGCCTATGTGACCAACCGCAACGGAGGCACGGGGCTGGGCTGCGATCGTCAAAGAAGATCATCGAGGAACATGGCGGCACCTTCGCTGGAGGAAGGCGCCATTCGAGGGCGACAACCGGCACGGCGAACAGCGCACCAGGCAGTGAACCTAAACTCGGGCACTTCACACTGCCCATAGGTCATCAGGGACGGCGGCAGCCCAGAAGTCGGTGAGAATCGAGCAACATGCTTCGAGAAACTGAACACCAACTAAACCTTTGACCCCGGTGCTGTTCCTAGCGCAGCGGGATCGAATCGACTCAACGCCGCGCAGAGCCCCTGTCCACAAAACATTTCTCAGGAACGAGATCATCTAAATGTAGCAGGCCGCTATGTGAATATCCCATAGTGAATTCATCATTGCGGTTAGTCGACGTACCGAGCACTAAGGATCGAGAGACGTAAAGGGAGTCTGCCTCGCGCGAGAAGCTGTATTGCCCTCGGAATACACACTGAGGATGCGGTACTGCAAGCCTCGGCTACGGAGAGAAAGACGCGTCATATCAGCACGGACACAGTGTTCTCCAGCGAGGCGATCGCGACGCCGAGCGAGACGGCACCTCAGCGAGGGACCTTCCACTGCGAGAGCCTATCTCGTAAATACTCTTATTGATATGCGTGAGCTCAATGAGACACCGCAGAGGTGGTATTAACGATTGTACTGAGGTGTGGACTAGTGCACTCATCATATCCCGAGAGAGCGTACGCGGAATGGAGACAGCAGCGCGCCGAGAAGTCAGCTGCCTGCTGTGCGTAAGCAGTAAACCGTTCTGTCATCGGGGCTATAGAACACTGCCGGTGAGAGGTGCGGTGCGACGGTCCTGCAGCCCATTCAGGCGTCACAAATGCACAGGCGGGTCCTACGACTTCTAAAGGTGTGACATGTCCAGAGATACAAAGGCCGTCTTCGGAGCATCGACCTCTTGGCAGCGGTATGCGATCGTCAGATTCTGCCAGCCGGAAAGTTTGGCAGAACTCAGTATCGCTCTCTTGCAGCGTCACGCCACAGAAATCACAGCGAAGAGTCCCACGTTTCGTTTGCGATGGACATGAGCTGTGACACTAAATAGGTATGTGTCGCAGACCATGCTCCTTGGAGAAGTATTCCGGGAGAACACTTGCGCGTGCTACTTCTGCCTATCTCTTGACAGTCAGCGGCGTAGGCACAACAGCCGAGACACCAGCTCACACGATTGTCAGACGAGCGACAATTTGACACTTTAAAAAATCACCAATTGCCTCGGGGGCCATCCTTGAGACCTTTGCTTCCAGATAATTCTGTAACTCTGCTCCGAACTATTTCCCTCATAGCACGCGTGCGAGCGATTCGAACGTTAGAAGAGATCCAAAGAGAATAGGCATTGGCTTCAAGTGAGAGACATATCGTGACGAATGATTCACAAGGACCACATTAAGTTCCACGACTTGAGCGCAGAGCGCGCAGGACTATTGTTTCGCGGACATCGCCTTTATTTGTGACCTGTTTGTCTTCGAATCCATGACGTGACCTAAACGAATCGCGTGATGCCACGAGGGAAAATGTGCACGTGCAAAACATTTTCGTGAAGTTTACAGGCCTCGCTCGCCAGAATTGGCCTTCTCATGCGAGTTAGAGGACAGGGTCTCGAGAGCGAACTCGTAGTCGGTGGCGTGCCGAGCCACTTGTTGTCACCTCCGAGGACAGCTGGAGCACGGCATGGCGGGTGATCTATTCGACGAGGTAGGCCGGAGTCAATAGCCAAAACCGCCGCGCGCACAGCACGATCCTATCCGTGTGGTAATCAGAGCAGTCGACGGAGTTTGCCAGACAGTGTTCACATCGGCCAGCCGCGCGCGCGACAAAGACGAGCACCCGGGTGTCGCGCGAGTGTATCACGTTTGCACGTGCAATGTTATTCGAGTTAGAGACTACTTAAAATCCACCGAGTGTGCGACCATATCGCAACTACACGTATGTATTATTTTCACTGACGAGTCGCTTACCGGAGACATCGAGTCCGAACCAACGTACAGCACCGACCACGAGGGGCTCCTCAACAACAGCAAGAAAAATACACTAAGGACAATAACGCAGTCGCGCGAGCATCCATGATCTGAGCACTCGAGAAGGGCAAGGCCCTTCGAATCGCCCTGCAGCAGCGCAACGGGCGCGGTGAAAGAATGAATGCTGACCCGGCTGAATGTCGTGGCGGCGAGGCGATCAATGCCAATCGGGCCTGTCAAGTCCGCAGCGACCCAAGGCGCCTAATTAACGCCCAGACGACAATAGGAAGCCCGAGATGGCTTTCGCTTGGAGATCCGCGGGCAGTCGCATGGTTCTTGATTACCCATTCGTGAGGCGATGCGGAGGAGTTGACCAGCTCCGCATATTTCGGCGTGTCGCCAGCTTTCGCAAATCTCCATTCTCGGACAGGAAACCGGTGGCCCTGGCACGCAATCCTGCATCCCTTTGGTGAACGCGTGCGATCCTGTACCCCTAACACTACACCGGTGTCAACTTGGCCCCCGGCGATGCCGTTTCGAAATGGTGGCCGTCGCTCGCAGTACGTGAATGGCGACAGCGGCCGCAAACGGCCATGCCGGACCTGGAAGGTAGCCAAGAGCCGTCGCAGAACAAAATCTTGCAGCGCTGCCACGAAAATCGCGGGCCGGGAAAAGAGACTGTGCGAATCGAGTGTCTGTCCACGCTTATGAAATCAGCAGTACCGCTCAGTGAACTGGGCAGACCGTTACGCGAGTCATATTTTTCCGAGCATCGCAGCAAGGATTCACAGGAGCATAGTCATCCAAGTGGGCGCGACAGTTCGGATTTCAATGACTCTGGTTTGGAACCGCACGATCGCCACAACGGTGCAGTGAAAACCACTTGGTTACAGACGCGCATTCCCGCAGGGCACGGCGCGGGACGCTGCTGCGCCTCCAGGGAATTGAGGACCCCGCAGAGAAGTAGCTTGGCGTGCGCAATCCAGGCAGTACTGGAGGTGAGATTTCGGAGGTGGTATGATAATGTCAATAGGGCACAGACTGACCAAGTCCGCATTGCATGCGCTCACACATACTTCACTAGCTACCTGCCGGGGAACTGGATGTTGCACGAGTGGCCAGATTCGGCACGAGAGCAAAAGCCCGTGAACCGGGGAGCGGCGGGGCAACGTGCATGTAAAGGATACCAGAAGTATTCATTATGTCTTCAATCTTTCTGTCACGACGCCCCAGGTTAATGGCAAGCGATGGGGGGGGCAGGCAACAGCTTTTCCTTGGCGATGCGAATAAGGATGCGTGGATACATTCGCATTGGACTTAGGCGGTATGTATAATTTGTACTCGTAAGGCATCGTTGCGCCCATAACACAGCATGTCTAGCAAATTCAGGCAAGCTTGACCACGCACTGACCGAGGACACACGAACACGCTCAAAAGCGGATCGTTTTAGATATGAGTTTTCCGTGAGCTAGGTATCACTATCAAGTTAAAGCTCAGGTGTAGTTAATAATAGATGGCCCAGAGTTTTCCAGAAGTATTTTTAGCATGGGGTGTAGAGCAAAGAACCCTCGGGATTTCCACTGGAATAATGCTTGAGTTGGCAATTCGGTACCATCTTATCATTTGCACGACAGATTCCAGGATGGCGAGGTGGTTGAAGTTTTGGTGATCTGGCCTTCAGAGACTGTCCAGGACTGTTCATTTCCTCTTTGGCAAGCTCGCAGAGGCACAAGGTCAGTGAGAAATCACTGGCAGATGGGGGTCAGGAAGAATATTGTTCAAGGACTTGATGGCAAAAGTGGTAGACGATCTCCCCCTGAGTTTCAGCTCAACATCAAGAGAAGCCCTGTAAGAATTGAAGTTGTTAAAGTGGGATTCTAAGTATGACATGCGGTATGACTCTCATCGCTTTGAACACTGGTGGCTCACCATTAACGCGATCAAGAAGTGGCATTTGCATTTTTCGGACGTAAATGATTTGGTCAAAATGAGATTCACGGGCCTTCGGCGCCAACCGAACTGCTCGTCGGAAATTGTGGCGCGAGCGATTCGCAAAAAAGGCAGGATTATATCTAGATGATGGTCCTGAGATTTACGCATTGCTCTGGTCGCAAGCACCACGAAATAATCTTGGCGAGCACTTGACGAATACCATGAGGGCTGCATTCTGAAAGGCATGAGTTGTATCAAGGCATGAAAGAATTATTTTTTAAAGAAACTCTTGATGCGCTATCGTAAAGCAGGCATTGAGAAGGTTTTCCAAGGGGAAACTATCCAGTTTCTCCCCATCAAATACGAATGGATATGATTGGCATCGCAGAGAATAATCGAGCACTGCGAAGGTGATTCATCATTCTTGCTGGTGCGGATTACAGGCTTAATGCAGAACAGTGAAATTTTAAAATCTGCGACGGTGTGGGGTCAAACTACAAGGAAACAGAGTCAAGAAGAAATTGGAACGCGCAAAATCTGTATTTAGGCAATGACTGATCTAACGCGAGGAGTTATTTTGAAAGTGATTGACTCGCGTCATCAGATATAAGGCTTGCCAAGAGACCATATGCCTTGCCCCGAACCGAGGCCAAAGGAGTTTACTTTTCAGAGCATGTACTCTATTGATATATGCGGCTCTTGAGGGTTGGCTGCCAGGAAATGACTACCTGGCTTGCTTTCAAGGGTTGCCAAGACTCGACAAATATCTTCTGACTTGGCTACGCCTTTCTGTTTTAGCCATCAAAAGATCTTGCCGCATAGCGCGAAGCTGTTCTTTGACTTATCAAAGAGGCACAAGCCTTGCCGAAAGAGGTGAGAGAGGCGGTTTTTCTGGCCGGTCAAAGATGCAGGCTCCTATCAATATAGAGTTCCTAACCTGACCCCGAAAGACATTGATGAGAATGTGCCAGTCGCTGATGATTAAATATCCACTGGATAACGCTGGCGAACTAGGAATTAAACTGCTGTACTTGCTACCGTAAAACATCAGGCTCATGGTTGATCAGAATATGCCATTGACAGATGCGATCGAGTCAAGTTCAGCTATATTGGCTCAGTTTCATACTCGTAAGATAAGTAGCTAGTGAAGTAAGTGACTGCAGTGTCAACGCTTATTGGAGGCGATTGAAGGCCGGCTGTCTCTTTGCCCACCACTAAGCCCCTCAAGTGGACAGGCCGCCGCCATCTTTGTTCGCCCAAACTCAGGCTCCTTGCCTGGCACTCAGGGCAACGTTTAATTGCTCTCAAGCATCCTAGCGAACGTCCCTTTATAGGCGGTCTAGTTTTCTACACGTCCCTCAGTAACTTATTCAGCCATTTGGATTTTATGTCTAACGCTAGGCACTTTTCCAAGAATCCGATAACCTCAACCGAGACTTGCGATTCTGATTCCAGTCACAAGCATGGGTCTCAACTGACTTGGAAGATCAAGAACAGTGATTTATCGAGGTGCCTTAAGATGGCTGTTTTTTTCCTACGCTGTAACTCCGGAACGTGCTTCGGAACGTCGCCAGTTTTTGGCAGATCGTGCACCACCACATAGGGATGGCAGTGGATTGCGCTCACAAAGTCTTGGTGGTAGGCCTGTGGAAGAAGCGGTCGCTGGCTCTCCACCACGGTGGCAATTGGCTTCTCGAGCCTGCCGCCTGGTTGAAGCTGCTCGATGTACTGCCGCGCCAGCTTGCAGCATCGGATCGGCCGTAAAGATCGCCGAGCGGTAACTGCTCGCCCACATCGGGGCCCTGGCGATTCAGCTTCGTGGGGTCCGTGGGCCAACCGCGAAGAAAACACCTCAGCAGTTCGCCGTAGCTCACCTGGGCGGGTCGTAGGTGATTGCGGAATGCCCTCGGCATGGCCCGTGGTGCGGCGGCTCACTTCGGCCGATAGCGGGCTTGTGTCCGCTGAGCCGCCGGCCGTAGCCGGTTTCGACCGGCTTTTGACCCCCCGCAGCTTCCTCGTAAGATCGCCTCCATAACCCCAGAAGCAGCCTCCCCGCGAGCCAGCGCCGTCTGGTGGGGCCGGGGCCTTCGGCCCTCGATCAGGGTGGGGTCGGGTAGGGCCCGCGGCGCTGGCGGCCACCGAGCCGCATGGGCAACTCCCGTGGAACACCAGTGGCCAGCAGCAGCACCCAGCCAGGACAGCGCGAGGGAGCGTGATCAGCGGCCCATCCCAACGTTAACCTGGGCATGGGAGACATCCTGAACCGCTGTCTCTGGTCTACAGCTTGGAGCCCTGGTTTGGATTGGGGCTGCTCGCCGCGGCCGCTTCAGCCCAGCTCCAGGCGGCGCAGGCCATACACATCCCCCAGCCCCACGCTTGGCGCTTCGCCCCGATACATCCGCAGCACGCTGCT
>Ga0163217_1064581_pt1 | contig 20248 bp, 15 predicted proteins | sample SynspAceP_FD_185933 | JGI IMG/M metagenome (GOLD analysis project Ga0163217, IMG submission 185933) | Saline lake microbial communities from Ace Lake in Antarctica - Synechococcus sp. Ace-P (PacBio error correction) | ecosystem: Environmental > Aquatic > Non-marine Saline and Alkaline > Saline ...
CACAAATCGTACTACTAAAAAACGATTCGAACTTGAGCCTTGGCCCCTAACCCAGCACTAACCTCTGCCTCCGCTCGCAATAACCCAAAGAGTACCAAAGCATTTGCAGAGGGGAGAGACCCCCAAAACAGTTTAGAGATGAAAAACTAATCCACCTCAAGAGACAAATACAAAAACTCCTTAAGAGCATGTGCACGCAATTGCTAAGATCACAAAAAGTGCACCATAAAGCCAACTATCACAAAAAATAAAAAGATGTTTAGAGTTTATAATATTTTTCCCAAAACTAAGGCAAAGAACCCCAATCACCGAGTTAAATGCAAAACAAACCATTGAAGCGATAGATGCGACATCATAAACAGGAAACAAACTCGAAAACAGTAAAAAACTATGCCGCGGCTAAATGAAATTAATGACTTCGCACTCAAAATAGCGCAAATCGTATCAATAACCCACTCGCGGGAAATCGGAAAGGCATTTTCGACCAACCAAAAACCACCCAACGCTGCCCACCTTGCAACCAAGTGAGCTACCCAATCTAATGCAACTCAATACGCATTCCCAAGCACAAAACAAAGTTGACTCGATCCTAATTGAATGGCAAATTGCAACACCATTACCAAGACCCCAGCTGAAGCAGCTGGAAACTAGATGGGAAAGAAATTTGATAATCGAAAGTGCAATTGGACGATTCCGGCAGCATTGGCGGTAATGAAGGGAGGGCACTTCTCACAAAATACCAACTTAGCCAGAGTCGCTAAAAGTTACTCGAATCCATTAAACCAATCAGCGGGCAAAATAGAGAAATTCGTTTTCCCTTCGGATAGCAACGCCAAGAAGCAAACGAATCAACAGACCGCCAATATGGGCCTACGCAGAATGGGCTACTGCTGGCAACTCGTATCTCACGGCTAGAGCGCTAGCCAGCACATACCTTAAATGAAGCCGGTTCGAAAGTCACATAATACGAAGCAGCACTTCGCACAAATACCAAGTCAGATCATAACCACAATATAATCGCTCCACGTTAACCTAGATGGCACGAAAACCCCAATGATGAATTGTGCGAGCAGAAAAGATAGAGCATTTTGCAACCAAACCCACACACACTGTCACAAAATAGCCCCAAATCATTCTCCACTTGTTTGACCTCTAGTACGTATTGCTCCATCTTAACAGCCATCCGAGCTAAAGTTAGTAAACATAAAAAAATACAACAGAAAGTTTAAGCAAATTTATTTTTTTGACAGCCCTAGCGAATCAGCCTAGGGCTTAAGCCGGATTTAACCCCCGCCTATATTAAGCCAATTGCTGAAACTTCCATGAACAGAAGGCGCATTAATGCAACAACAATAACACCGTATTCTTAAGAATTACCTGAAGTTCTTCAAACTTACAGCCTTAGGCAAGTTCAACTAATATAAAGAAGAGCGGAATATCTAATCCCCCCGCAATAAAGCTAGCGGCAACTCCTGTCGGATGGCCCCGGAAATGAGATATGTGCATATGTTAACTGGCCGAATATCAGGCAAGAACTGACGATGAGATTCGGAAAGTCGTCCTTTCGAAATGCTTCACGTAGAGCTAACAGCAAGTGAAATACCAACACTTTAACATCAGGCACAGCCCCTTCACAGATGAGTAGTCATTAGACTACTGGGAAACTCGCCAACCAGAATAATGATTATAATTTACTCAAAGCGCAAATATTTTCCTTGCCTCAGAAAAGAACCGAATCTAGTTTCTAGTTTCGGTGCATAACGCACTTCAGCGTCAGCTCTAGCACCGGACGAACGAGAGCGGAAAGGATTGGCTTTCAAATTTAAGTCTAATTGAATAACTGATCTCATAACGCCTCGAAGCCTTAATCCGACGCGGCACTTCCCGTATGTCAGAAGATACTCTCCCACAACGGCAACTTCAGGGTGCAATTCCTTTCCAAGTATACCGATAATGAAGATAATGATTTTCCGGGCCCAATGGAACAAGGAGCGGCCGAGAAATGTTCACGAATCGTAAGTATTAACGACCTAAGCGCCAAATACGTTGTGTATGGCGAACGCCATCGTAAGTAAAAAACGTTATCGCTTTGACGTTGTCGACAGAAAGCTCCTTGTTATTCTCATCCAACCGCGCCTTTGAATTCCTCAAATGGGGCTTCGGGGATAAAATATATAGAGGTAAACCTGCATCGAGTAAAATTGGACCACAACCAAGAAGGCCTATTTCTTTTCGTACCCCAGCCCTATCACGACAGCGTGTGTAACGAACAAATCACCAAGAGTACCTAAGATCGGTACAATTTCGCAACCTTTTTTTAATAGGTTGTCGTATCAACGGGAGGCTTTACGAATTTTGGACAAATGAATAAACAACACTAACAATAGAAACCTTTAGCAATTTTCAAAATAAGCAAGCACAAAGCTAGAGCCAAGGATGACGACTCATTACCGTAATATCAATTAAAACTTTCACTGGCCCCTCACTACAATACGATTTCCAAATTCACCTACAAATACCTACGAGACCTCACTATCGCCAGGTTCCAAAATTATAGAGTTAAATGTCTTAAACGTCTTGTAGATTACTTGATAGGCAAACTTATCTGTATTAACATGATAAGCCCAAGAATGAGTTTTTTTTGAAAAATTCACAGTATTTTCTATACGCCGTAACAGACCTGATTCGAAACCTAATCCAATATATTGCCACATCGAATCTTTCAGATTGAAATCTTTTAAAAATCTTCTAGCAAACCCAGTGTTTTGATCCAAGTTCTCTCGTTTTCAACCAGATTTTTTTCCCATTCTTTTGCCTTGGTTCATTCAACAAATCGAAAGTTCGATTTTTCTCGAATTTAAGCAATAGCAAGATGAATTTAATGTGAAAAATATGAGACACCCTACAACGACGTCCCTTAAATCTTTCCAAAATTGTGATCGGCTCCTTAACGAATCAGCGTCAGTAATTAGCCCCCCGCATTCAACGCCATCCGACTCGCCATCAAAAAATCCGAGCTTTCATCCTTCATAAATGTCCAGCGTGCCTTTGGCTCAGGACAAAATCGGGCCGGTGGTTTCTTGTCCAAAAATAATTAGCAAATCTCAATTGACCAGATCGAATATAGAGAAAAACGATCATTAATCAAGAATCGAATTGCAATTTGTATTCAGTAGACTTTGTAAATGAATTAAAATATCACCCCAAACAGCAAGTTTTGAGAAATGTGACCAGTTTCCTTGGGTTTTTACATGTGCAAAAAGATTGTTCACATAAACCAAAATGACATTCTTTGGAATTGTACCCATAGCCCTGCACAAGTTATCAACCCAGCGTATAATAGACTTCTCTTTCGGCTCGCTTTTCTATCCTTTTTTAGAATAGTAATTCCCTTAAAATACGCACAAATTTAAACTTTTCGCACATAAGGGGCTTTATGCCTTTTCTGTATACCCGCCGATATCACCGTAGACAATTCCCCTTCTTTCAAATACTCCATTAAAGTGGGGTCTTCACAGGATAATTCGAGATACTTTTTCTGTATTGATTATCGCTTGGCAAAGTTTTGAAGTAAGTGCGATAACCTCTTTTTCAAGATCATTTTTTTTTTTGAAAATGCTAGAGCAAGTCTTTGGAAAAAATAAGAGCCAGATTTTTCTGACTTTCCTGTTAATTAATAAAATGACACGTCTGCATTGCCATAGAACTGTCAGAATTTTCCAGTCACACTAAATTCTTGTGATACGGGGATAAATGAAAGCTTAAGGATAAGATCGTCCCCACCCCCGCCGCATTGAAATCAACCAAAGGTTGTATTATTTCTTCCGGCGCTAGCTCTAACTCATCAAAAGAAAACCCCACTTATGAAACCAGTTCATTTATATAAGCATTAATTATCCTAATACTAGAACTTAAGGATTAAAGTGATATCTCCTTAATCGTGCTAGGGCGCTTCTTCTGCCGAACGTCATCAAATACACACCAGCAATGTAATCAGTTATCCTCTTCTTTTTGACGGTGATTGAATGTCTCCAAACTGCTCCGAAAATAGAAGGAATTTTTGGCTTAACATGCCACAACTCAGCCAGCTTCTTTTACTAGCCTCGGCACTCAATCATTTTTTGAAATTTTTCAAATTGCTTTGATTTTTTAGCTTAGCCTTTTAGTTTCGATCTCTAAAGTGTCAAGTTTAATCGCTCTAACGTGTGATATGTAAAATGTAGATAGCAGTAAAGTTTCCAAATTTTTTTAGAGGCAGCACTACTGGTCTTTAATATTTTTTGGTAAATTGAGTCTTCCAAAATCGATCCGTGGAACAAAAACACCGAAGAAAACGTCCACACTTTCTCGAAAGCTTGAGGCTTTGAAGGATCGAACCAACTATCCAAAGCTTCTGGCATGAAGCATTCGTATCAACGTGGTCCTTACCACTTCCCTCTTGGCCCAATAATAATTGTATGTTTGTTGATGCCAGCTCTTTAAAGTCTTCACTAACTAATGAAAGAATTTGCATAAATGCTCCGTAGTTAATGTCCGAGCATTAAATAACTTCATATTATTGAATGGGCCTTGATTATTCATATGGCTTACCCCACAACAGAAATGGTGAATTGTCGACTTCAACGGAATAGTTTTTTTTTTGCTCTAACAAACGAACAAGTAAATCGAAGTCAGAAGGTTGTAAAAAATTTTTACGTTGGATCAGTCCAGTTCTATGTAACTCTTTCCTTTTTCAGAAACGGCACTCGTCAGTTAATCGCATCTACAATTTTTTTTACAGACCTTGCTGTGCGGTTTCGGCACTTTCCAAAAGCCCACCCTTGCAGGTAAGTTTTTTGCTTGCGATGGTCGCCATCGATTGGATAAGCAACATCGCTCGTATGGTTTCGAATGTTCCCACTGGGATCATCCCTCAACCAAGACTACAGTCAAGGTCCACTTCCAAATATAGAATTGTATTGAAGTTCGACTCCTCTATTTTTGCTATATTATTTGTGCAGACACTACCTGCAGAGAATTGATTGCTGGAGTTCGACCCGTGGGCACTGGAATACGTAATTTCGGGGGTACATGTTGGCCATGAATTATTAAGCCAAGCTCCGGCATTTGGCTTCGTGAAGCCTGCGTATCAACAACTCCCCACCTTCATCGAACTCAGAATCTACATCCTCATCTACATGATCTTTTCATCGGATTGAAATGATGGCAAACAAGTATAATTTCGACTTATCCCATAGTCCGTAAGATTGGGTGAAATTGACTATTTCGTCGATAGTGGGTACTACCTACTTTGCCATGTTTATGGGCTCTATACCTTGACCATGGAAAGCAACTAGTATTTAGTAAAAATCGCGTTGTATCCGAAATCGCCTCCGTCATATGGCACCAGGCTAGACTTGAAGAAAATATTTGTTTTTTCTGGGGACAATGGTGGGAATGGCAGTTAAGAATCTCTAAAGTAATTTTGGGATTATGATTGTAAGGCGGACGAGATTTTATGATTCGTGATTTCCGCCGAAACACAAAGTAACTCAGGTATGTCCAATTCGTCTTTAACTTTGTGAATAAATTCCAATTCCAACATCAAAGCACTCCTCATCTCCTACATTCGATAATATCGCCAGCAAACATACAAGAGGTAAATTCCCCGATTCATTTCTTGGAATGTATGAAATACACCGTCCTGCATATTCGCTCCTGAGAAACCATTTTAGCAATAAAATGTGAGTATTCTTTATGAGCACTGTCGATAATGGCATGAATATCTGATATGACCTAAAATCATTAGTTTAAGACATAATTTTTCACCAATATTCCCTCAAGCCTCATCCCAACTGTTTTTGAACCCCTGAAATATGGCGTTTTACTGACAGTCTTTCCACCTTAAACTGCTTTTCAAGTGAGGTGATAGTTTCCTTCACAAAGCCCATATACAGAAAAAAAGAAATTTTAACGCCCATTTGGCATCCAACACCTTTAGGTCATCGAAAGAAGATCATTTAGATGCGTGCCATTAAAGCTTCCAAGACCGTACTGGCAGTGACATTTCGCTGTTTTTGAGAAGGAAGGGTCGATGTAAGCAAAATCTCCGCTTCCAAGACCTTCAGCGTCTCATGATAAGTGGCTACTTTTAGGGGTCGCCTCGTCTAAGCTTCGTGCGAACTCATCAAAACTTTTGAAGGAGGAAATGCTCCAGTTTTGTTTTCCCCCGGGGACGTTGAATTTACCGGCCATATTTGGTCCGATAAACACCATTAAGCAATGTTCTAATTGAGATACAGAAAACCTTTGATCGCCCGCTCATTTCGCAGTTTGTGTTTCAGGTCTAGAACTTCTAAATTCTGTAAGTATTCTTCTTCGGTATTCGGAACTTCTAACAACTGATTCTCTGATCTTTTTGTTCGATTTAATTTCTTTTAAAGCATTGATAAGTTCGCTATTAAATATCAGTGTTAACAGCGCTTGGGTTTAGTTTTCGACTCAAAGAACAGGCAGGCGGAACCACAAAAAAGGCTCTAACAATACCTTTCGTAGTCTTGGAAGTGATTCTACCAAAGTGTTGCCAATAGTTTAAAACGCTTACTACGCAGCCCACCGAATAGTGGGTTTTACTCTGCATTCTATTGTGCTTTATGGATTGCTTACTTTGGCACATTTGCTATCGATCCGAACGCCACCATAATGCCATTCGCGCGACTTTGAGCAATAGACCCCTCCAATACGGGAAGACACACACAGCATGCTGGTTTGCACCTCTAGCTAAATGGAACCTAATAAACTACGGCACAATTAATCGCTTTTGAGCCTACGGCAAAAAACTTTTTCGCTACTTATGCTGGTGTCAGCAAACGATCGTTTTGATACCAAACCGAAGCACATGCCCTATTGGTATCCATAAACCGATAGTTGACTATGTATGACAACCTTTGTATATTTGACACCACTAGTGATACACAATGATTGGAAGTAGCGATGCGAACATTCGATATGGTAGATGTAGTAACTGATGAGCAGAACCCACTGCTCAGCGTAGAGATTGAAAGATCAAGGCTATGAGATAACGAAGAATCTTCGATTTGTCCTACAGATAGTGTCTGGCCGGTGTGCCTGCCAATGCACGGAAAGAGTTTCGAACCTCCGTGAACCATAAAGCTGGAATCAGGTGAATCGATTGGTAGTCGCCAAGCTTGTCGTCTAGGTCGTAATAATGTAGACGTGCAGAACACTGTTAACCCAACTAATTTGGAACGTGGAATTAAGGTTTGCTGTCTTGATATCCCTGTCAGGACCTTACAAGCTCAGAAGGCAGCTAAATGCTTCAATTATGGCTTCTTTCGCAGAATTTGAAAAAAGTCAACGTAACCGAGAAACGAACATTGTGCAAGGCTTTGGCCGACTCCTCCAGTAAGAAATCAGGTCGCCACCGGCTAACTAAGACTACAAGGCTGTTGGGCTCGCGTCTAGAGCGCAGGTAGATCGCAGAGTGAAACAGCAAAGAAACCTTGGAATTTTCACTAGCTACAGTTAAGAGGCATTGGAATAAAGAAACGCTTAATAGACAAGCCTGAGGTTTTATCTTGCAACAGAAAATGTCATCAGGCGGGTAATTAAAAGGTCGGATTTAATCATTCTCAGTTTTTTGAATAATCATTCCTGAGGTTTTTGATACTTTTACCTCTTTCCTATAAGAATATTTTGCATAGGTTTTAAGGTCAGAAATTAGTGAAGTGAAGTAGCAACATCCTTCAAAGAATAGTGCTTTACCTGACTGAACATCGTGTAGGGTTTTTCTTTAATTATTGGGTTCTCTACCATGAAGTAAGTTTGCGGACCAAGGTTAGAAAGTCGCCTTTTTAAATGCATAGGGTTTGCTTTCAATCTATATTTTCCTATTAACTCTTTAATGGCGATTTGTACTTTCATATATCTTAGATATCTTTTGTTCGACTCTCGCCATCGATCTCTTTTGCCAAAGGTACACCTACATCCCTAATGATAGTGTCTGAAACTTATGGCTTCCTGGGTAGTAAGTGGGAGGGGACCATGGTTTCTTTGTGGAACATTTTTCAAAACGACCCCCACACATCTAACGTTGAAGGAAAGCTATGAAATTGTATTATATCACTATGGGTGTTTTGTTGCGTCGCCTATGGGGAAATTAAGAGCCTGAATGAATAGGACTCCTGGTCATGAAGTTTCTTTAGCTAAACCGCAATTATAAAATCATTGCAAGGCCAGTCTATTTATATAAGATACGGTTCTTCATTCAACCTTGCCACGACAGAATTAAGGTATCGCCGGTCACGGCTAAAAACCTTTATCTAGCCCCAATGCCAATTCATCATCAATAGCGCTATCGAGAGGATTTCTAAGTATCAGATACCCATTTTGGGAAGAATGAGCTAAAGTCATCATCAGCATGCCACAAGCAACTTCGAATTTTGAAATATGGAAACTTGCATTTATAGTCCTTTTAAGTAAACACAATGCTAGTTGAGGACCTAAAGAAGTCCAATTATTTTCGATTGCGCAAATAACCATCATAGTGAAGTCACTTTCCAATACGCCAGTCTCTAATAAATGGATGCTCGCATCGAAAAGTTTTCTGTAATATTGCTCGATCGTTGAGTTGTCTGAAAAATTCCCCATATATCAAAGCCTAATTACCAAGCTGCAATAAATGTGCCTCCAAAATCTGTTTTTTTCCAATATTTCAAAATCTGCTACTGCTTTGAGAAATTAATTTCAGATGACCCGAATTGCTTCTGTTGGGGTCGATTTCATTCATCATTTTTTATAGTAGTCTTGTTACCTTCCTTTTTTAATCCATGGCACTGAAATCGCATACCTATAGGTCCTCAAGGAATCTGTTTCAAGTATGATTGCGCAATGTGTATCTGTAGGTCCTGACCATTGGAAATGAATTTGGCCCAACAAATTCATTAATAATAAATAGCCCATTGGTTTTTAGAGTGCGCTTTACCTTGGCCCTAGATAGAAACTCTTAGCGAATGCAATGTGGTGAAGAGATGTGATTGGCAAACACTACGTCAATAGGTTGTTTTCGGATGCACCATCAATAAGGTCCCTCGCATAATAGCTAATTTTGGGCTCAAAGTTACAATTTTTTTGCAAGGTTCTCCGCAATTCAATAGCTCCATGCTGACACGTCATAGGCGTAAACTTTTTTGGCCAAATATTTAAACATCGCGCCATGATCGCTCCAAAACCCCGCCGCCCACAACCCTAGGCTAAGCGCATTCCCCAGCTGGGCAAGAGAAATACTTTTCAGAAATAGCCCAACCACCCTACGTTGCTCGCGCCCGACATAAAGCGATGTATATACATTTGTTGAACAAGTGGCGAATCCGTCCACGAGATTGGTTTTTCGTGTTATTTATCAGATCAGCTGCATCGTGATCCCCAAAGAGCACCAACAGCATCCAATTTAGAATCAGCAGCAACAACCTCTTCTAAGCGCCGTATATTCTTTTCTTAGTTTTTATTTTATTCGATTCAAAATGCTCAAAGTTGTACCTTTTTTACCGTCAGAATAGGAAAGAGGTTTTGTTTTGTCAAAATAAACCTTTAGCCAAGGTAAAAGGCTTAAATTTGATCTTGAGGATCAATTAACGGTTTGTTGGGATAAATTTCCACAAACGCGTGATATGCCCGCAGGCTTCCAAAGTGCATATGTTTTTTGATTAAAATATTCAATTATTCCCTCATATTAGACCCAAAAGCAATAATCCATAAAGTTTCACTAGAGTATTAGAACGCACATACTCCGCTAACCCATTGTTTACATTTACGCGGGCTAGCTTGATTAGAGCCCAGCAGTATATGCGCTTTTAGGATATGGAGAATGAATGGCTACGTAACAAAAAGGCTGACTGGAACGTTTTGTGCAAAGCTGGTCCGTTTCTCGGCTAAACCGAGAATTCTTAAGGCAATACTATTGTTCTAAAAAGTAGAAAATGAAAATTAATAGGATAGACGATCAAGTCTTATGCTCGGTCGGCTATCAAGAGGTGGGCCCTTGTTTATTGAAGGATAGTGCTATCTAAACTCAAGACGATGAAAAGAAGAGGGGGCATGTAAATTCTTCCATCCAAGTAAAAGTTGTCAACTTCAGAATAGTACTTCTTTATTTATAAGTTGTACAGATGCTTAGCGCTTAGCGCTTAGCGCTTAGCGCTTAACAATAAGGCGGGGCTTTTTTATGTGTTTGCAACGTTCATCACGTTGACCGATTTTGGTATTTATAACGGACGGTATAGCTGAAGTAACTAATACTAAACCTAAAAAAAATCAACAATGGATAGATAAAACGTAACTGTCGTAGCTAAATTATCGCTCAACTGAGTCAATCGAAAACAAAGTTAAGGACGCCTATTTCTTTCAGTTTGTATAATGCCAAAAAATTACTAAATCCTAATTAAATATTTAAGAGTTGATTTCAAAATGACTTCAAAGGCAGTGCCGGCTCACAAAATTCTATTTTTTGTTGCTCTCGGAATGTAGTATTCTAAATTTTCATCCGGGACGCCAGCTTTCTAATAGGCCAAGAATTTGGGCGGAGGAGAGGGTCCATTATATACAATCCCCTTCTCGATCATGGGGTTGTAGGGAGCCTAATAAAACCTCATTTGGGATATATCTCTTTAATACATAATGTTGTTGTTGCACATAAAGTGTTGAGATCTTTCACTATAATGGGCAGCCCTAATGGCACGACAGCACTGTCATTCTTATTTACATTGATTGTGTACAGTTCCCGCTTTTCACAACGAGGTCGGTATTGGGGGCAATTATTTACAAAAAATTACAATTAACTAATATTCGCCAGTAGTTGTGGAGTTTCCCCGAAATATGGCTGAACACAATAAAATATTCAATTCTATTTAGGTCATTTTGTAACTTATTACTGCTAAAGGGCCGAAATCGGAACCAATCAATAGGGCCAAATATCCTGGTAGTTGCAGTTGTAGCTGTTTGGCTCTCACTAGCGTTACTTCGATAATTTTAATCCCTTTCTACTTATTAAAGGCTTATTGCCAAAAAACCTCTAGTGAGGAGATATCACCGCGATATTGGGTGCGTTGGCTTTCTAGTACACTCCTATTCATATACCATACTCTTGATGTCACGCCGGTCCAAAGACAAATGTCGAACACATCGCGAAGCTTTCCTGAAGGAAGTTTTAAGGACTGCTTTCTAACATACTGAAAGGGAATTCACAGACAGTTTTCTATAAATTTTTTTGGGGCTGTCATGGGCTTATGGGGATAATTCATTTATAAAGTTTTCCCTAAAATTCGTTTATATAGCAATCCTGTCCTGCTTATACATCAGTAGTTTTCACGTTACCCCTAAGAAAATGATCGGCGGCGGAAAGGAATACGGTTTTACGCCCCTCGTTCTAATAGTTGTAATATTTCATCAATTCGCCATCAATTTCGAAGACATACCTATTCGATAGTGGGCTTTCCCGTAATAATTGGTTTAATTCCTGATATATAAGCTCCAGTTCTAATTTTGTTAACAGAGAAACTATCTACGCAGAAAGAATTGGCGTCCATTTTCATCGAGTATGAGTTTTCCTAAGGAGAATTTGGAGTATCGTGCGAATTTTCCCACACGGGAAAATACCACGATTGGAACATTAAAATGATAGAAATTGAATTAAATTTAGAAAATAAAGAGTAGATTTTTCTGAGCTGGCTCAAATATTGATTAATCAAATTTATTTGGTCCGATCAGTTAAAATATTTTCAACTTTTCAAAACAAGTTCTGTTACTCCGTCTATCTTGAAGGGATAAAGTTTATTCCTCAAATTGATCAATTTTGAACAATGCTGAGAATATTCTCACACCACTTTTGACACGATTTCCAAGATAAAAATATATTTAATGGGAGTTAAACAATGAAAGTTTTCAAATCAATTTGGAATTGCTTGTCTTGCATTATCATCAATAGCAAACGAAGCACAGACATTTACAAAGACTAATAGTGTATACAACGATGAAGCTAAACGAATCGAGCACTTCCAGTAACACTACGTATTGTAGTGGGGCATCAACTTAAATGTGCCTAGTGGACAACACCAGGTGCCGATTTGCAAATGACGCTTCGAAAGTAACGCCGGAATAGCTTATAACCCTTGACTCAAGGTGCGATTGTGCGGGGCAAATAAAGCGAACCTTTTGGGGTTCGATTCAAATTGGAGCGGGTCCTGGGACTCGGAACTATCTTCTACAAAATGGAATCGCGCTTGAGTTATTCCGAGATTCTATAACGTACCAATGCCGCATGGCGTCTGCAAGGAACGGGGGCCGGCGGCAACCATTTAAAACAATGATTGGGTGTTACACTGGGTGATGGAAGTATTTTTGCCAAATGAGGTAATGGTGCTTGATATGTCGTTCGCGTAGAGAGGACGCCGTGACGAAACTGACCCCAATCAATCAGAACTGCCAGCAATGTTCGCAAATAGAAGTTTATTTAAGTACATGTGACTACACTACAGACGATGGCGACACTTGGCAAAGTGGGGAATGAGAATAGTATCACAATGGTAAATAATTGGTCCGGTCTGCAGCAAATTCAGCAAATTTCTACAAAGAATGTTCAAGCTGTTTTGGTGAGCATGAGTCTGATGCGTCGGAAATCCAAATTCAGGAAAAGCGGCATCGGTATTTACGCAAATGGAGTTAACAACATTGTTGCCGAAGAGAAACTGGCCGCCTCAAATAATCTGTCTATTATTGCCTGCACTTGGCGGCAACAAGTGCAAGCAACTGATATTGAAGATGACTATTGGCAAATGGTTTTGAGACGCTTAGTACTTGTCCGAAATCTCATACCATTAAGAGTGTAATAGATGAATGCTGTCACTGAAATAGGCGGTTCTGGTGACCTGGAACTTGGACAGACACAACAAATCATCTACGTTTTAGTGAATATTAAACACTTTAATTTTTCGCGTTTAGTCTCAATTTAGTTTACTAAATTCTGTGGTTATCTGGTTTCCTTTTCCTCATTTAAACACAGAAAGTTAAAAAGAAAAGTTCGCATTATATAGTTAAAGAACTCGAGTAGTCTGTACAGGTTGTGAATTATCATGAGAAACCAAATAGTCTCCTCATTCTATTGGATTGCTTAACTAATTGCTTTTTGCTTTGTGTTGTCCTCGACCTAGTAATGAAGGAAATAAATACCACCACACACTTCTATATATTTCAAGTTGAACAGTTCAAGCGATGTGTTATCGACAGAAACGCGAGCAAACTCCAAGTACGCATAATCACATTGAGCTATTCTAAAAAGAACTTACAGAAAAATGATTTGAATATGAAAATACTCAATAGCTTGGACTTGTGTCCCTCCGATATATTTAAGAAGAGTTCCAATAGGTGTAGATTATGAAGTATTATTCCCTTATTCAGATGTCGATTCCTGCAAGCGATTACCAGTTTCCATAGAAACGAAAGTCGCAAGATTCGAAGTATTTTCCAACGTAGTCTATGGTAACTTTCTAGATAGAGTTAATGTAGAATGATAAGTAAAGAGAGCAATTCATTTAGAACTAGACCTTAGGTACAATTAAAATAAGAAGTAGTTAGGAACTGAAGAGTAATGTGGATGTTTGGTTCCTTCTGGGGTTGTTTATGAAGCAATACCATCCGATGATGATTTGGAAGTACTTTTCTCTTTTCAATCGACTACTAAAGCGAGAGTCGGAACTTGTACGAAGTAACTTGAATAATGAGAGCAAAATCAAAAATGCTAACAAGTGAAACAGAAGGATATTTGAAATTTAGTCACCTACACTTTGTAGTATTTGGCACAATTTGAATGCGACCAAATAGAAGTTGCTTGACTTTGAAAAGGTTGCTGCAATCGGTTCAGGCCCCAATAGCTGGGCTATTAAACGGTTTTTGAAAAAAGTCGCAGTTTCCATTGTTGAATGGGCAACCTTAGATTTAAAACTATATAATTTCAATAGCGTGCTATATTAGAGGAGCTACTTGTCTACTTTTTACAATCACGCCAATTAAATGACCTCCTTTCCAGCTAACCCAAATAAGAGTTAACGTTGAAACACCATGCAACCCTAATCAAAACAAGTGTCCAGCCATGGTGTCAATTTATCTGCTCCAAATCACAGTAAATACATATGTAGCAAAGGGCTAACACTTCCTTTGCTAGGGCGTTAGTAAATAAAAACCACATGACTATAATATAAGAATACAAACAGATAATATGAATCACTAATAATATAAGCTCATCAAAAAAATCACTACAATAGCATTTTCATGCCTGCCTAATAATGTGTGCCGTTTTAAAAACCATGCTACGTTGAAATAATTAACAAAACATATAGAGAATTGACACTGCTATCAGCAAAGGTATAAACCCATTATAGTTGTAAGGTTGGATTTCAAATTAAGTGACTTTGCTTACGCATCAAAAAGGTCAAATATATCTCAGTTTCGAAAGGTCATTTGTAAAGAAAAATGAGAAAAAAGTATAATTCCACAAATAGGCTTTCAATGGGTTTAGGGAATCGTAAATCAGACATAAAAACCAACCCTACCCCATTGGCATTGGGTGGGTTGCATGAAAGCATGGGGCAGAGAGAGAAGAGACAGAACGCAATTACACGCACAACGTATACATACAGCCGCACTAGGAGGCATGGGTTTACGCCACACTGACACCCATTTCACTTCTAAGGTAAACAATGCAGGCTATTTCAGCATTAATAGAAAAAGACCTTCAGTAGAAGGCCGAGAAATTACAACACTCAAATTATCTGCTAATGGTCCATCAGTAAAACCAAAGCGATGTAGCTTAAACAGATAGAAAAGTCATTGCAATAGAGCATGAGTAAATGTCGTGTTTGGTGGGTGTTTGATGATGCTTTCTATGCACTTAAAGTTATATGGCGAAATTGTATACAAAAACTAGCACCAAAAACACTAAAGGAAAAGCCCATTTTTGCCAACTCAAATCTCAATAAGATATGAGACAAAAAAGTGGTAAGAAAGGAAGTTATTGAAAGAAATCTTTTCCAAATACATGAATGCGTTAAAAAGTACCTTTAAGATACCTATGCCGTTGACCTATAAGACTAAGGTTAGAAATTAAGAAAAAGAAGGATGAAAATGAAATTATTAACTGATTTGTAATCTAACACCAAAATCAGTTAATCTATTAATTGGGCTTGAATACTGCTTTGTAGATGACGCTTATAGCACTGATAAAAATATAGACTATTTACGACCCTTTAAATTGCAAGCGCAGACTCGATTACGTCACCTTTCTTAATTACACGCTTTCCCGTCAAATCATCATGAAGAATGGTTTATTCGTTTGAAATGATTTCCTTCAAGTTTTGGTCTTGTGAAAGCTCGCGTTAAACCAGATAGAATTGACTGCATAACTGTGTCACGTAGAGTATAGCCGTCTTCCAGTGCTTTTTTTATTCCTCTGGCCTACTTCTGTCGTATTCATCGAAGCACTCGTTTTCCTTGCAGCAGGTACTCATTGGGTCTATCTGGTTACATCAGCATTAGCGAATAAAAAGACTGTGAGTGTTGTTTCTTCTTCACGTAAATTACCTTTGGATAATGATGTCACCACGATATTAGAAGCTAGCAAAATCATGATTGATGAATACGGTTCCAGAGGTGCTTCTTGTTACGTTATAGTCCCAGATCTATGCCAAGTGATTTGGCGCACTAAAATCGAACAACATGTTTCTCACTTCTGGCCTTCCTACTTGCGATAGCAAAAGCATATTGACTTGCCTTTAATTCCATCCATATCCATGATTCTGCCAGAATATCTAAACCTGCATAACGACATACGTAACTAAATGTAGAATGTGAGTTCCCTTCATCGTATGGTAAATCATTGAATAGTTCGCTACGCACAATAGTTAAAAACCCTTATTAAAACTTAGATTGAATGCCAGGGGCAAGCTTGCATGACCACGTTCAGAGCGTTCGACACGCCTGTGGATGTCGAAAACACTACCCCATTGAATAACTTTGGTCGCATCGATCTTGTAAATCGTCTACCAAGCAATCGCCTCAACGCTCCATAGTTGCTGCCATTTGAGCCAATTAAACGCATCCTGGTCTTTCCATACAAAATGCATTACAACTGGCCCGTGATGTTTTTAAGAGTACTAAATTAATCCTTGGCAGAAATTCCATATCACTTTATCAAAAATGAATTATTGAAATGTTATTTTCCGAGGCTAGGAATAACTGATTTCTACAGAGCAATATTAAATTCCGCAGTTAATCCACAGCCAAGGTCCCCATTTTATTACTGACAATAAAGAATTGCAGCAGGCCTCTTCTAAAAGTTTTGCGATAACTAATATTTGGAATATCTGCCATTAATAGACTGTCACTGGTGTTAATTACTAAATGTTATTAAAATTCACTAATTTACCCAAGGGTGCTAAACTTAGATTTGTCGAAAATATTATTTCAATAAGAATTTGCAGGATTTATTTCAATATTGCGTAAAAATGTTCCTTTTAATTGTTCCTTTCAATTTAATTAAAATCGCCTTCTTCAGACTTTCGATATAAGGTGGCTTTGCGGCAGGTTTTTGCGTATAACATCTGCGAATGTTCCCCTACTGACTCCACTTCCCGAAAGTCTGCACTCTGTAATGCCCTTGATTAACCCTATCCACTTCATAGACAGGAAGCTGCCATTCAAAATGGTTGACCCACTAATTTCCCGCTCTAGATTTTCAACGCTGTATATCTGTGTGCTCAACATTAAAGAAAAGGCTTCTCAGCTCGCCAGAAGGGAAGATAGGGTGATATTTCAGCTTGGGCGAGCACTTCTAGTCGTTCTTTTTGTGTAAGAGAGGGCTCAAAAAGGGCTGACAGGGCCGCCTAGCAGCGATAAGCACGTAAGTACCTTGACAAACAGGCTTAGTCTTTAACGTTTTCCACCGCAATGTGGGCACTTCTTGCAGACTTAGCGACTCCTTTTGCAGGATTTTGCATTGGCTTCAAAGTTCTTACTTTCTCTAATTTCCTTCCCATATTGATTACTCATCCTGTCTGTCTGAATGGGGTTCCCTGATTGCCATTAAAATTACTACAGGTGGCAGCCTTGGTAGTAGCTGATTATAAACGGATATAGTCCAATATAGTAAATACGTCTATAATGGTATATCCTGTAGCATGCATGTCTAATATCGGCATGTATAGAGATCAAAAAGACAAAGCAACATGTAAGCCCTGCGTGCCGAACTTAAAGAATATTCGTTCGGGGCTAAAACTTACTCGGAGAGCTTGCTATTCGTTTAGGTACGAAGCTAGTTCGTTTATTTTCTAAGTATGAAGGGTGAAAGGTCTTAGACTTATTTTGAAGTAAGTTAGGGTATGTAAGCGTGTGGATATTCAGTTCAAAGCTCACTGATACACTTTAAATTATCGAACAGTAATGAATGCGTTTATCGAAATCTAGTTTATTAGTCCCCTTTTAGATAGGCAAAATCGTATGGCAATCGAGGCTGGGTTTTATTGGTTAAAGAGCGCTCAGATTCCGATGGGGAAGTCGCGAATTCGAATGGGGTGGCTTGGAAATAACTTGGCCTACCTGACAGGCTGAGTTATCATGAAATTGGACCTAGAATATATGAGCCGAATTCAATTAATTAGTTAATAGCACCAGCTTTATTAGTAACATCTGCTAGTAACATTGCGCCAAAATAAATTTTGACGTATATTTAAATTATATCAACGACTTATATAAAGGAAAGGAGCCCTCTTCTAGGCACCAAGCTTTATCCTGTTAGCGCATGCAGTGGAAAAATCCCAACTCAATTAATGCGATACCCTCTGTTTTACTTTTATACCAAGCCGACAAGTCATTTTTTTGCCGGGAAAAAAAAAAAAAAATTAGCGGTCGAGAGATCAAATAGCCCCTGGGCATAGTCACACCAATGCTTCTGAGAAAGTCTAAAGACTCCTTATCCTCACCCTTCTCCCTACTTTAAATTTCCAGCCTGTTGCGCAAAAGAATTAGTTGCAGGGCATCAACAATATGTTTATTCCCCTCCCTAACGAAGCAAGGTCAAACACAAGGACTTATCATCCTTAAATTAGTGAGAACTGGCAAGTTTTTTTTTTTGCAAATACTGAAGCGAAGAGTAACCATTTCCGAAGTCATCGATAGAAAGCGTGACCCCAAGCTTTAGATAGCTTGTTTACACGCAATGGCTTCGATCGATATCGGCATTAAGGATTTTCAAGTCAATTTCAAAACTCTAGATGTTCCCCCTGACAAACCATGCTCTTCTAGCTGCGACATCAAACCTGGAACAAACCCGACTGAGTGAGGTTTGAACAAGAAATTATTGAACGGCTATCTTAATGGTTGACGCCAGCCTTCTTCCATCGCAACACTTCGCGCAACGGAAACCTCATCAATGCAAAACTCGTTAATCGATCAATTTAACGTACCTGTCGCTCCGCCCTAAGGAATTAAACTTAATCTGGAGAGAATTGCCAACTTAGGATCTTCCATCTCATTAAGCGCCTCTACCGAAAACATCTCCCTGAAGACAAAGTCAATCTTGTTGGTAATGCATCTGCAGCTGCCTGTTATCCAAAGCTTCTTTAATAACCCAACAACTCCAATATTTTCAAAGACTGATTCTTCACTCGCTTGAAATGAAAAGCAAAACGATGTTTAGGCGCACTTGCGTTTTTAGCGTCAGAAACGGCGCTGGCTGCTTTTGAATATAGTAACTCGGCGGCTGGGTCAATCCCTGAAACCTAACTTACCCCCAAGCTGAACATCGCCAGGAGCTGCAAATCATTAGAGAGAAAGGGTTCTCTTGAAATACTCTATGCAACCTTTTGCAAAAAGATTTCATATTCAAATTTTCTTTTCTTCCAGAAGCAAACAATAGCTGATCATTAACGAGTGCGATGCACAACAGTATCTGCCGGCGGTATCCAGCTTCACCCGCTCACTCATTTGCAGAACAATCCGATTTAGCGCAGACATGCCGAAATTCCTCGTTATCTCTTCGGAGTTCAATTTAGGGAGATTATAATTAGGCAGTGTTGAAACGAGTGCTTGGTTTGCTTCTCACTTCACTCATCTTCAGGGTTTTCCATATCTTCAATAAGCGCCAGAATATTCGGCCAGCTTAGAAGTCCGCATCGTGCCTAGATGTCCCCCGTAAGCGCACTAAGTATAATCTTTAATGCCATACTGGCCAATCCAGCCGCGATAACCAATTAAATGCCAAAAAGCCTATCCTATAAACCGCAGTTTAGCGTTGAAACTGCAACTCACCAATCATAGTGTCTAATGGCACAGAAGGGCCCAAAATAAAAGCCCCATCACAGCCAGCAAGCACGCCTGCTCTTAACGCCAAAAAATCCACCACCCGCCAAAAAATATAGGGAACATACACGAATGGGCGAAAAACAAACTTAATCCGCCGTATGTAAGACAAGAAATACACAACCGACCATTAGAATAGTAATGATAGCAAACGAACGCAAGCTTAATGCTGCGCTGGTCAACTCGACCCCATTTAAAGAATTTTTGCTTTTAATGTTCCCGTGCCTCTAATACCGAAAAGTTCTTAAATTCACCATGTCAGATGCATCAATAATATCAATATATCAAACATTTCCTCAACACCCGTCACTGGGCCTAAATACATCCACAACCAACACAGCATCTCAATCTATAGGACGTCCATATTTAGCGGCTCATATAAAAGGCACCTTAACCCTGCACCAACACAAATAACAATGATTCATTATAGCTGAGAAACCTCAACTCCTCATCAGTAACAACGCTAGTCCGCACTCCAGTTTCGGTTGTCCGTAAATAACGGAGCGTAAGGTCAGCACGCTTTCGACGTAGTTGCCGGGTCTCGCCGTAGGGAATAGTCTCGACCCATAACATCGAAAGGGCAGCGGGGCTCGCCTGCTTCGCTGCAACCAGTTGCTTCACGCGATTGGGAACCCGGCGTTATAAGCGGCCGTAGCAAGAATCCGTTTCCTGAGAAAATCTTGTAATGCTCGATAAATATGCGCGTGCCAAGCTTGATGTTCACGTCTGGATCAAGAGATCTTCGTACATGCCCGAGCCCAGCACGCGCAGCCATTTCATGCCCCCGTAGCGGGCATCAACTGCATTAAACTAAGCCGCCCGCAGAGGAAGCGCCACATCAATGCAT
>Ga0163217_1115010_pt1 | contig 20237 bp, 11 predicted proteins | sample SynspAceP_FD_185933 | JGI IMG/M metagenome (GOLD analysis project Ga0163217, IMG submission 185933) | Saline lake microbial communities from Ace Lake in Antarctica - Synechococcus sp. Ace-P (PacBio error correction) | ecosystem: Environmental > Aquatic > Non-marine Saline and Alkaline > Saline ...
GAAAAAAGAAAAAAGGAGAATAACTTCCCCACGGAACGTCAAAAACCATATTTTTTTTTTCCGGTTTCAAAACGGTACGCCCGCCCTAGTGGGGAAAATTCATTTTAAAATGTTACTCCATTTCTTCACTCCTGTTTTTTTTTCTATTTTTAATTTCTTTAATTTTTAAAATGTTTTAATATTTAAAATTTTTAATATACTTTTTGCAGATTTCTTCTTTTGGTAACAGTCCACCAAAGGTTAAATCTTAACGCTTCCCCTAACTGCTATTCCTTGATTATTTTTAAAACCCATTTTTTTACAGGAAGGCAGGTTGATGGTAACAGAAAAGAGACTATTCATTTTTAGGCAATTAATTGACGATGTTTGCGCTTTTGCAGCTTTCAAAACTCATTTTTCCTTCGTTCAAGAAAAATCGTACATTTCCCCCCTTTCCATCTCATTACCTAATATATGACTAAGCAAACAGAAATAATACCTGTAGCACTATACATTTAGCACGGAAAGTTAAGTTATCTTTCGCCAGAATACACGGAGAAATCATCACTGGTTTTTGCTCAATAATTACTTATTGCATCTAATCCCATACACTCTTTACGCGCAATAAATATTTTCTAAATTTGCCAAAAACGCTAGTTTTGTAGCGGGATCAATCCGAGACACTTGTTCTACCTGGAACATTAATCACATAACTCGATCTTGCGTACGCAACTGTATCTTTTTCTCAGATACAGCATATCAAAATGGGCAATACATCAGCTTGATTTGGTTTATTATAATAGGCGCCTACAACTAATACGGCCATCGATGCCCTAATATTTCTACTTCTTTTTGTAAATGAAAGATTGTTTTAAGCTGTTATTATTTGTTCAGTTCAACTAAATGGAAACGGCCACATTTTTTTATTGCTTTCTATATAAATCCAATTTTTTCGTTGTGGAAGACAAATGTTGGGGCCTCCAGTTGTCCCACCTATGACAGTCTTCGCTTCCATTAGCTTAAAAGATAATCGATTAAGGTTTCTAACTACCAAAATCAGTTGTCCTTTTCATCAAAAGGAGTAGCCATTGCTTGTTATATTCTTTGCTTTCATTAAACTCATTACAGACACCTTCTTTTCATGATATCTTTTTTAGGATTTTATTTGTTCTTCACTAGCCCCCATGCTGTTGTAGTTCCCTTCAGCATTTGAACTGAATTCCAAGCCGCACTTTATCAAATCTCATCTGATAAAATCCACATATCGCATCAACTCCATTTCTCCTCAATATCTCTATCTCTCTTCTAATCTCCTACCGCCCGACAACGTCTCTCTTTCTTTGAGCCTTCTCGCCTCATCAGCGCAGTTTGCGCACTACTCACTCTTTCTCGCGGTAAGCGGCTCCATCTTGCAACGTTCTTACTCTCCGACTCGCTCGCATCTCGCAAACTTTCTTCTTCTAATACGAGTACCACGATGCTGATTCATCTTTAAACTTCATGTAAAACGATTCTGATGACCAGTACCACGGGACCGTACACAGGTAGCTGAAATTTCTCTATCTTCATGTAGCAACTTAATTCATCTTTCTTCAGGTTTTCATTCAATTCATTTTCAAATTAATCTCACAAGTATCACCCCACTTCTTCAGCAATACAACTCGACTTTGAGGTACACCAACAAACATTAATGATATTGGATAATGTTTTTTTTACACGGCAGAAGGCAATAATATTGCTTCATAAGGTTCATCATTCAGCATTTTGTTGAGCCTGTTTTTCATTTCTTTAACTGCTGCTATTCAGCACCATGAACTGCTTGATAAGTTAAACGACTAATTCGGTTTCAACCATATTTTTTTAAACGATCGGTTCTAATGCTACATCATCTGAATAAGTTGAACAATTTGGGGGATTTGCCCCAATGATACCCGCATGGCTCTAATGCTTCGGATTCACTTCAGGACAACAAAGGAACAGTTTGGGTTCCTCGGTAGGCCTAGTATTATAATAAAATTGCACCCCGTTAACGCTTCTGGAGCAAATGTCTGGAGACATCCCACCACACTAAATAATGCAATATCAATTCCATCAGAATGCCTCGGAGTTGTCTCTTCAATCTTAATTCTAAACCATTAACCATCATTTTTTTTCCCTGCTGATCCGTCCCTTTAGCCAAGCACGGACTTTTTAAACTCTATTGCGAATCGGTAAAGTTGAATTTTCAAGCAATTTTCAATCATGTTTTGTTCAACCGACTCCAGTTGCAACGATACGGCTATCGATTTTCTTGCTATCTGAATATTACCACGTTTACAAAAAAATTCATAGTATTATTTAATCTTTTTAATTTAACTACAAACGTAACCATTATTATTTTAGCATAAATAGCAAAGAAATCATACATATGTCAAGATTAATCCCTCTATTTTGAATCTATTTTAAACAATATAATAGAATTGAGATAGAATGAAATAATGTTTAAATTAAAAATATAAAATAAACACAATATAAGGAGGACATAATGAATAATAAGAAAAATAGGCCATTTGGACTACATTAAGCCTTATACTTTGTTTTGTAATGTGGATCTATAATGCTTAAAAATTTTAAGCTTATCAGCTCTCCTCGCTCTTCAAAGCGCAACCACCAATCGCGCTCTCCTATACAGCTTCGACAAACAAAAGCTCTACTAGCTTCTATTTCTCTCTAAAGACTGATCTTTCACATTTCAATTATTCTTTATCAAGGGCACATTGTCACTCCAGCAGAGCTCTTAGCATTTGGGCTTCACGTTAGCTACAGAAGGCTCCACTCCACGTGTCATTCAACATTCATCACGCACATTCTCAACTTTAGCTTTATCCCCAGCTCAACAGCATCACAAGCACACAACACACATTCACTCAACGAATATGCTTATTGGTGATTATGTCATAGGCGGCCAGTTCTTTAGGAGGCGTAAATGGGTAGTCGTTTTGCTATGATAAACAAATGAATCCTTCAACTGGAATCGGGTTACTAAAGGGGGTATTTTTCTTTAGCCAGTTATGCCTGATCCATAAGGTGCTTTTGATAAGTTTCTGGTCTACACCCACAACATATTTTAATCGGTATGGTTTCAAATGAATGGTGTCCTAAATTCAGAAGTTCATATATAGATTGGAAGAAATTTTTACTAAAAATACGCTATATTTATCTATCAAAGATGGTAATCATGCTGCTTTTGGAAGCTACGGACATCAAAAAGGAGAAATCCTGCTACTATCAGATGAAAGAAGCAACAAAAACAAGCTATCTTTAAATTCTTTCCTTCTTGGCTGATACATTAAAAAATAACAATCGCTTATTTTAAGTGTTGTTATCTTTATTGGAAAATTATCATAAAAATATCTATAATTAGAAAAAAAGTAGACCTGGCAAAATAATGCAGATCTACTTTTTTTCATTTAATCTTCTTTTTTCATAAAGCTTTATTTGAAAGATTGAATTCTTCTTGTTTATCATTTCCAACACTTTTTCATAATTATTTGACGCATATTAAAACATCTTCTACTTTAGCTACTCGCTCATTAGCTAGTTCAGAAATGTGAGCCATTCCCCCCCCGTCCCCCCCCGTCTTTTCCTTTAAGCAATTTCTATAAAAAGTCCAATTTTTCAAATCCTTTTTACTTTAACCTGAATAAACCTTTCTGCCAATTTTTTTCGATATCTTTAGTAATTTCTTCAATGATTTTCTTTCGCCGTTTTATATTGTAGCATCTTCTGAAGCGATACTAATTTTTTCCTTCTTGATCAATATCGTTTCACACCTGTTTCTTGATATCGCATTAATCTTGGTTCGCCACCTCGGCCAATGAAATTTTAAATTTTATCAGGTTTAATTTTGCATCATTTCAATCTTGGTGCGTAATGCACTCAATTCTTTAATGTGGCCTAGATATTTGTAGAAACTAATTCGTCTAAAATTTCTAAGCGCGCTCTTTTAGCCTGAAGTTTAATGCTTCCTTCCAAAATTTGAGGAGTAATTCCCTTAATTTAATATCCATTTGTAAGGCAGTAATTCGGTTTTTGGTCCAGCTACTTTGAATCCATATCCCCTTAAGTGGATCTTCAAGCCCTTGGATATCTGTTTAAAACAGTTGGTAATTTTCGTCTTTCCAATTACAATCATAGCAATACCGGCTTACTGGTGACTTGATTGGTACACCTTGCATCCATTAAAGCTAAGTTTCTGCACAAATACTTGCTTGAGAACGAAGAACCATTTTGATTCTATACTTCTGAAACTAAACGAAATTGTTATGGGAAATCTTCTTCATTAGGGAATAACTTGTGCTAAAGCTCTTTCCTCCAAGTGCCTCCATGCCCATTTCCGACGCCCTGGTCACGATTAGGACCGGTACTTCAACTGAAATTGTGGGAAATTATAATGATGGATAAATTTTTACTATCCTTCGATTCCTAAACATCGATAATTTGGTGGTTACCAAGCGGAGCTATGTGCACAGTCAATGCTTGTGTTTGACCACGTGTGAACCACCAAGAACCAGTGTCTTGGTAAAATTCCAATTTTCTGAGATATGAACGTATCTCGTCATTTTAACGACATCAGGACGAATCTTGGTTCCACTGGAATCAAACGACGAACTTCAGCTTTCCATATCCAACATCATTTAATTTCTTTTTTTTGATTTCGTCCCACTTCTTCATGACTTCATATTTTTCATTGAAAAAGAATGGCTCTTCTTTTAAACAGTCTCAATAATTTTCCTCAACGAGCTAGCTTTTCCTTCTGTTTTAATTGCAATACTCATGTTTCTTTAATAGGCATCATTTACTTCCTTTTTCAGTTCAGAGTCAATCTCTAATAAAGAAACTCAATTTTTCTTACAAACAGCCTTCTTTAATTTTCTTCCTGGAATGCACAAGTTTTGAATAGCCGCATGTCCAAATAGCAAAGCTCTCTAAATGTCCTTCTTTCGAAACCGTCTTTTCTCCACTTTCACCATATTTTATAGGCTGCTTTGTGCCTGCAAACAGTCCAAAATGAATATCTGACATGCTTCTTGTTTCTACTGTTAGGATAATAATCATATTCTCCATCAACACGACCAAATCAAACCCCGCAATAGGACTGCGAATGGAATATCCGAGATAACGAGAGACAATGATGATCCACACATTGCTGAAAATGATGGTGAACAAGTCTTTTCTACTGAACATTAACAACATTCGTTCTTGAACTTCATTACGGAACCCATAGCAAACATTGGCGTATTGGACGATCAATTAATCGTGGCAGTTAGCGTAAGCTGGCCTCACTAGGAGCGAGCTCACGTTTAATAAATCCCCAGGAATTTTCCTACTGAATACATTTTTTCTGCTCGTAATTCAACAGTTAATGGAAAAATCTAAATCCTATTTGCTTTTTTACTAGCTAACTTGCTGCTGATAATACAACTGTATCGCCATATCTAATCAAGCTGCCCCATTGGCTTGTTTAGCTAATTGACGCAACTTCAACCGTTCACGTACGCCTGCCCAATTCTTTAGTAAAAATTTTGTTTTCTGACATAAATTATTGTTCCCCTTTTTTTATCAAATTAACCATTCATTTCCCAAACAGCTACTAACAAATGTCAATCTCTAATCTTTTAGAAATTTCCATTGGTATAGTAAGGATGGTTTAATGGAACGTGTAGTTTGATTTTTTTTTTATCATTATTGACTAGAATATGCCAAAAATAAAGCGAGATTCCTGCGAACCTCGCTTTATACTAGACAAAACATTTTAACGACGTAAGCCTAATCTTTTTTAATTAGTTCCACTGTGCGACTAGGCACTTTTATTAACGTAGTATGCTAATAAGTTACGACCGTGACCTTTTTTTCATAAGTCCACGTATGAGTGGTGATCTTTTTTGTGAACACGTGCATGTTCGTTTAAGTGTTAATTTCTGGCGTTAAATACAGCAACTCTGCAACTTCTGGGAACCAGTTAATCTCCTTCGTGTGTTGCGTATTCTCTCTCATAATCTCGTTCTTTCTTCTTTAGAATTGCCATTTTTCTAAACCTCTTCCTTTTAGTTTTGTCTATTACGAGTATACCGTTGGTGAGTCCGTTAAAACCAAGTAATGGATGCCATGTTATACATTTACAAAACATTACATGATATTGCAAAGAAATTGCAGTATTAATTCTTTTAGTCATTTCATTTTAAGGATTTCAATTATTGATATGCTAACTATAAAGCTTCTTAATTCCAGACATTTAAATTAGTAAATCTTTTTACTTATATTGAGCAGTTTAATTCTAATACAATACTCTCCTTAAATTAAGCCGTTTTTCAAGTCAAGTGATTTTGCTGCTTGCATGCATTTCATTTTCCATATTTTTAATTACTTTCTTTTTTTCTTTTTCGTTAATTTTGCCTTATTTCATTTGAAGTAATTCCTTCTTTAGATTTACCTGAGACAGTTTCGTGGTAAATAGAAATCAGATCAGTACTTTTTGATAAATTGTATTGGTATCACGTTTGTGTTTTTTATTGTAGCTTTTTGCGTTTTTCACGACGTCTTTTCGTTTCCACCTACGCGCGGTCATTGAATCGTTTACTCTACTCAGCATACATGAATTAATCCTTACCATTTTGGGTTCGTGAGCACGTCCCAATAGTTTTACTAAATGATGTTCACCTTCTCAGAACTTCTTTGTCTGCATCTAATATTGCTATTAAAGAGACCTGCGGAACGTCGATGCCCTCTAATAAATTAATACCAATAATCATCGTAACCTCTAACGTAAGTCGCGATTATTTCTGTTCTTCTAACGTTTTAATATCACTGTGAAATAAGATACTTTTATACAAATTTCTTTTAAGTAATCCTGTTAAATCTTAGACATTTTTTTGTTTAAGTAGTGAATTAAAACCGTTCTTTTTTTCTGTTTCTTTTATTAATTTCATTAATTAAATCGTCATTTGCCTTTTAAATCGGACGAACTCAATTACTGGGTCAGAGACCAGTCGGTCTGATATTTGTTCTACAACTTCTTGGCGTGGCGTTCTAGCTCATAAGGGTCCGGTTGGTTAAGCAGAAATATACATAACTGATTAACATTTTTAAACTCTTCTAAACGCAAGAGGTCGGATTGTCCAAGGCACTTGGTAAACGAAATCCATTTCATTAATCGTTTCTTTCTGCTCTGTCTCCATTATAATTCTCTAATTTGTGACATGGTGATGTGGGACTCATCTTATTACGATTAGAAAGTCTTCTGAAAATCTATTAGTGTTGTATGGTGCTTGCCAGGCATCCGAAACCATCCATATGGTTTGAATAGTTCTCAATTCCGAACAATAACCATTTCTAAAAGCAATCTCTAAATCAAATTCGTTCGCTGTTCTAAACGTTGTGTTCAATTAGTTTTATCTTCCTGCACGTAAAACTTTCAATCGATCTTCTAGCTCTTTTTGAATGGTTATTACTGCATTTTTCCTTTTGTTTGTTCCATCACTTGTACAAAAGTGAGTGCCGGAAAAACAGGTACATGCTGAACTTCAAGCTTTATTTCAGCCTGTTAAGCACGTCTACTTCCAGTAAAATGCGATCGGATTTCGTCTCCAAAAATTCTACCCGGACGGCATCACATTCTAGAGCTAAGAATTTTCTACTACGTCTCCACGACTCTAAATTTTCCACGCTGAAAATCAATATCGTTGCGCTCAACTGCATATCAACTAACGACGTAGCATTCGTCCTCGTTTTTCATTTCTGTGCCCCACCGCAAGAACAAAACTGATCCCCGATAATCTAGAGGATTTACCAGACCAAAATACACGAGACGAGGGCTATACAATCACATCGGACGTTCTAACAGGAACTTGGGTAGCTGAATGCGTAATTTATCGATTCATCATTCACACTTGATTCTTTTCATAAACGTATCACTAGAAAGAACATACGCTTCTGGTTGATAATAATCCAATAATAATTGACAAAATATTTCTACTGCGTTTTCAGGAAAAGGAACTCTTTAAATTCGCCATATAATTGAACCTGCTAATGGTTTGTTTATGCGCAATAACTAGGTTGGTTTATTTACTTCTTGAATGACATTAGATACTGTAAATGTTTTTCCAGTCCTGTTGCTCTAATAAAGTTTGCTCTTTTTTTTCCCTCTTCATTTCCTTAACTAATCTTGATAGCATTTGGCTGGTCCCCACCAGGTTATAATTGGGCTACCAATTTAAACTGATTCTTTTTTTCCATTTTAATTTCACATCCCGTTTTCTCGGAATTTTTCCTAGAAGAAAGTTAATCATACTCTCTTAATTCCCATTTCTAACCATGAACGTACGTTTCTTACAATACACAACCCGTATATACTTAATGCTGCGGAGCTGGGGATACTATTTTAGGATACATAAATCTAAAAAATAATTTTATCCATTTTGACATGATTGTGTTTTTCTAGAATGCTTATACTGTCTCAAAACAATATAGCTTTATTTATTACACAACTATTTAGGTATACTAATTTAAGTATTAAAGTAAGTATGTATTTTTATATAGAATTGTTTTAAAGAATTTATTCCAACTGCGCAAGTATAGAACTGTAAGGACATAATAAAGAGGTTGGTTTTATGTTGTTAGATGAGAAAATCAATTAATATATTGATTAGTAATTTCCCGAATAACTTTTTACAAGTATTTATTTTTTAATTAGAAAGCCACTCCATTGGGCGGAGTGGCTTTTCGTCAATTTTTATACACAAAAAAGCACAACACTGATAAATCATGTGTGTGGCTTTTCATTAAAAATAAGTTAATAATGGGATCTTATTAGCTAATTTAGCTGTTTAAACGAGATTTGTCAACGTAGCTTTATTTTTATGAATCAATCTTAGATGCAGCCATTATCAATGGCTTTCTGCTTGCTTCTTTTGTGTAAATCTTCAGTATTTTACATCCAGCTTTCACAGCTTGAACGAATTTTTAATAGCAGTAGCATAGCGCTCTTTTGAACGTTATTTTGTAAAGCAGTTTTTCTGAGTACGGAACGTTTGATTGCAGATTCGATGTTTTTGGAATTTGGATTTCACCACTTTCAATTAATACACTTAAAATAGATTTTCCCAGTTGTTTTCCCACGTTTAATCATTTAATACTTATCAGCCAGCTTCTTGCAATAAAACTGTAAAGTTTTTTTACTTGATACGTCTATCTATTTATAAATTTTATTGAGTCATTAAATGGTTACTAGGCAAATTGGGTAAAACAAATAACTCAAATTGATTCCTATACCTTGGACCCGTTTTCAGACGATATTCTGTATCATTAGACCGTTTAAGCATCTGCTAAAACCTGTTTATTGAATGGACGACTGTGCCTGGATGCTCACTTGATTCTATATGGATGAATCTTCAATTCTTGCTATATCCCCTTGCTGGTAGCCCTTATCTTTTCAAGTATTCTTTTACTTGGAGCAATAATCGAAATTGGGCGGTCATGATAGGATATAATTTTAATAGGATCTTCTTTTTTGCATATAAGTCATGATTAACTCAAGGCTTGGACCGACCTTTTTCTTTAGAAAATATTTCGTTTAAGAAAAAATTATTTTGTTCGAGTGATTTGATTATCCAACTCCGAAACTGCAATCTTTAAGTAATGTATTTTTGTTCTTCTGACAATAAAACTAATTTTTGGTAGCTCAGACATTGCTACAGTAAGTTTCGCATCCGTCAATTGGAAACAAATAACTCAAAAGCTTCCAGGTGATATTGTAAAATCTTCATTTTCAATGGTCTTTTTTCTTACATAACTTTTCATTTTTTTTTTCTGATAAATAGTTGTTTAATTAATAACGCTTTTTTTTTTTTAATAATTTACTTAATTTTCTTTCGTTCTTTCTAACTTTTCATAAGGTGCAAAAAACTAAGCTGCTGTTTCCTGAAGGTTTTTATTTAGATAATTTTTTCAAACATTTTCATGATGTCATGATTCAATTTAGGTTTCTTTTATCTCTGTTAAGGAAAAGCGGGCGATTCAATGATAACTAACCGTCGATCCGCCAAAAAAGGGGTATGGATTCTGGCATCTCTAATGCTGTTCCCAAGGGACTTCTTCCATATCATAAGATTGCCCAAATTTAAATCACTTTCATCCTCTTTTTAAAATAGAATGAATAAACTATCTCTAACAATCCGATTCAACTAAGATTCTGTCCTAAACTAAATAAAATTGGGTGCAATTTTCGTTGTTTTTTAGTTTTGACTTCTTTTGAAAAATTCATGTACGGCACCATTTTCTATCTTTACATCGTACAAACCTAATTAATTTTTGGCAAGCTCAATCAATCATTTTTCTTTAAATAGCGTATAAAAAGGATTCTTGGTAATACTTTCTCTCCTAGTTTTATATATTCAAAATTGAATAGCACCAGTTTCCATCTGTTCGATAAATATGCCTAATTTCTTTTCTGATTCGGATGAGACTTCTGTATTTGGATGATTGTACGCTTATTTTATTCCACACAGAATCAATGCATATTTTGGCTGAAATGATTAAGAAAATTTTGAACTGGAAGAATTGTTTGGGCCTTCATTTGATGTGCTACTTTAAGACGTCTACTTTTAAATTTGGATACTGCTGATAACCTTTTTTTTCGCCTCTTCGATATCTCTGTAAATAACCAAAAAAAAGAACCTATTTTCCTATAGAACATAAATCATTGTTTCACTTTTCTGGAGATTAGCGCATAATACTGCAGCCATTGGATTCACCAATTTTATTTCTTTTCCAGAGACTTAATTATGAAATACTGTTCCCCGATTTAGTCATCTCCAAAACAGTTTTATAAATACTCGGTTTTTTTAGTGCTCCAACTGGAATAACAGTTCTTCCACTCGAATCGATTGCGATAAGCTCTACATATGGCACCAGTAATGGTCTCATCTCCATGAGAAATTAGAAACTTGATCTAAAGTAGATTATACTTGTGATTTTAACTGTAGGTATCATATTCGTTGGCCTATAGAAGATGGTTTTCTTTTTTTTTGCATCTTTGTTTCAAGTAAAGTACCACTGTATCCAATTAAATACGTTCTTTACCAATGATTTTTTTAAAATCGCGTCCTTGTCCAACAGCAATTACTATTCTTAATCAACTGGAGAATCGTTAGGGTAGTCAACAAAAAAAGATTAAGAGACAACGACTAACTTGTAACTTAAAAAGAAAAAAAAATTTCCCGGTTTTTTTTATATATTTCCCCATCTATTTCTAGTGTCAGAATAAAACAAGATAAAGAAAGAATAAAGCAAAATGTAAAAAGTGGCAACTTTCCAGTAACTATTGTGATCGGTAGTTCGCTAATTCGATTAACCATTTTTTCATAAAGGTTAATAGTTTTTCTATACTCTTAAACTGTATTCAAAATGGGTTTTAAATACAAAAAAAAATGAAAAGAATTAAAACAGGAAAAACAGGCATAAAACCCAGTAAAAGAGGGGACAAAATAATAAATAGGAAATACCAATCCAACGAAAATTCAAAAAATGAATAAATAAAATTGGTAATCGAAACTACATGAGAATAAAAGAAATAATAAATTTGTAACTAGCGTGATCTAGAGAATAGTAAGATAAGTTTGCGACAAATTAATAAGACTAACAGCTCAAAAGTAGCTTAATTGAAAATCCTATTGAAAAAACCCTTATACGGATTAATAATTAAAGAGGATAACAAAGTCATGACACACTCCAACTAGAAATAATCATTCTAAAATGAAGAAATTACAATATAATCAAAGACTAACAATTTGCACGATAACAACTCGTTCCCCCACCAGTTAAATTTCCATAAAAAGGCAAATAATCAACCATAAGTAAAAGTTGTTTCTTTATAAAGCAAATCGCCATATAAATAAACCAAGACCCGTTACAAAATTGAATATGCAGTCCTGATATGCTTAATACGTGAATAATCCTATTTCTTTAAAATTTTTGTACCGTTATTTTACAGAGAACTTAAATCAAGCAAAGAAGGGTCTTTATATTTGAGATGTCTTTTATCGGTTATTTTTTTATCAATATGCTTTAAATAGCCATTCTCATATTTTCCTGGAATCATTTTTTTTGTAATAGAGCTTGTTTTTTCCACTCGAATAAAAGTTCAAACCTTTAAAATCATGAATTTTTTTACGGTGTAAAAGTTTGGTAATCAAACTGTTTTGATTACGCATTCTTTCGGTATTTCTTAATTCCTGTGCTTTTAACGGTCAAATAATGTTTGTTTGAGCTCCATGCTTTTTTTTCTTTTTTTTGATTGAGGTATAAAAAACGACAAATCTTTCAGATATTTTCCGGATGTTTCCGAACTTTTTCAATAGTCCCATAAATGTAATGGTTTCCATCTACTTTAATTTGATCGGGCTTAATTCTATTATACGATTATCTTCAGCGGTTAGTTTTGTTTTTATTTGTCCATTTTGATGAACGCTGTTATAAGATACATACAGATAAAACATATGAACAATAATTAAAGTTCCCTTCTTTTGTAACACAAACGTAGAAAAAAAGAATATAAATAGCTTGTTAACCAATATCCGATGTTTAAAATCATTAGTGACTGATCGACAAAAATATGGCTGGAATAAAGAAATAAACTTCTCATTTTAAATTAACTATTGATTCTGCATCGTGGCGATTTTTCTCAAACGTAATATTGGCTTAAATTCTAATTCTTTAAAAAAGTTTTCTGATAAAAAAACTTTTGACATTGAACGTGGGCTTGTTATTAAATTTAATGCTATCATTATTGATATCTTCTAGTATAAATTTTTTTTAATACCTGGCTTGAAGATATTTTAAGTACTTGAAGCAAGGAAAATGAGTGACAATATATTTTCTGCACTTCTGTTTGTGGCACAAAATTTCGCACACTGTAAGATAGCATTCATATTCTGCATGTATTGGTTTCTATACAATGTCCATCTTACAACATAGCACCCTTCATCAATGCATGCTTATCTCCGCTCACAGAACCATTATAGCCCGTGCGATATTCTTTTTTCTCTGACTAATCGTAGCCTTACATCGTCTTGTACATGTACTCTTAAGAAGTAATAGGCTTTGTGACATAAAATATTGATTCCACGGAATTCTATCTGCCATCATTGTCTCCATTAATCTAAATCATTTATAAAGATAATGATAGTTGTTTATAGTAACATTTTCTATTCAGTATACACAAAGCTTTTCTATGTTTACAATCTTTCCATTGAGAATGATTAGTCTTTGCCCACACTAATGAAATAGCCACTGCTTCAAATGTTTTATCGCGCAATACCAGAACTTCTTAATTCTTCAACGCTTTAAACGAACATGTTCTTGTCTGTCTGCAAATGCGCTCAGCTTCTTTCACAATCCCTGTAATGGTCTGTAGTTTGAGTGATATCGGCCTGTATTGAAGGTTTTTACTTTCTGTTCTTCTCGCTTAGATCATTTGGTATGCTAATATTAACTGGCGATCCTCCTTACTAATCATTTCATTGGGAATTTCTGTTTCAACTCTGCTCCTATCGTTTGTTTATAAATCATCAATCTGATCCGTTAGCTTTTTTGAGAAAGATTTACGCTACTTTGATCAGCTGTTGGTAGAATCCGCCAGCTAAATGATGACATCACAACGAGTCGTTGCAATTTATTTCATAAACTCTGGTATTTGAAACAGACCTTTAACATCAAAATAAATAGATTTTTTGCCTCATTCTCAATTTTTTAAAGTACATTGCTACTACTTCCATCTAAAGTGAGACTATTTTGTACTCGAAGTTTGGCTCATCATAATGATCAGCATAAGGACTCATTCATTTGAATAGATGCCTTTGTTGTTTTAGAAAAAAGGATAAAGAGTATAGGCCGAATAACAACAAAAGACCACAATTGTACTGATAGCAATGATCATTTTTTTCTTTTTTTACCCATATTTCAACCAAATATTCATACGGTAGCAATCTCCTTTACTTTATCATCTCTTAAATAAACTTCCGCAAATAATATAGTACTTCTTTTTTTTAACAGATTTTTTTTAAGGGCTGCAAGCAAAGTATAGCAAGTCCAATACAAAAAACTCTTAAGATTTTTGTACCGACCTAGAAGTTTGACCTAAAAAATCTTAACTTTTGGGGTTTTTCATATGGCAAAATATAACATTTGACTTAAACTAGATCATCAAGCTATTTCCGTGGTGAAGGGGATATGGAACATAATGCGACTAGGTTTGGGGTTTTACACGCATACAGGTTCGTTATGTGGGTTAATGGTTATACAGTTGGCGGAAGAAGGACTTTATGAGAAAAAGGAAAAATAATTCTTATTCTATTCAATTCAAACAAATGCGGTAGAATTATAATTTAAACTACAAGAGATGTCCCTACTTTTTGAAATTAGCGAATTTTCCCTTGCCCTCACTAATTCCTTCTATTCTTACACGTTGGGTAAAGGAATATCGTCATTATGGTATTCAAGGCTCCTGCTAAAAACAAGGGAGGCCCGAAGGTGTCCTGATAAAAGATAAAGTCATTATCTCTGGAAGGCTGCTAATAAATAAGACAACCCGAATCCAAGAACTTGCAGACAAACCGCGCTTTACAAATGCGATTGTTGTTTTAAAAGAATGAGGAAGGTTGCGTGCGAGGAACTCGACTAGAAATAAAGTTATCTCAAGAATCATCACAAACTTCCGAAGAGCTTCATTTAAAGAAATTCTTGAGGTTTTAAAAATTTCAAATCACTTACATGTTATTTGCAAGAGATTCTCGCCTAATAAGGATGAAGAAGATGAAAAATTATTTACTTCGAAATTTCGTAAGTTCATAAGGATTATGGGTATCGTCCGGTGGCACAAAAAGAGATGGAAAGCGAGGACGCAGTAAATAAAGAAAGTTTCAACGATTAAATTAAAAGCTACAATCCCAAGTACACTCTTATCTCGTAATCACGTAAGTATAGTTGTATAAGGGGGACTGTTTGGTCCGCATAGGAAAAATAATATCCCCGCCGGTTTCATACTAATGTCGTTCATCAAAAATCACAAGGATACGACTGAATTGCAAATACTTTGAGACGGATAAAAGGTGTTATCGTCAGGGAAAGCTCTTATTTAGACCTTTCTTAGATTTATGGTATATAGTGAGATCATCTCTTTTCGTATTTCAAAAAGACTATTGATTAGCAATAATGGGGGCTCTTGAAGAGGGCTAATCGAAAGCTAACAAGTACATGCCATTATAGACGTAACTTTCATTCTGATCAAGGTTGGGCTACTCAAATGAAAAGCTACCTCCTATAAATTAAAAGAACACAAATTTTTCAGTAAATGTCCCGTAAGGGAAACTGTCTAGATATTACCATGAGAATTTTTTTTTGGAATTACTCAACAAGAATTTATTATGGCGAAGTTTACCGCAGCTTTTAATGATTAAAACAAGCAATAGAAAGTTAAATAATCGAGTAATTACAATAACGAGAACGGATGAGAGTAAATTAAACTGGATGAGCCTATTCAATTTAGAGAACAACAACTGTACTCCTTAATGATTACTCTGCTTGAGTGTTCTAAGGTCACGCTAATCTCTAACAATAAAAAAGCAGTCTTTGTTTTAACCATTTTTGAATAATTATGTGGTAAACGGGTAAAAGAGCACAAAAAAGAGTAGAAATTAACTACTCGTTAAAAGTCTAACTATTTTGGGGTCACTACATTTTGGCTAAAATCCTAAGAAGTAATTTTTTAATTTTAATTGTTTAAATGTCATAGCATCTTGGAAACTGTTTGACTGGAATAATTTTCATATCGTGTCCTATTTTTTTTAGCAGTTTCTTTAAAGCTTCTTGAATAGTTGATTGTATCGATGGATATTGTTTTTTTAAGCAACTGGATTTATACCATCGTCGGTGCAAAGAATATAGTCGCCCCTTCTTTACAGCAGCTACAACTTTCTTATCTATAACCACAATTCGTCTAATTGTTCCATCAGTTGAATTGCCAGTGCTGCAATTTGTGGCCATTAACGCCAAGTCTTGTTCTTCATTGAGTATATATCTGAAGAGAAAAAATAAAGCCGGCAGAAGGGCCTCAATTTTCATCTGATTTTATTGAAACAGTAGGTATTCTGTCTCAATCAGATGTATGAAATCCCACAGCAAACTGATACTAATCCTGGAAGCTTATTCTCTTCTATTTTCCATTATGGTGCAGAAATAGTTGTTAATTTTAGCCATTGCTTTGTAAGTAACCACTATTTCTGCCCATTATTTTATTTTCAAGCATAATCAATAAATTAGTAGAGCTCTTAAATTTTTTTTTCCGTCTAAAGCATTATAGTCATCAACGACTAGTAGTTCCTCTGAAAATCTACTTGATTTCGGGTAAAATTAGGACATTAACATTCAATTGATATCCACTGTGGAGTGGGCTTTGGAGGTGGGCTTAGATTATACTGGAGTGCGTTGTAGGATTCTTTCGCAGTTTTTATAAGCCACCTCAATAGCGTATTGATTGGAACTATCCATAATAGTACTGGTTGTAAGTTCAAATACTCCTCGCTTGATTTTTTGCATACGCCAAAATTCTTTTTCAGTTACCCCTTCACGAAAAGGCAAGTATTGTTGTAAAGTATATAATGGCGTTGCTTTACGATAGAGACAGTGTCAACATAAACTTCCAAATTATCATCTGTTTCTTTTATTGCTTTAATTATTCAGATAACGGAAAGCTGAACTGGAGCTTCAATTATAGTAAGGAAGAGGTATGAATAGCCCCAAATAATGATAAGAATAGGTAGAACAAATAATAGACTTAGCATTTTTTATTTTTTTCATTAGATTTTCATCCTTACGTCGCGTTGTTTAAGGTTTTTCATCTCATACTCAAAAGCAGAATTTTTCCTTTTTAATCGCTTAATATTAACAATCTGTTGGAACTAAATTTGAACTCTCCACACAAAATGCCACTTCTTTAATTAACTTGAACTTAAAAATCGGTGGCTGTTGGAGCATCAAAATAATCGTTTTTTCAATTTTTCCCTTGGGGGGGGAAATTTCTGTGTTTTTATTCATGTGCTGCATATTCATTTCGTACTCAAAATCTTCAGGCATTACGCAATCCCCTTTAATGTAACTTGCTCCAACTTTTTTTGCTAATCTACGTTAATCCATTTGTGTGTTCAATTACAGAACATTTTCCAAATGTCTAGTTGCTAATTTGAATTATTCTATTTTTCTCATTGCATCAAACAAATTTTTTTTTGATGTATTGGTTGCTACAGCTAATAAAAGGTAATCAGCTAATTTAGCAGACGTTGCGATTGTATCAATAATGCCATTTGTCAATGGATCAAACTTCCTGAAAGTGCTTCCTTAATCATTTTCAGGTCTCCTTCACTGAAACTCATATAACACTATTTTAGCTAGCTCCATAAACCGTGACTAAATTGTTTAGCTAATCCGATTTTTTTTTTTCATTTGGTCAATACTTTTCTTCCCTACTTCACAACAATTATTGCTCTATCAGCAAAAGATTTAGAGCGCATAATCTTTTCGAGCTGTTTGAACAATTTCTTGTTCAAAGTAGGGTGGATCTAGAAAGAAGCATATCGAACAGGTTATTTTTTTTTACTGCTTACATTTCAATCCCTCATTTGGCATCACTTCGATAAACGTCCAAATTTAGTTTTTTTCTTTTAGGTCATTCAATATTTTTCTTTTTATTATTTTAATTGCAGAATATCTTTCTATATACAGCATGCTCATCCGCTCTCGAAACGGCTTCATAGATTTAACTCCCTACCTGCAACAAATCTAAACACTTGCCACCATCAAAATTTTTATGGCCCATAATATTAAATTTGACTCTTTAACTTTTATCAGATGTTGGTCTTGTTTCTCACCTGGACAGATTTTAATTTTCTTCGGCCATAATTTACCAGAAATAACTCTCTTAAAGCCTCAATCTTTCTTTACTATTTTATCTTTTAAAAAAAAGAGAATTTGGAACAAAAATCCCAACCTCTTAGGCATGTTACTGAATATTTATCTAAAATGTATTTCAACCTAAACATTTAGCATTGGCAAACAAGAGCCGCGATAACTTCTATAGACCTTAGTCGCTACTGATAAGGTAGATGAGATTCACTTTTTTTTTAAGTGTTTATCATCTTCTATAAATAGCTTATCAAATTTCTTCTACTTCTTTAACTTTCTTTTTCTCTAGGAGTCACATTTTGAGACTTCTTTTAAAATCCTACTTATTAATGGCCTATAGATTTGTTCTAGCTTGTCGAAGCAAAAACTGCAATCTTTCAGTTTACGAATAGTGGGTTTTCTAATCTGTGCGGTTACGTAAATTACAATACTTAATCGCTTCGACACATAGTGAATCAAGCCAAATCTTTATGAGTGTCTTCATATGTCTTAAGCTATAAACCCAAACTACAATCCTTGTCTTTCGTTTAATATGAGTTCCATTATTACCAAGGTCTCCTTTCTTAGCTTTTATATTTTGCTCTGTTTTTTTCGGTATGTTCTACTTCTGTATCTAATATTTAACATTACTTTCTTCGTTACGAAAAAGCAAATCAAAAACTTTTCATCAAAGGGATCCGTTAGAATCGTTCGCTGATTCTCTAAACTAAACATACGTTATTACCTGTTGGATCAGTAAATTTCTTGGAGTAAACAACACGAGTATCGGCTAACAATTTTAATTCATTTTCCATAATTAATCATGGATTGTTTACTCGTTAGGGTGTATGTTCGAAACCTTCTTCATCCTCCATGTTCAGCTGCCCTTTTTGAATAGACTCATTTTTATTTTGACGTATCTATTTTTATTGAACTTTAGTTTGAACTATTTCCCCCTTTTTTTTCTTCATTGATTGTTCAGAACAGATTTACTTTGATTGATAAATATCAATCGGCCATTGAAAGAGAGTTGTTTGCTATAAGTTAATTCAGATAACCATATCGTTGTCTTAACATATTAATCGTCATTTCTACTTCTTGGCACATTTCCATTATATTATTTTCCTAAATCTGTTTCTTTTGGTGTTTTTTTGTAATCACTTCATTCTCAGAATTACTTCATAATATCAGATTCGCAACAATGTCGGTTAGTCTAGCATAGCGAATGGCATTAATTTTATTGGTTTCTCGGATCAACCATTAAAATTTGCGAAATATTTTTTTAAAAATAACTAATGGAGAATTTCAAATCATTTTTCTGACAAACTCAATAATGTTATTAGTCTCTTATAATCAAAAGAAAGTCGGATATTAAAGTAGCTTAATTGATAACTTTGTTATCATCCATACCAACTTTAAATGGTAAAACATCGAGTGTTGATTCCTAAAACAAAAATAGATGTTTATCGTATCTTCTTCGGATACTGCTACTTGATAATAATCATTTTCGTTTGTTCCATAAATCCACCACTCATCTCCACATATTTGGATTCAATAGTAACGGCTTCACCAAATTTTTTTTTTAAATGTATGCTTGTTTTCCCATATAGTGACCCATTCCTGTAAGAGGAAAAGTCTCTTGTTTAACAGCAAGGAATGAACCAAATTTTGAGTCTCTTTTTTTTTAATTCCGTTGTTGTTTTTTCTTTTGAGTAATAATTCCAGAGGACTATTCAAAAAATTTGAGAATAAAATAGATCAAATCATTAAACCTAAAAAAATTGGGATTGTTCTCAAATAGTTTCATGTTTTAAACGATACTCTCACTACTTTTTTATTTGCAATCATTTCATTAATAATCGCCTGTTTCATGAGAATTGTCGCGCTTCTATATAAATTTGATCATTAACACGTCAAAAGCAGCTTTAATCGTTGTTACCATTTCCATTGCTTCAGTAATGAAGATTGATTTCCTTGACTAACACGGTCCCGCTTTCGAAAACTAGAACTTCTATAATTGAAAACCGGGCAATTCGTAGCGCGACTGCTCTTTATTTAGTTGGGTTCAGCTTTGTTTTTTTCGCATAATTTTAGTATTGTAATACTTCTATCTTTCAGCTATGGAATTCTCTACCTTGACAATTTAAATCAAAATACATCGTACGATTACTTCAGAATTAAGGTTTCACCCCAATCTGATTTCAGTTTTATAATCAATGTTTTTCCTTTTTAAATCTGTAACTTCAAATTGATCTTCCAGTCCGCATCCATGAAAGAATGTTGCTGTA
>Ga0163217_1096243_pt1 | contig 20228 bp, 18 predicted proteins | sample SynspAceP_FD_185933 | JGI IMG/M metagenome (GOLD analysis project Ga0163217, IMG submission 185933) | Saline lake microbial communities from Ace Lake in Antarctica - Synechococcus sp. Ace-P (PacBio error correction) | ecosystem: Environmental > Aquatic > Non-marine Saline and Alkaline > Saline ...
GTAATGTCGCTTTCCTTACGGAGCTCGGTTTGAAAATCGTCAACCACCCCTTAGTTTTTCTACAAAGATTTCGCTCCCGATGGAGCTCATTGTAAAATTAAAAAAAAACTTCCGCAAACAGTACGGCCTCCAGCTTTTGAGATTAATTTTGCTGAAATCGGCCCATCGGGCCGACAGCTTTTGTAGGACAAGTGCAGACCAACCGAAAAATATCCAAAGCTCCAGCAGGGCGACCATCAAGTGACGGAAATTCAAAACTTTCGAATCCCCAAAATAATAACAGAATCAAACCCACCCAGATGCCTCCCCGGGCGATTTGGAGGAAAAAAATCATATACTGAATTTTTCAAAATATGGCGCGCCCTGGAGTCCAATGTGATGAGGTTTAACTCATCAAATTCGGAATTCATTTCGGGACCAAATTTGGGGCTGAAAGACCAATTTTTTTCCATCGAAATCAGAAAAGTAATAAAATTCATAGCCACCATATCCACGCTGTCTAATTCTGAGGGCACAAACCATCCGAGATTTACTCACGTAAGGGAAAGCTTGGATCATTTTGCTATTGAATAAACTGACAATTTTTTACCGGTTTTTTCATGCCGCCCATTTCTTAAAAAACCATCACATCACCCCGTCTTCGGGAAGGTGCTATTTGTCAATAAATTATTGAACTTTGCCTTCCTGATTCTGTATGAAAGAATCAATTTCTCTGGGCTTATTTCGACTCCCGAACAAGTATTCCTTGTAAAGGAATTGGCCGTATAGGCAGGATACAGTTTCGTTGGCTAATTTTCCCGTACAAAATCCGAAACGACTCCTCCCCTGCTTCCAAGTGCTTTTTGGATCGTACTTAAAGTACTGGGTATTTGAAAAGCTTTGCAATAAACAGTGAAAATAGCTTGGTCATCCCTACTAAAAGCAGTTGGACTCCCTTTTTCAACAAGGCTCTCTCAAAGTATTATAGGTCCACACGTTCATTGTAAACGTATGGTGTATGCTAGCCAGCCTTGTGGAAGCTTTTCACCAAAATTAAAACACGGTGGTCACCTGAAGCTATAAAATACCTTCCTCTTGATCCCAAGAAAAACTCACCTGATTCCGCACCAAGTCGAGAACTGTCGCTCTCCAACAAATGCTATTTCGAATCCGAAGAAAAGAATCTCATACGTTGGGAAAAGAATTTCGGTTATCCATATTGTAAATCGTTGTAGGAGGGTGTTTAAATCCCTCAAAAATTGGTCACTTTGGCGGGAAAAAGCCCCTGAATATTTGGATTTAAACCACCATCAGAGGTAAGTATGAACACAAGCAAGAAGCTCCATGGATAAAAAATCCTTTTTCAATAGTAACATTCATTGAAGCTCTAATTTAAACTAAATAGTTTTTTGCAAATCATATTTTGACCTTAATTAATCAAATTTAAACATTACCCCATTAAGCTTAAGCCCAAAACTCCTCGAACCAGATAATTTTCTATTTTCGCCATCCTAATCAAAAAGTTAATCAAATGAGCGTAAATCCCTACTCCCTCTATGATGCTTTGCTTTAATGCAAGCATTGCCCATAGGCCCAAGAGAAAAAAACCCATGACCTGGAAGGATACCGACCTGGAAATACATTGCAACCAAATAGCTCAAAAAGTGTCCTCGGATGGACAAATGGGATTGCTTATGGAATCGCCGCTCTGAAGCGGATGGAGAAGTAATTCTCAAAAAAGATATCTGATCCAGATTCTCTAAAAAAGTCTTTTCCAATCGGTTTCGCCCGAATTTCCCTTCATCGATTTAGCGAAGACAGCAAATGGATCGCTTTTAAAGACATATCCGAATTGCTGATAAAGAAGGCTAATGGAAAAATCCAAAAGGTAAATGGCGCTTAGGATATAGCTGACCTTGATCGAACTCGAAAAGAACGAGAAGAAAACATTTCGAAAATTGTCAACAGCTTTGCCTTTAAATGGAAAGCGCTTCACACTTGGGCAATCAATCTTCCAAAGGAAGGCAGCGTTGACGCCTAAAGGCTCTGATTTATTGATCATTCCTTATCTGAACTCAAACCAAATCCCAAAAACATGGCGGAAGTTGCTGAATTCAGTTTACTAATAAATCTGGTACAGACACTTACTATACATAACCGGCAGCCATCCAATCCCGGCAACGGAGTTTACTTACTTGAATTGGCTAGCAATAGCACTCAGTGCTGAGGTTCTGACAAAGCACCTATAAGTCTTGAATTGGACTGAAAAGGGAGATGCATCGCAATCTTTTGAAATTTGTCGAGAGACAAAAAGTACAAGCAAGATCAATGGCATAAGTCCATTGGGTTAAAAAACTTGAATAACCCCAAGTAACGAGTATGAAGCGAAGAAAGACATACTGGATTTGGACCAAGCTTATACGATCAGTGGCATATCGCCGTGCCGATGTGGTCAGCGTGTTTGACCAGACTTTTTTATGGGCATTCACCCATTAGTTTTGGCTAAAAGAAGATCTGAAAAAAGGACTGTGGATAAGGATTCAGTGAAGATGGCCGAAGCAGATGTTATGCAGAAAAATCATTGGCTGACACGACCCTCAAGTCAATCTCAGATTTGCAAAAAGCTATCGGCCAAATTGGATCGGGGAAAGTAAAGGCAAAAAAGACAAATGATGCCGACAACCCGTGATATGCACATCTGGCACTGGAATGAACAAGTAGACTTCAGCGCGTCAGCAAAAGTGATGGAAAAATCAGGAATAAAAAACTAGCAAGCGTCTGGTCCATGTATGATGTGGCAGGTAAAAAAGCATGTTATTGCTTCCAAAGGATAGTAAGTAATCTAGATCTAAGTGTTCTTCACCAAGAGCGCTACGCACTATGGGAATGGAAATGAGTCAGCGCCTATGAATTGGACAACTCAACTTAAATGGTCAGAACTACGTGACATTTACATTGTGGGACCTAAAAACTTGGCGAGCGAAAACGCTCTTCACCAAGTTCTACTTCCCTCTTATTCTTCTATGCCAAGAACCATCTACAAGACGGTACCAAGCTGATCTATGGGGAAGATGGGAATTTCTATGTTACACACTGCATCTGGAACATCCATCGGAATATCCCACGGAAAAAATTGCAGTGACGTTTCCGTTCGATGTAGAAGACGATCACAGTAAGAAAAGCCAATGGTTGGAGCTTGGGCAGTGGAGTTTCGGATAGCAAATATGGGTATTGCCTTCCGAGACGACTGGATAGTCTGGCAAGTGCCTGTAGATGGCAAAACACACACGCGATCACTTGACACAAAGGTAGAGCGGGACAAGATTCGTAATCAAATAATCGATTTTGGAATTGGATCCAGACGAAAAGGAATTGATTTGAGCCAACCCCTAATACATCCGAACCTCACGCGAAATGGGAATAAGAAAAGCGGACGTTGGTGGTGCTTTCACCGGCTAAAAGGGTGGCTTAAACACCTGGAGTGACTTCCTTGATTTGGAAGAATGCAAACATTGAAATCTTGAAAAAGCAAGAAAATGCCGGCCGGCGTATTTTTCTTCAGCAAGTAGACCCTTTTCACCACCTCCAAAAATGTATGATACGAATGCTTCGCTTGCTGCACCAACCCAAATCACTGCCAATCCCCTGAGTGCTAAGACAATACCTTTTGGTCTGCTGGCACGGCGCCTAGTGAAATTATGTCGACGGGACAAAGGGGTGCCCGAGAAGAATTTTTCCCCCCCGGGCCCCCACTTCTCCAAGCGCATTATTTCCTGCCTGCAGGTTCATGTTGAAAGGAGAAGCAAGTACCCAACGCTGAATTATTACAACGAAGAAGAAGACAGCGCACACAAACTGGAACCAATCCAGGCTAATATGCCGGCCCAGGCTGGAAGTCCAACTCCCTATACCAGACAATGGTTTTGCAGTAATTTATTCGCAGACATCGTATACAGTAGATGAATCCGGGTATTGTCAGCGGTGTGGCAGTAAATCCCTGCTGTAAAAGCTGCAATCCGCACAGGTCGTATCGACGAAAATAATATCGGAATCCAGGTCACTCTTTGGGTGGCTATCATACTTCCTTCCTGAATCACTCAGACACCCTAATGTTCAAAAGCCTGCTGCTGCGGAGCACCTTTGACGAATATGATCTCCATGTACGAGTTGATCCCTTAATTGAGACATTCTGGAGGGTGGAAATGTCCATTCTTTGAAGCTTCTCAAGGAAGATTCAAAGGAGAGCGCCTTGGGAAAACTGGGAAAGCCTACGAGCGAAATAAGCCAGTTTATCCCCGTGAAAAATGTACAAGACTGCATTACTAATGCTTCACAACGAACAAACGACGGTGCAGTATGATTTCATTCAAGAATCGAGTTACTATTCGCTTTGAGAAAGGACCTGAAAAAGCCAAGTAGTTCTTGAGCAATATAGAAGGGGAAAATCACGATTGAGCAAACTTGGAAAATCGGCAGGCGAAAGGATTACAGCGTCCGATGATGGAATTCTTCAATCATCAACCATGAAAGGCGAAGCCGCTCCGGACCTGGTTGAGGTAAGGTTCAATAGCTACGACTTGGATGCCTCATCTGGAAAAAGACAGCATCTATATATATATATCTATATCTATAAAATGACCCCGAATATGGCTCACTTTTTTGTTTTTGATTAACCCAGACCCAAACTGTTTCTTATGAAAGACTTTCCCATAAATCTACACTCCCCTCATCAACCTCGCGTCGTACTGGCTGTTGTCATCTGGTGAACTCGCACTAACTCCCAATACTGGAACATAGGCGGAAAAAACGGTGGGGGTGAACTCAGTGCTCAGCAGGTAATCTCTTTACCCCAGCAGGATAAAGCATTTGCCATTTGGGGCTTATCGTATTTTGGCTTGACTAGTCAGGCGATTTAATATGGTTTGGGCTGCCTGTTAGTAAAAAGGTAGCTAGTGATTTTCCGCATCTCCCAGATGGGACCTTTGCTGATTAGTGTGAATGTAATTAAAATGCAGCTTGCTTTATTGTCTGGCTCACGAATCACAGGGATCAGTGGTATATCCATCGACTAGAATGCTTGTCGGTTTGGCTGATTCTGATTCTAAATCTTGGCATGAACCTTCACCATTCTAAACAACAAAACGGGCAAAATTGGCTAGTTCGTGATGCCCGTTAGTACTATGCGGGATGGATCACTGCTAGCCGACAGTAGCTAAAATTTCTGCCTATGTTTTAGCCAAACTGGATTGGATCGGGCATGGGGAATTATGAGCTCTCTGGGCGCTGGCGAGTGATTGGAAGTAGCGACCCCTGGTGAATTCTTAAGCTCTTTCCAGAAACTAAATAAGCTTTTCCGCTTGTGGGCCGTTTGGGCCACTGATCCGCCACGCATCGGAACATGCCAGCTTTCCAAAAAAATCCTTCAGGGCATGGCATTAGGCTGCGCCGGCTTGATTTTATCCTAATCGGTTCTCTTGTTGAAGCAAACATTGAAGCCAAAGCGTTCATCTACTACAGTTCCAAAATTTTCTCGAATAAATAGTTTGGCAAACGATTCAGTAGTAGAATTTTTCATATCATTAATCTTTAGCTAAAAATCCCATCTTATAAAACCTCAAGGCCCTATTGGATTTTTGAACGAACTCCCCTGCAAAATCAAGCTTTCTCTGTATATCGCGGATACGATTTCTTAATCCTGCTTGTATTCAGTACCATTCTGACTTTTTGGCCTCGGGCGGATCAGACGGCATAGAGGCCGGAGTTTTGAACGAGATTTTAGACTGGTGCTGGGAGAAAAGCTCCCTTCAAACTCCTTTTCCTTTCGAAATTTGATCAATTCCTGCTTGTTCCAGCCGGAACAGGGATTCCTTTGCGAAGCTAATGCCCAATAACTGTCCCTCTTGAATTTTGGTGAGTCTGTGGTAGGTTTTTGCCTTTTGTGTATTTCTTATGTTTCTTCACATCTCGATCAGATTCAAAAAATCTGGGAGATAGACAATACACCTTCAAAGCTGAAAAGAACAATCAATCAAATCGCCGATGTCTACCTGGCTATTCCCCGAAGAATGCAAGGGAAAGGCAAAATTATGGGTCAGTTTAATGCTTTCCGGTGCGGAGAGCTTGAGTGCGACTGACTGAGCAGGAGAAATAATCGAAACAAATGCCACCTGTGACGGATAAAAAAAAATCGAAACTGGCAAATCATTTTCATCGTAGAAAAGCTTTAATCTCAATAATTATGGACCTCCTCATTAATCCACATCATAGTCGTGAGCGAACTATAGTCACGTTTGTGACCATTCCTGGGCATTAGTATCTCGATAACCAAAAAGGTGCCCTTCTGATAGTTCTATGTCTTGACCGTGGTTACGGAAAAAACCGGCGAAGTTCTGCCAAATGATCCATTGGAGCGGGTCAATTCATGGCTGGCCGTATTCAGGACTTTGCATATTTTGGAATTTTGAAGCCGGATCTCTTATCGAAACGCAATTGACTAATGCCCTTGACCGACTCAAATAGTCCGAGTGGATTGTTCCTTGCCGATTTACGCGATTGCCGATCTCCACGGATGCGGCATACCAGAAATACTGCTGCAAGAAAGATTGCTAAGGCTTAGCTCATGAGCAGATCAAGGAGCTTTCAAAAGATATTCTTTTGGTCAAGTTTGCGTTTGGTTATAGGCTATATGCGATGACAATTGAGGAAATCAACTCAGATTCGGGATAAATCCCTCGAAGTATCTCCCAAAAATTGGAATGAGCGACATTGAAGAAAAAATCGGTCCTCAAACTGATCAACGTAGAATGTGCGACTTGATATCAAGGATGAGTCGGCTAGATCGCTAAGCTTTAGGAAAAGAAGCAGCAGCAAAAGCTCATCAATGAAGCTAAAAATATCGGTAGCCGAACAGGAAAAAATTGGGCGAAATAGGTAAAGCGCTAGCCGATCGGGAAAAGGATGTACAAATCGCAGAAACGTCAGCGGATCGTGATGTGAAAAGAAGCGATAAACAATAATAGAACCTGAGAAGTGAGATAAATTGCGAAGGATAAAGGATGAAAGTATTGGAAAGGCCGAAGCGCAGCGTAGATACTCGTGTAAAAATCTCAGAGCAAATGCGATTGCAAATTAAAGGACAAAACGAGGCGAAAATCTCTATTGCACAATCAGATGCGCTTCGTAGGGAAAAGAAGCGCGAAGCACTTCGATAGCCCTTGCCTGCTTGAAAAAAGTAACAGTCCGCAAAGGCCTTGGAAGAATCCTACCTTCCCGCAGAGCGAAAAAAGCGGAAAACGGCACGAGCAGAGCGGGAAGCCGATCCACCCAAATGCTGGGGAACATCTTGTGATCCCGGCAGAAATTGCGAACCAAACGTGGCTATATAGATCGCCCAAGCAGAAGCAGAACGAATTCGAGAGCAGGCAAAAGGCGAAGCTGATGCCATCTATGCAAAGATGGGAGCCGAAGCGAAAGGCTCTTTGAGATTCTGATCCAAACAAGCTGAAGGCTACAAGCGAAGTGGGCAGCGCGGCAGGTGGGGGAATCCTACAAAGCCTTCCATTGCCTATTAAATTAGAGGAAAACTTCCAGAACTTGTATCGAACTCAAGTGGAGGCAGTCAAAAAATATTAAAATTGATAAAATCACAGTTTGGGACTCGGAAACAACGAAGGGGTAACAGTTCAAAAAACCGCAAACTTTTGGTCAGGGAGATCGAAGACCGTCCCCGCGCTTCAACGACCTGTTCCAATATGTGCTAGGAATTGATATCTGCAAGTTTATTTAAAGGTGAATAGACTCAAAGAAATGAATCTGAGGACCCAAAATAAGGAAGACGATAAGAATAAAAAAGGCCCTCGGGCCTTTTTTAATGAACTAATAGTAATTAACCAACACTCCATACCTATTTCTAGGCTCTAGTTGCTCTAATGCTCTTTGCTTTTATCTTGTCTCTAGCCTCTAGCCTCTTGTCCTCTACAAAGTCAGCCAACTAGAATCCTTTCATTAGTTTCTCCTACAATCCAAGTACTATATCCTATTGATCCAGAATCACAAAAGTAGTTTTGGCAGCAGATGGTATTTGTCAACCTCCGGGGTAATGCCTAGCTGCGCGGAATCATTCAAAAAGACATGCCTTTGTCACACAATGTAGAATTTTGACACCACCTCTTCAAGCGCTTGATCGCTATCCATATTTGCGATTGTCCCGATTTCATATTTTTCCTGATAAGCCGCATCGTTCCTCCTACTAGGGACAATCCCACCATGGATCACTGCCACTATTTCTATTTTTTATCAGTCAGGAATCCATTGGCGATATGCAAATGTATATCTCTCGCCGAATTTTCGTGATGTGTAGATGATATTGGGTGACATCTTTATTCTTCCCCATACGAGATCTAGGACTCATTTTAATATTCCGCAGAGAAGACGTAGGCAATCGCCGGTTTTTCATTGGAATCACCCCTAACCGCTAATGGGATCAAACAGTTCAAGGCTGAATAAGTCATTTTGCCTTTGATTGCTCCAGGCAATAGTCATTGAGCAAATGAATTCATCTGGAGCCGTAGCTGATAGCAATAAAGGATAAAGAATAAGGTTTTTTCATAAAAATCAGATTATAGGTAGAATGGATGAAAGTGTAAGTATTAATAAAACAAGTTCTTTTTGTCATACCTTAAATAAATAAGAAGCTAATATAAGTCAAAAAAAATATTTATTTTGACTCTTAAAAAATCAATAGTATTTCCATCGTACTTTTGACGCCAAATATCAACCAAATATGATTGTTTCAAATCATTTTACTCCTTGTCGATTAGTCTTTATCTAGTTAAGGAGCAGATTTGGCTAGTCCGATAGCGCAATCGGTCTTGCCAAGAAGGCAACAACCGTCCTAGATTTGGCTTATCGGATGAACATCGTTTGCATTTGGACGTCCGGCTCCGGAAGTTGGTATCAATGCAGTTGCTGCTCAAGGGCAATTTCCCAGACATCGTCTATGGCTAAATAATCATTGGCTCAAATAATTTCAATCTTTTCCTTATTCCTCGGTGCAGGATACATCCTCTCTACATGTTCAGTCCAGCACAGTTTGGAAGGAAATCCCTTTTCATTCCCTAGCAGCGATAGGTTGCTTTTTTCTGGCAATAATTATTTCGTAGCGCCACAAAAGAAATCTCATTATACGCTCTGGAATTTTTACTCGCATTATTTGGTGGGGTTTCTGTATTATGTAGCGACGCAACTTAATAGATCCAAATCCGATACCGTAGAAAAATACAGGATTATTCTAGACCTTAAGATCTGGTTCTAATCGGAATTGGAACTCGCTGGTTGGTTGGCGAGGTAAATTAGTAGTCATAACGCCGTAGCAATGGCTCAGACCTGTTAGGAGTCAGTGGAAAAAATCAAGGCCTTACCATCGTTTGCTGCTGGCACTTCTCTACCTCGAGCTACGCCCACATCGGTAGTCGCGCTCTTTCGAAAAATGCAGACATCGCCATTTGGATAATATTATCGTTTCAAATATTTTCAATCCTGCTGTTGGTCATAGGCCATCAATGGTTCTAATCCGACCATTAGAATTTCAACGAATCCTTTAACATGACCTTTACATCTTATCGGGGGAACTGCTTTCTTATTTTTAGCCATGTTAATTTGCAAAAACTCAGCAGAAAGATGGCAATCACTTCTCCTTCTATGCGTAAATTTTGGCATATCCGGATATCTGGTAAGTATGGATTTCTTACCAGATACGGCGGATGACACTCCTATTTGAATTGGCAAGTTAGACTACGATTCCCAATCCAGTGTGAAATTCCTGTTGATTCTACTGATCATGCCTGCTTGCCCCCCATCCTGCTTAACCGATTAAAAATCCTCCACTTTGGGGATTAATCATCGCCGAGCTTTAGTGAGCCAAATGGATTAGGCCTGATCGAGCGTGGATAGTGGCATTATCTATCCGGATACTGCAGATTATTATACATCATGTTTTTGGCAGTCTGAGATTGAATTTGCAAGGATTTCAAAAAAAACAGCAAAAAAAGTCCTGGTTTTTCGGAATGGTTCACTTTTTTGAATCCCCATGTTTCTTGGATTTGTGGCTGGCTTGTTTACTTGCTCCCAATATGACCCCTTGATTTCGTCTATTTTACTTGCGATATGTTTGCCTCCCATGACCCTGATCGTCATATCCATTGAAATCTCAAAATTAGGGATCGCAAACAAAATGAGCTGTTAATATTACCGTTGGGGGCATACCCTGATCACAATACTTTGGCTTTGGTTTTGGCGTTTCATCTGATCTACAAAAGGTGAAGTAAATTTGGCTTTTTGGGTTCCAAGTTTGATTCCTCATTGCAGTTTTTGCGGCTCAAAGTGATTAAATATTTATTTTTCCACGAGTTGGCCGGTGGTTTTTTAAAAATATACTGAGCAATTCCTCCCAATTCATTTTCGTAATTAGTAACTGGTTTTCTTGGCGCGGCAATGGCTGAGCTTGCAGGAGTAGAATTCGATCATCGGTGCCTTCTTAGTGGGATTTGGTCGATCAATTCCCTGATCCCTCTACCTCAACGCTGGATGAATCGGGTGGAGTTTGTTTGGCAATGCAATCTTTATCCCCTTTCTTCTTTAGTGGAGTGGGCATGTTTGTTTGGACTTTCCCGAATTTTCATCAAATGGCCTGGGAGACATCTGGGTTTGCTGTTTTGTCATGACGGGGATTTGCTATGTTTAGCTAAGTGGTTGGCCCGCCTATGCACTCAGAAAATCCTTTAACTTTTCGATTGACGAGGAAGAATAATCTTCGGCTAAGCAACGCCCAGGCGGCAGCTACCTTGGCAGGTTTTGATCGGCTACAATACTTTTGGGTACGGACGAATTGGAGAACCGGATCCGACTGCTTTCGGAAACCATAACTGAAAGTGGAAACCAATCGTAATGATCCTCGTGACTTGCACGATTGCCTTCACTAAAGCTCAAAAAAGCGCAAGAAATATCGCAATGGCCGAATCGCCCGCTCGACAACCACCAATAACTCCGAGATCCTGAGCGAATCTTATCCCAGTTCGAAATCAGGAAACATCGAACGAATTGATCAAATCTCAGCATCCGCATCTCCAAATCGCCCCAAAAAGAAGGCGATATGTAAAACGCCTAATATTATCCATCCTGATCTGCCAAGATCTGGTGGCTTGACAATGAAGGTCAAAAAACGCTAAAACAAAGCTTCCGAAAAACTGCTGCTGCTACGGATCATTTCCTCTATGAATTAAACTTCGCCGATGAAACCAGCATCGAGGCAATGGAAAAAATTTCCCTCAATGTAAATAACACGAAAACAAAATCACAGACTAATTCTAGGACTTCACGAGAACAAGGAATGAGCGATAGCTTCTTGGGAAATCTCACCGAAAATCTCCTTAGGCCAAGTAAAACGACCACTTACATCTACAAGCAAACTCAACCATTTGAGACTCACCGAAGACATTTGGTCTTTATTCCTCCCGAGCGGAGCATGAGCTGGGCTTTCCTTTTCTGGTTATGAAGTCTGAAGTATCGCCGTAATACCGGTGCGCGAAATGATCTTTACGCTTCGAAAGTACTCAAGTATACTGTCCGACATCTTTGAAAAATCACCCTATCCCTGGAGTTTTCGTCCTTTTTCCCAGACTGGGAGAATTGGGAAATCTAAATATTATCTCCAAACATGAATGAAACAATCTCAATCATGGTGCTGCAGCGAAAAGGTGAAGAATCCTATCAATCCTAAAATGAGCGGGTCCAGAATTTAATCAACCATTTCTAAAACCAATCTTCATTCTGATCTACCCAAACAACTCCAAAGCTATCGGACTCGACAGTTTAGAAATGATCCATGGCTCACTACTTGTCCAAATGATGCGGCTCACCTTTAATTGGCAGGAATATTTAAAGCTCTTTTTTAGAAAAATAACTGATTTAATAGTGGGAAGCACATCAAAATGCATAACTTAGTTAAATTAGACTATGATTTGTGTTCCAGAAGCTTCGATTGAACTTTCTTTTACTTTTTTTCAGTAAGGGTATTTACTACTGGCCTGCCCAGCAGTCGGCTTGATTAGATAAAGCTTAGCTAGTTCAAAAATCTCCCCTTTATCATTTCTCGAACCCGAGACCATTGTAATTCAGGTGGAATCAGAATACTTTTACACCAAAATTCAGCCATCATCGAGATCGGGATAAACGGTGGGAGTCTTGGCATTCCTTCTGACCGGGGCAAAAACGAGTATTTCCTTATGGCGAAGTAAAAGCGAAATAAAACTTTCATCAGAAAAAGTTTTACTGGGGATTCGGAGTTTTTCTATGTGCAGAAGGAAAGTTTATCCGAACAGATGATTCTACAGGCCCATTTAAAATAAAAACATTAGGTATGATACGCCGCTCATATCAATTTTCAAGCTTGGTACGGTTAAGTGTGGGCATCAGGGTTTATATTTTCTGACCATATTATATGGATTCTTTAATCGGATTTGGGATTCGGTCCAGGTATCGGGAAAATCGACGGTGATTGAACTCTCGGAGAGTTCAAAAACTAGAAGAGTTTTTTTGATGGAAATTTTTGGGTCAGCGAGAAATCGCCTACCGCTTTATGGGGGACTCGTGTAATGCATTTTACAATAGGAATTAAGTGGGATTTGACAGGGAAAGATTAAAGCTTTTTTTCGCCAATAATTTTTAAGCTCTATCCTTTTCAAAACACCACTGTCACTTTCAGTACAGTTACTTATTTTGGCAGCCTAATTAGCTTTAGCAATTTATCTGTTGGTCATTCAGGTAATCTACAGCTACCCTCAAACCTATTTTCTCAGGCATGAAAAAATTTTGCCAATTTCACCTTTCACGATTCTATTCCTCTATCAGGCCTTTTCACTACTCATCCAAACGGTTGGATTTGCGCAGCAAAACCAACAGCCTGCGTAAAGTCAGACGGATAAAGCTCCTTAGACAAATCAAGTAAGGAAACCCATTTCCTTGGCCAAGCATTGCCATTTTACTCCTCCAAGAATTCCTTGATTTGATGGAGCCATTTCCGGGGGAAAAAAAAAAAGGAGAATTCGAAGTGCGAATGCCCCTCGGCAACCTTCTGATGGATTGATTGAATTCATGGGCTTCGAATCCAATTAACACTAGGCCAACTCTCCGCTTTCCCACACAATAACCAGCAAGCCAAATTTCAACTAGGAGAAGTTTTATCGAATCTACAGCAATCAGATTGGCGAAGTGACTGTCCAAGGAGAAAAGAAAACGCTGATGAGCTTTGCTCGTGACAAACGAATTTCTTTAACGTCGGAAAAAGATCTGCAAATGCAGGAGGAACAGCCTCAGTATTTGATGATCTTCCTTCCGTGGTCGGTGGAATCCGGATGGAAATGTCCGCTTCGTGGTTCCAGCAAGTCCCGGATTCTGATCGATGGCAAACTCCCGGCTTAGTCAGTTTTTCAAAGTGTGCCGGCCTATCCGACAGCTTCAGGCCAATATGGTCCGAGCGAGTGAAGTCATCACTAATCCTCTGCACGCTATGAGCAGAAGGCATGGCAGGAGTCCATCAACATCATTCTCAAAAAAGATAACAATCAGGGATTCAATGGTTTCCTTTGAAGTCATCGACCGGCATCGCTCTAAATCTCGGCTTTTCTACCTACCAAATCTCACTATCGCAAAAACAGGATCCAACTGTTTAATCAATTATAGCGCTCGCTCGGAGATATCAACCCAATGGAGGCGAGCTATATCAAGAGTGGTATAAATGAAAGATGGGACAACTTCTAATTTTGAGTCAGAATAATTCCGGACTGGTCAAAGAGCCCAACAATAACATCTTCCGGGGCGGTCTTGACGTATTACTTCAATGAGAAAGAGCATCTTGACTGCTTTCCTACCTCCTGGAGACGAAGCGATGCACGCCGAATCCCGGACATTCGCTAGAAGATACCGGTGAATAGCTTTGATAATCGCTACCTCGGCTACTTCGCTACGTCACAAGATCGAAACCGAAGCAGAACCCAAATTCAGAGGTGACGTGAGTTACAAGAAAAGCTTTTGAGCAGAAAGGCCATGACTTAACACCAACCGCTTCCACTTACTTGAATTATTGGGGAGCGATCGGAATCAGAAGTTTACTGATCTGCCTTCTCCCTGCTGGCAATTTGTCCCAAACTCAGATCTGCTCCAACTTCACTCAATGATAGTATGAAAAATCAGTATTTTTACTTCACTGGACTATGTGAAGCTTTCATACCGAAAGGAAATTTGAAACTGGATTTGGCGGAACGAGTTTTTCGTAGGAATGGAAAATGACTTGGTAAGTCTCCGAAGAAATATGAAAACAGGCCAATTTGGTCCCACTCCAGGCTTGGATAATGTTGTTTCTCTACAATGAAAATATCCTCGGCAGCTTATGGAAGTCTGGGCAAATCAATATCGGGATTGGAAGCTATAGCAGGATTGAGCTGAGCATATACGGATGTGAAACCTAGTCTGGTTGAGACCGAATGAGCGTAATCCTAGGAAGTACACATGCCACTCTTTCCGAGTGCGCATTTGACTTTCAATATTTCTTCGGAAATGCTTTTTCAATTGAGCTATAGCAGAAGGGTTTCGAAGATCCGGTTACAAACGATTTTGAGTTCCTTATGGTGACTTTCTTCTCTGATCAGCGGAATTTCTTCAGCGGGAAACCCTGACCTAAAACCATGAGTTTATGGTGCTTCGAACTGGGGCAATCCTCAAGTACTCTCGAAAAGGGACGCTCTTCTCCACGGTTTATTTCCGAAATATCAACGACAAAACGAGCGAATCCGAGAGGGTCAAGATCGTATGATTCTCAAGTGATGCTCCATTATAATTTGACTTGGAGAAAAGTCCTTTTCGAGTGGAGATTCAGCTCCGATACAAATATCAATGATTGGTGGAAACTGGATTGAAGTCTGAATTTCTTCCATGCGAATATTAAACGAAGTATATCTGAGTCAATTTTCCGAAGCAAAAACTTACAGTTTGGCTCCTCCGCCAAAACCTCCAGATTTACCTTTGGGGAATGGCATGGATATCCCAGTTCGGGCAAACTTATTGATGCGCGCCAAAAAAAAACTGCTCAAGGGCGTGCGAAAAGGAATTTTTCTACTGATCTCTCGCCAGCAAACGAATTAATCGGTGAAGCGAGAAATCTGATTCTGATGCAAATGATATTTTTCAATTCGCTTAGAAACCGCTACATTATCGAAAGGTGAAAATTCTTACCGAAGGAATTTCACAGTTTATCTCGACGGCAATGCAAAACTTGACGATGAGCTACGGACTGAGGCAGTAGGAGTAGAAAGGTTGGAAGTTGAGGTAGAAGAGGGAAGCAGGAGGTTGGAAGTTGAAGTTGGGTTGGATTGGACATTCGAAAACGTCGACCGAATACTTGACTAGAATTTCCAGAAAGCTTACTTATAATTATAAATTTGATTGAATTCTGCTTCTAGAAATGCAGCTAAAATTAGCATAAATGACAAAAACCCAATTCAGCCCTATTTCCTTATTATATTTTCATCTCTTGGAATGCCTTTGCTCAGAAGATAAATGCGGAACTATCCGCCTGAATATTAACAAGGCGAGTTCTCAGATTCGATATCTGATGGGATTATGGAGTGAGTAAAGCCTGGGAGATCCGATGTGCCACGGGATTTCTTTATGATTACGCCGATGGACACCAGTTTTGCTCAAGTGAGAACTGATGTACGAATGGAGCATGACGAAGAGCACCTTTTAATCTGATCTGTGATCAATCATCATAGCGATGGAAAGGGTCCTTATATGGTGGAGTCCCTTAGACGTGATTTCTTCCTTTGGAAAAAATGACAACTTCCTGCTTTTCATGATCCTTTTGACGACAAGACGAATGATTTTTCCTTTTGGTGGCAAATGCGCCGCCGGCCGCACAAATGGATGGTAATCATGTCCAATGGGGCAGCGTGGATCTGAGTTGGGAATAATAAATGGACCTCCAAAGTCCACCAACTACGAAGACAATGGATCCTTTGAAGCAGCCATTCATTCACCATCGATTCGCTACAAAAAAGGGATTTCAGAATGGGAATTAACTTTTTCTCGGCTCGATTCTGAGACTAAAACCGAAAAAATTCATGCGGGCTCCCCGTTCCAGCGTCAATTCCCCTCTGGCATCACTGTCCTATACTGGAATTCTAGCTTGGATAATCCACCTCCCCTGCCGGGGGCAATGTCTTCCGTCATTCTTATGTTTTGGGAGGCGTTGCCAAGGAACTTTGAAAATGATTGGGATAATGTCTATCGACGAGAAGGTGGGTAATGGATGCAAAATGGCTTGACTTCTTCCTAAGTTTAGATCTAACCGTCAATACCAGATTTTCCAGGTTGAAGTATGATCGCCATAGTGATCACTCTGGAGTCGCTTCGAATTATTCTTTCCGGAGCGAAGACAATCTTCTGGAAAATGCGACCTCTTTTCGCTAATTTCGGCTATGCCACGATTCGGGCCCTTTTTCTCCAGAATGAATTGGCTAAAGTCCCAATCCAGTATGGTGCGACGAGTGGTGGGCGAATCAATAAGACTGGCGAGTCGGGGCGCCATGATCGGATGCACAACTGCAGAAGTTGAAAAGGACGCCTTAGCCTGTCCAAACTTCATCGGTCATGTCTCTACAGCGGAAGTCGGAGCAACCGATCTTATCGGGGTCGATTTTGTCCAACAAGCAATCACTCAGAATATAACCAGATGCGAATCAGAAGAAGGCAAACCGGTTTAATTCGTGAATTCCAATCGAAATGCGGATTGGAAGTACAACTTAACGCTTCCAGAAATACCTTTGGACTGGAAAGGCGATGGTGCTTCAAAACTTTGGGGGCCAAGATAATGTAGGAAACGGTTTGTCCATGCAGCCATTTGAAATGCGAGTGGAAAATCTCACTTGGAACTGGCCTAATAATACGTCCTCGGAAAGCTGATACCGCTGAATAGGCTATGTCCGCTCGAAACTGGAATATGACAAAATCAACCCAAGTGGAGCTACCTCTTTTTCCCAAATAAATGCGAGAAAATACTAAGCCGCATGGGCCGGAGTTTGGAAGCACTTTTGAACTAAAAACGCTGGCGTCAAACAGTAATGCTACTTCTTAGCCTATAATGATTCGCTGGAGAACCAAAGTAAGTTAATGCGCTTTGGACAGCTTTATACTTTGTGCATTAGCAGCGACGCGTTTGACCCAACGAATCTTGGTGGAGAGCAGCTTGGACAGGTTCCGAGCATGAAGTGGTTTTTGCCTGGGGGACTGAGTCACTCTCAACCAACAAAGTGTCCTGACTTATGCGTTCCAGCAAAGAATTGGGCGGCTTACTATGAGATGGCATGCGCTACAATGTCACTGCGGTGACCTCGCTATCGCTTTCAGCCGTAATGTGGCGATGGCAATGGCGGCAAATTACAATCAGATTCGAATTGCCGAGAACTTGGGGCACAACCGAATTTTGGCTGTAGGTCGAGAATAGACTCACGATGACCCAATCGCTTTTCTAAACCACCTTTACCCAATACATGACAAGATCGAAAACATCAATCTCAATGCTGCGATTCAAATGGGTTCAATAACCCAGCTTCCGATCTATTTTTGGGTAATAACCAGGATAATTAATGCCTGCACCTTTCAATGTAAACGAATCGCTCGCTCGTGCTCAAGTTTACGTATTGGTGGTAATGGTGTAGGAGGGATTTGGGAGAAAAGAGAATGAGAGATTGGGAGGAGAATTGGAGATTGTCTGTGCACTGGTTCGCCGTAGCTTGGACTGCTTCTTTTGGATGATTTTTTTAACCGCAATGGACGCAAAGGTTGCTGCAAAGTCACAGGTAAGAATATTTCCTCGAAGAAGGTCTAAAGGAGCTAGTCGGTAATTGTTTGATTGTCCCCTATTTTTATTCCAGAAACTGCTAATTGAATAACCCAAGCTGTAAGGGGCGAAAGATTTTTCGCCCTCATCAGTCGATCTTTTCATTCTGGCTGTCTTGCTTTCCACGAACTGAATTTTTTTAATTCCTTTGGAGGAAGAACTTTTACTGCACTCAAAAAGAATTGGGAAGCTCGATAGAATTATTTTTCTGTTATATAACTTTTAATTTTTGATAATTAAGTTGATAACTCCTCCCGTCGAGATTCCATTGTTCCAGTTTTTCTGTTTCCAATCCTGAATAAGCTTTTTTGTCTCCTGACCATAAGTTTGGCTTTTTGCAGTTCGGCAGCGCAACAGATTCTGTATCGTCAATGATCATATCCGGGTAAGATTCTCGGCTTTTGTTTAAAATTTCACTTGGAACCACAGCCTGAAATGTTGATAAACCGGATTCGTTTAGTAATAAGTTTGAATGATTTTTTCAAGTTCATACTCTGGAGAAACCGAAAGGCGACTTATTTTATCTTTAATGATTTCATTTCTTCCAAAAGTAGCTGATCTGTTTAAAAATTTAATCTAGATTTTAGATGAAGTAATCAATTCTCCCATTTTAACCTGTCGCTATTCAGAAATCTCACAAAATACGATATTTGAATCCAACAACAATTCTCATAAATCGAGTTAGACTCTAGTTTTTCCCTCCCCAGCGGCCTCTTTTACGTCGCTTACAAACTCTTCAACATCTTGTTGAGTAGCTTTTGATCTACCGCTAATCTCCTTGTATTCGATCAAAATCAGTCCAAGTCTTGCAATCATCACATTAACAGTAGCAGGAATTCCCTGATAATTACTTCTTTTTGTTCTTTCGATTTCTATGCTTTGATTTTATTAAAGATACAGAGAAATCTAGCGAAAAACTTTTTTTTTCGCTACTCCTGCTTCTCTAAAGAGCTGGACTGATGGATAATTTTTTTAACCGCAATGGACGCAAAGAATTTCAAATAACTTCGAGAATACCAGCTTATTTCGTTCGTGAATTGAATTTCTAAATAGAAAAATTTGAGCTAATATTACTTTTTTTTCAATGAGCAGATCAAAACCATCAATGTCAATGCGCGGTTTCAATGGCGCTTTGCCTTCCTACTTCTGATTTGTTTTTGTTCTATACTGACAATTACCTGCCTGAGCCATTATGTAAGAGAATGGTCGCAAGTACTGATTTACGTATTGGTGGAATGTTGTAGGGAAATGCGCGGGATCCGGATGTTGGGTGCCGATGTTGCCCGTTTTATTGCTTTTCCAATAGGTGTGATCTTTGATATTTTTTTAACCGCAGGACGCAAAAGTGCCGGCAGAGGAATAACCAGTGGGGACTTGCTGAAATAATGCTTTTTGGTTTTGCGAATATTCCTGCATTTCCAGATTTGTAAATCTATTTTTTTCGGAAGCTTTTTTTACCCCTATCCGGAACGCGAAGGCTACCTAAGTAGTGGATATTAAATACTTCTCTACTTTAGAGAAATGAAAAATCAAATCTTGGGGATTAGAAGCAATCCGTTAATATAGCGATTCAATATTACAGTCCACGATAGTGATCAGGACCTGAAGATAAACGGTTGCAATCCTTAAATACCCGAGGGCAACAAGAAGAAGTCTTTTACAGCAAAAAGTTCTATTCTCTAATTCTGCATTTTTAAATCGCATACTCCTCGTGTCAAATCTTGTAATTTCGATAAAGGCTTCCGTGTAAAAAATCCGATTAGAAAATAATATTCGATTCGATTTCATTCCGAGGCGGCTTTCAAAGAAATTCCTCGTATCTTCCTCGGTCGGATTAGCGCATTTCAACCAAGCAGAAATTAAGCATTTCATGTATTTTTGTCAGCTGATTCTCTGACCAAGTATCAAAACGTGAATTCAATTGGCTTAAATCGTCAACGGCCCTTAATTGTTATTTAAATTCAGCCATTGGTCTTCTTGGTAGGCCCTCAAGATTGGAAAGATTTTTTTTTGGATCAAAATTCTCAGCAATACCGCTATCAATTCCTTCCTGAAACTGCATTTTTTAAGCCTGTAACTTACTTTCTTCTTCTTCCAATAATCTTAACCAGCTCGAATTACTTCACTGGCATTATTGAATCGACCTTCTTAAATCGATTCTGTACAAATTGGTCCAAATAATTCCGAGGAGTATGGTAGGTTATTCTTTGTTCATAATGAAAGCAATTTGAATCAAATAATACCAATTTTGTATAACCAGGAATACGGAACCCCTGAGCGATAGGCTAAGTTGGATGTA
>Ga0163217_1030051_pt1 | contig 20223 bp, 29 predicted proteins | sample SynspAceP_FD_185933 | JGI IMG/M metagenome (GOLD analysis project Ga0163217, IMG submission 185933) | Saline lake microbial communities from Ace Lake in Antarctica - Synechococcus sp. Ace-P (PacBio error correction) | ecosystem: Environmental > Aquatic > Non-marine Saline and Alkaline > Saline ...
TCAAAAAAGAAAAAGAAAGAAGAAAATTTGGGTTGGAAATTCCAACTGAAGTTTGTTTTTTTTGCCAAAACTGGGTGGGGGTTTTTTGGGCAAAGCCCGCCCCGTGTTTTAAGCATGCCCCCATGGGGCGGAATTTGGAAAATGGCTTTACCAATGTCCCCAAAAGCCCAAGAAATAAAAAGCCATCAAAGGCAAAAGCCATCAAAAAAAGCCGTTTGAGGGTGGAAAAATCGAAAGCCCAGATTTTTTTCCTTGTGGGGAAACACGTGGTTTTTTTTCATGCGCTCAGCAACTTTTGAAAATTGGCGAAGGCCAGTAAAAGCCTGGCCAAGCGATTTTCCCAGCAGCCACCGCCCCCCACCCCGCCCGGTCAGCACGGGGTAGACAACGGTTAAGGGCGAAAGGCATCGGACTTGAGCGGAGGTTCGTGGAACCCGCAAAGCGGCCTGCCACCCGATTCTGGCTGGTAAGAATCCATCAAAAATCCATCGCTGAATCGGCAGCATCCTGGAGAATCCCCCTCCCTGCCAGGCCGGCATCGTCGTACTGGCTGCCGTGGCAAGGCCCAGATGAATTCCCTGGCGCCGAATCCAAGGCACGACCAGCCCAGGTGGGTGCGGATTGGCGTTTGATGGCGTGCCGTTGATGGCATCCGCCGCCCCTGATGCTGTTGAGCCAGCCACGCGGCCGTGATTGGGCCTACAAGCTCGTCGCGGACGCCAATCACTCCCCCCGCCGCCGGGCCGCCCGAAGCGGGGCGGAATGAAAGAACCGCCCGTGAGTTCGAAAATCAGGTGGTGGTGGCGGACCAACCGAAATCCAGCACAGTGTCCAAACCTTGACCAAATGTGAACTGATGAGCAGACCCCTGCCTACCTCACGAACGTTCCCGGGCCGTGTCTTCCCGCTCTGAGCTGCGATTCCAGGGCGCTGGAACACAGCGCTACAGAGAAGGGGGTGAATGGCTTGGGAACTGGGGCCCAGCCAGCTCCGCCGTTTGGAGAAATTTCTTGCGTTTGCCATCCGAGTCACCTGCGCCACAAAGGGAAAGTGGCTGGTCCCCTGGCTTGCGGAACGCGGGCATGAGGGCAGCCCTGCTGGCTGGAACTCGGGTTTTTTTTCCGGCGGTGGGCGCTGGACTTCAGAGTGTGGCCATTCAGGAGGCGCGGCCGGATTCCAGGCCCCGATCGCTCCCGATGTTTGCGTTGGCCTCCAGGCCGATCCTTGTTGATGGCGTTCTGGCGCTCAGCGCTTTGCCGTCCTGACCAAGGGAAAAGCTTTGGATGGCGTGGTCGAGCCACACTGTTTTCTGTGGCCATCGATTCCAGGTCCTGCGCGCAGGCCCCTACCAGGACGATCCAAAGAACTGCTCAAGCCAGTGGCGGCTGCTGCTCGGCTTGCTGTTCTGGCCAGGCCGCGAAGGCGGGCCCCGCCCTTTGGCAGTGACCCGCAGGAGGCTGGCCTGCCAATGGCGCCAGGCTGGTTTCGGTCTCAGACATCTTGGGAAGCCGGCCAGGGATCCGTGGCCCAGCGCCGTGAGGAGTGGCTGGGCTTTTGGCGAAAACCGAGTGGGTTGCTGACCCTGAATTGGACGCAGGCGGCTTGTCCCGGGACAGCCGCAGCCGTTTTGCCCCCGTAAAGGCCCAGCCGATAAGGCATGCCGACTTAGATTAATAACAACGATAATCAGGATAAAGACATTAGAATGACTCCCATGGGTGAAGCCATCACCGCAGGCACCCGCTCTCATTGGCCCGGCCGTTCTGCGGCCCGTGTGATGACTTCACCTGACTGGACGGCCGAAAATCCAGGCACTGCAACGATGCTCTGAAACGACGAGTTCTACCACGCCTGGGCCACCTGATACCCAGGTAAACTGGAGGACTTGGCCGGTACGCCCTTTTCAGCACATCGACGATTCGGAGCAGCGCCCTATTCAGCCTTGCAGCATCTTTTTTTCAACCGCTACAACCTCAACCGTTCCTACCCAATCCTGGAGTGGCGGTAAAACCTGAGCCATTACGCCAGCCGCGCAGGAGGCCTGTGGAAGCCGGTGTGCAGGCAGAGATCGATCCAACGTTGATCTCTACAACGGTCCTGAGGCTACCAACGGCCAGAAAGCTACGGGTGTTTGAACGCCTGCGGTCGGCCTCCCAGAACCGCACCCTGGCTGCTTTCAGCGTGCTGCGCCCGGTTCACTTCAACACAAATCTGTGGTCTGCCAAGTGAACAATGCAATCAGTGCGGTGGAGGCGGCGGTCGTCGAGGGCGGGCCACTGCGGAAGGCAGCGGCATGGTCGAATGCCGCTGATAACCCTGAGGGCAATAAAAGCGGAAAACCATCACGACAGTTTCTCTGTGCTTCCAAGCCGACTATGGCAATTTGGGGGGTCAGAGGTTGAGCTGCTGGCATGATTCCGTAAAGTTATCAGGTCATAGCTATATTACATCGATCATTCGAGGTCGCAATAGGCTAAAGCCTCGGACTCCTGAGATTTCAAGGTAATGGCCCTGTGGGTTTGGCTGAATTCCCACATGCGCGTGCTGAGATAACGCTCGCCCCACCACTCGGTTTGGATGACAACAATACGTTGACTTGAAACTCAGGTCTCCGTCCGATCTGGCACCGCGGCATAACACTGCCGCGCCTGTTGAAATACCACTCAAAATCCCTCTTCCTGAGCTAGTTGCCCGTCCAGTTTCAATCATAGGCCCTTGAGCCTCGTAACTGTATGATCCTATCGACTCAAATCAATCTCAAGACATCAGGAATGAAGCCCGCCCCAAGGCCCTGTAAGATCGTGTTGTCCTGCAAGGTTGCCCACTTAGTATGGCGCTATGGGAACGGTTCAACAGCAACAATCTGAGAAGAGGGTTTCCTGCTGCTTGAGTATTGTCCAGCTCCCGTGAGGCGTGACCGCTCTGTTCCACGCCAACGAAAAAACCCCAAAATCGCCAATCGTGTCTTCCCAGATTTCAGACCGGTGGTTTTCATAAGTGAATTTTGGGTTGCAGGATTTGCTGAATGATGCGGCGAAAAAGCATTCGTCACGTTCCCGAGCAGATAGTGGCATGGGCAATCGCTCACGGCATATCAAGCTTGAGCAGCGGTTTCAGATAACCTCAGCACCATAAGCACGTAAGATCTGTTGCCGCTCTCTGCTCATATGTTCAGGCATCGGTCAGAATCCAGCCGATAGCCCTTGCCGCACAAGACCATTGGCAAGACCAATCCGGTATTCCCCAGAGTGCTTCAACAATGGTGGAATGATCCCTGGTTGGATGCAACCCAGCATTTTCCGCCTCCATAATCATGCTCGCACGCAATTCGATCTTTGACGACTGCAGGATTGAGACCTTCAGCTTTTAAGACCCGATATCTGCGTCACAGCCCCACTCCGCGCAGCCGTTGAAGCTTGCACCAGACAGGCGTGCGGTCCGATCACTTCAAGCACACTGGGAATAGATCTCATGGTGTTTCTGATGGTCGTCAACAATGAGCCAGAAGCCACCGACTGTTTAGTCCAACCATCAAGAGAAGGTGGGCAAGTTTCTCAGTAGCGTTCCTTTTTGTGGGATTCTCACAGCGGATAGAGGGCTGAACACCAGAGCTGCAAAGCAATGTCAGGGGGGCACCCCTGTAATGAAGACGGCTACATCAGCGCTCCAAGGTGAGAATGGGTAAACAATCCCGCTTAAATCCAAGGCTGCGGGCAAAAACTGGCACAATCTTCCCCGCTCTGTCATCGCCGCAGGTCACATAGTGACGCCAGATTAAGAGCCAGGGTGAAAGGAAGATAAAGCGTAAATAGCCGTGAGATAGGGAGGCTGGGTCGGGATCCAAATCGGCCCCGCGCGATCGCAATGCGGCCAGATAGGTCGCCAAAAGCCGGGAAGACTGAGCAAGAGGCAGTGCAATCACCGGCCGCTGGCTCCAAAAATGCTGGCATCAAACCGGTACAGCAGGGAATCCAAATGCAGAGAGGAATTTCTTTCGCTGTGGTGCAGTCAGTACACCGCCCAAAAAGGCAACAACAGGAGGGCCACTTTCAGCCCAGAATCCCTGTGATTCTCCAGGCAGATCTTGTGGTGGGAAGCGCAGATTAAGCTGAAACCGAACCGATTCGGCAGGTCTTTCCCAAGCAAGGTCATGGCACAGAACACAATCAACCGATTATCTTGAAGCTGTGCGGGTGTGAATAGAGCCGGGCAGCGCCCCGTGCGCCTGCCCTTCGCTAGCAAGCGAAAATCCGGCAAAGTAAACAAGTCGGGTAAGGCGTGCGCTCCCCTTGTAGCATCCAAGTGCCTGCATTGGGCTACCACACACCTGGTTTGATGCGAGCGCACTCAACCAATGGCGAGTTTGGCAACAATGCCAATTCATGCCACCGATGGGGGGCAGAGATAGCGGCAAACCACAAACGCCCGTCTCGTAAGATAGGCTCAAAATCACCGCTCCTGGGTTAATCGCCAGGGCAGCCAACGGCCGGAGAGATAGGCCTGTTGGGCAAGTCCAGAGCTTTTCCATAGATAAGATTCACCACAAAGCCGCCGAATTAGCACCCACGCCCCCAAGCGGATTTGAGCCATTGGGGTGGCCACGGCAGCTGCTGCGAGGGAATAACCACAGCGAGGCGGCGTTTCGCAACCATTCCCTGTTGATCATAAAGGGACAAACTGCACACCATAGCCGGCCAATGAAAACATAACAACAGCAAATATCCGGCCACCACCAAGCCCAAAAGAAATTCAAAGCACACTGCTCTCTCGGTGTTTGGCGGCCCCAAATCCCAGCCAGGGTTACGGGCAACAAAAAAGCGCCATCATCACGTCCACAGACCTTCGGGTACCAGCGGCTCAGCAAAAGACCCTTAGCCAGGGAATCGGTGAGCAAAGGTCGACGCCGGAAGGCATTCCTTGGCGACTGCACGACCAAAGAGCCTGCTCTGGAATGATCACTGCCCGGCAGTGACATAAATCACTGCAGCACGGTTAAGAATCGCCGCTAGCTCTATGATGTTCCGGATAGCATAGCTGATCAGGCGCGTAGATCCGAACTGAGAGAGGGTCATCAGTGACGACTCTGGGCTTGAAAGAACCTGCGCGAGGAAGTGACCTAGTAAAGTCAGGATATCAGCTTTTCGCTGGGAAAGCTGAACAGTTTTTGATCGTCATACCCCTCAAAGCCTGAAAGTACCCCACTTTTCAGGAGATGTAAAAATGAGCCCGTAACCAACGAGGAAAAGTTTTGGGGGTACTAATTGGACGCAACATTGAGGCTGAATGTTGCAGTGTTGCAATAGGCAATCAGACGAGCTTGCAATACACACTCCACACTGAGAACTGGAGGATTGCCTCAGCACAACGTTCCACGTCCATTTAGTTCAATGAGCCCGGCCTCCGCCCTTCACGGCGCAATAAAACAAATCTGTGTTGAGGGCACCATGTGGCTGATCGAGGCAGCTGCCCACCAGTCCAGTTCTTGGCAAAAGGTTGGTCTGGCCAGGCCCCGAGCGCTATGATCAGCCCGGCAAAAGAAGGGTCTTACCAGAGCCTTCGGCCCCGAGCAAGGACGACGGCTTTGGAGCAAGCGGGGCAGCTTGGTCAATCGTGGTCGTTCAGCTTCTGCTGAATTTGCTGCTGCCCAGGAATGGTCTCGCCTGCCTGGCACCGAGCAGATGTAAAATCCCCGGGCAAAAAAAAAAAAAAAACCCCCCCCCCCCTTTTTTTGGACGCGTTTGCTGTCCCGGGCGATACGGGTGCTAAAGGCATTGAGATCTTCAGCCAGCACAGTAATTGAACAGATGCCTCAATCTCGGTGTACTGCGCGTGAGCTGCCGCAAAAGACGCTGGGCAAAAACCAGATTTCACTGGCTGTCAGGGCGTGGCCTGCGTCTGGTGTGGGCGCTTTGCCTGGATTGGCCAGGAGCGAAACGTAAGCCAAAAGCTCACCCGCACTGCCGCTGACGATGAGTGATTGACCGATCGAGAAAGCCGCTGAATCTCTACGCCCCCAACTTCAACGCAAGATAGCAATGCCCAGTGGAATCGATTTGACCTTCACGGTAGATCAGCGTTTCCAGCTTTCACCCTTCAGCAGGTGGGTAGCGATCGCGCTAAATTCTTTCGGGCAAGATCAGGTAGCTGCCCGCCAGAGCGATGGAATTGCAGCCAGTTTTTGAGTACTGCTTGAATGCGGCTCTCCTCTGGGCAGGCATTCCCTTCAGGCCCATTCCCCAGAGGTCGATGATCGAGGCCTGAAGGGTGAGGGCTGGGTGAAAACACTAACCATGGCTTTCATGGTATAGCTTCAAGGCTTAATAATTGACGACTTCCGGTAAAGTGCTGGGTTTTTTAAGTTTTGGTTGGCCTCGATTCAATCGACTCAAACAGCATGCCACGATGGCTCTAATTGCTGCTAACCCACGTTTGATATCCTCGAAAGATCTTTTATGCACGTTCACTCACATTCCACTCTGTTGACGTCTGCGAGCATGGCAGAATCCCTCCGGCATCCGCCTAGAGGCGGTCCCCCCCGACAGGCGTGGATGAGCACAAACTCCCAGCACAGAAGGGACGAATACGAGGAAGGGTGAGGATCCAGTGCCATTCGTTGAATAGCTTTGCTTTATTCAGACCATAGGCTGATTCATTCGGTGCTGCACCTTGCCACGGGAAGGCAATATAATTTATAGATATTATAATAGCATGATTGGGATCCAGTAAAACACCAATAAAGGTGACGCATGACACCAGCGAACCCACCGACGCTGAGGCCTGAAAGATCGTGATCGACGCGGAAATCACCGCCCGGGAAAGACCTTATCACTCTAAAGCCAGCAAAGCTAACGACAAACAACAGAACGTATAAACAAATGGCCATAGTTCTCCTGCTCCATCGCCAAGCTGCGGGAGAACAGCTGCACGATCAGGCAATGCCCACGAGAGGCAACACCACAAAAAGGGCAGAAAGGAGGGATCGAACAGTCGTTCGCGTAAGCGACTCCGACACGAAGGGTGCGTGACGGTGATCAGCAAGGCCCCACCAAGGGTGGTGGCAGCCGCCAAGACGGGCGTGCCGAACGTGGAGCGCTGCAGTTCACCCGCTGGTTTTAAGGTCAGGTATAAAGTGGAACGATCAGAACGTAAGCCCTGATGAGCGTAAATAGCCACCAGCAGGCTGCTGGGTTGACCCAGATCCAGACGAGCCGGTGAAGTGGCCAGCGGCAATCGGTGGGGAATGCGGAGAGAACGGTGCCAAGCAGATGCCCTGAGAGGCGGCAGCCACCAGCTGCCGAGCCGAAACATTCAGATCCAGGGACGGCTTAATTGATGGAGTTCTCGCGGAAATTTCAAAACAACGGGCCCCAGGATCAGTCCCAGGATCATCAGATAGATGAGGGCCCATAGAGCGCCCTTGGAGCGAATGGGGGCCGTAGCCAGCCGAAAGGCCCCAAATAGAGCAAATCCGCCCATTCAGCACCAGCCAGGTTTCGTTGGCATCCCAAGAACATTGCTGGAGGCTGGTCATCAGCACGCTGCCGCTGGTCTCATCACCGTTGAGGTAAGCGACAGGATGCCACTCCCCAGATCAATTAGCCATCTGAGAATCTACATATGTTGTCTAGCAGGAACAGGGCAGGATAACGAAACCAGACCACGTGGGCATGAACATCGAGGAAGTCCATGCCTCAGGCCCTCGGGGTGGGGTTGCAGAAACGCTGGCCCTCCACATTCGGGGGGCTCGAGGCTTGAGGATTCGGGCCCTTGGCAATGATTTGGGAACGACCGAAGTAGAGCGCAAAGATCAGTAAGCACCGTGTAATCACGGGCGAAACCGCTCAAGCTGTGGAGCACCTCTGCGGCGGGCAGACCGGAGCCGCGTCAGCCGTGCGCAGCTGCCATAGAACGGTCCAGGGCTGGCGGCCCAACGCAACGCACCAACCCAGCCGATTTCGATCGCCAAGGGTAGCCGGCCGGGGCCGAGAGGATCCGCCCAGCTGAAACCAGGGCCACTGGCCTAGGCTGTCCGGCGCTGAGGCGGCCGCGCCACCCAGAACAAAGCAGGCTGAGGGCCATCAGGGCCCGCTGCTGCCGGCCGATCGCCACCATCTAACCCGGAAGGAAATAGAAAAGCAGCCCCACCATGTCGGCCGGTTGGTCGGCGGGGCCAGCTATTTGAGACCCCGCAACGGCTGGCCTGAGCTGGGGCCGTGTTTCCGGATCCAGCTGAAAAAGGCTCCAGCAGCGACAGGCTCCAGCGGTTGCTGCGCTAGCCCTCATCAGGGGGCTGCCAGCAACGCCTCAAAAGGCGGGGGAGCTGCCGGCCCGGCCTGATTCGTCCCAGAGGGCCTCGATTGCCGCCAGTTTGGTGGGCTGGTTAATTCGGCACCTGCACAGCGCTTTCGTGGCCGGCCAGAATCTGCAAACGGCGCTACCGCCCAGCCGGATCACCAGCGCCAGCTTGAAGGAGAACAGGAAAAAACTCGCGGCGCCTTGCCTGCGACATCAGCCCGACAAGGCACTGAAATCGCCGCACTACGAGCAATGCGAAGTTTCCACGCGTGGCCAGGGCCATGTGGATCACACTTTTGACCATGAAGGGGTTATGATCGCAGCAGAAATAGTTCTGGCACGCTGGAAGTGACCATCGGAGAAGGTGCCGCCCGAATGGGGCTGCAGCCAGGGAGTTGGGCGCTGAGGATCCAGAACACGCGGAGAGGTTGGCGCGAGGCCACCATCACCGTGGAGAGGAAGTGATGGCCGCGGCACCCGCGTCCAGCCGTACAGCAGATCCCGAGAAAACCGCCTCGAGCATGAAGGCCCATCGCCACCCTCAAAGCCCAGCACTGAGCCGAAGAAATCACCGGCGAATTTCGGAATAGGGGCGCCCGCAGTTGGTGCCGAACTGGAACTCCATCGCAGCCCCGAGGCCACGGGCCGATGCGAGTTTTGAGCACGTACAGAGCTTTGCCAGAAGCCGGGCACTGGTGGTAATACACGGGGGTTGCCCGTGTGCGCAGGCCAGTGGCTTCGAGTACCAACCAAAGATCGCCAGCCCAGGAGAAACGGCCAGAGCATGTGAAAGAATCGCCGTCAGGGCGACAACTGCAGCGTGAGAAGAGCGATTGGTGTCGCAGCCTGAGTTCATGGAGAAAGCTGCGGCGTGAGAGGTTGCGGGAGCACAAACCGTGACAACAGCCGGCCAGCTTGCCAAGGCTTTGATAGTGGGCACCAGTCTGTGGCAAGCTAGACAAGCCGTGGGGTGCAATGGAAGTTGGGCAAATCAACCATTTGTTGCTGGCGAATTTCACAAAGGGGATGTTTCCCCCTTTGCTGGCCCTTTTGCGGCGTGGCCCGTTCCGCGGGTCCCCTGCATACGGCTCCTTTGACGCTTGTTTTTGTCGACCTCAACCCCAACCATCCAGGCGCGGCAGGTTCCTGCGCTTTTTGCTCTGCAGCATTGCCCCTGAGCGGCTGGTGGGGCGGTGGACACGTGACCCGGCATGGGGGTCACGGTCCACCACCGGTCGCGACACTACGCCACGCAATAAAGCACGCTGCAAAGTCCGCACCTGGCTGCCCAGCGGACATGCCGTTTTCCCAATCCACTACACCCCCACCTTACGTCTCCTGGCTTTAACCAGGTGGACGTTGGGTTTGGAATCACAAACGCAGCGGGGCGATCCGCCGAGGCAAACATCTCCAGCATCAGGAGTGATCGGTCAAAATCAAGCAATTCATCGCCGCACAACCTAGACAAGGCCCGTTTCAGCTGGGACGGCTACGGCCGGTTTTTTCACAATCCTGGAGAAGCTCCAAAGACTTTGCTCGCATATTTCCTGTATTTCCACAAATCTGCCTGCAGCCAAAGCGCACTGTTCTGGCTCAGCTTGGCCCATGCTGCTGAAAAATTGCTGCTCGCAGGGATGGGGGCCGCGCTCAGATCGCGCCTTTGGCAGGCTATCGCCCACCATGGCCCACTTACCATGACGAAACAAGAGCATCTACATGGTGGATGCTACACCTTGGTTGGACCGTGACTTGGTGGCATCCAACAACTTATCGCTAGGGCTGCTTCAATGGATTTCAAGAGGGAATGAGCTGATTCCAGGGTTGCAGACCGTCTGCAGAAGAAACAGACCTCTAGGACTTTCGCTTCTCCATATGGGGGTACAGCGCCAGCCCGCTGAGTTGAGGCTCCGTTCTTCTGCGCTGCTGCGGGCTACTCAGATCACGTGAAGCATAAGTATTCCTTCCTGCCTAGTCCCCGACAGGCATTTGCGCCATCTGCCCGTTTGATGATCGGGCGACTCTGCAGCTTTTGCTCCGAAGCGCGCTGTTTCTGAAAGGCAGTGCTGGTGTGGCAGAATTGTTTTTTCAGCTTGCCCCTTGTACGGAGAAAGGCTCCTTGTGGCGCAATGGCGATAGCGAGAATATCCTCTTAGGACTGGTATCACCAACTCTCGCCGCCACGCGTGTGTGTTAGTACATGCCGCTCGACCACGACGAGCGAAGCGCGACGCACCAGCCCGTGCAGCACCTTTGCCGGCGTAATTAGGAAATCTCGCCATCCTAATGGGCGATCCACTGGCAGGAGGTTGGACAAGGAATGAAGGCGCAGGCTTCGATCCAGGCCCTATGGGGAAACCATAGTGGTGGTACTTTCGGCGACAGGTCTGATCTCCCCTGAAAGCGCACCCGGATTCCAGGGGTCGTCGTCATTGCTCCATCGGAATCAGAGCTTATCCAGATCCACGAGCCAGCGACCCCTGGGCAAGAAGCATCCAGGGGTGGATACCGCAGGGAAACCAGATGGCTTTTGGTTCAGGTGCCATGTGCTCAGAGGGCAGAAGCCCCCCCAGAAAAGGCTAGAAAAAGGAGAATAGGTGTCCAACCGGACCTGGCGGCAACCAGGGAAATGAGTCAAAACTGGGCCCATGCCATGGAAAAAAGCAAAGAGGTACTGTCGTTGCAGTTCGGGAGAGCGTTTTGTTGATTGTGCATTTTCCCTCAACAACTTCCGTCAACTATTGAATCGATTGGATGCTGGAGAAGATGGCCATGTCGTGATTTGAAGTAGTCAGCCATCTCAGCACCGAGGTCGTGCCGGTGCATCGCCTGACCACGGCCTCAGGGCTGGCGAGGGGCTCACTTGTTATCGACACTGGTCATTCGTTTAAGGGTTCCAGTCGGCAAACAACTGCTGGGACGGACATGTTAAATGTATTCGGGGAGGCTATCGATCAGGGTGATCGAATCGAGGGGTGGCCCGGCGATCCATTCACCAAATCCACCGTTCCATTAGTCGAACTTATCGACCCATGCGGAAATTCCTGGAAACGGGCATCAAGATAATCGATATCCTGGACTCCAGTGGGAACGTGGTGGGCAAGGCGGGGCTATTCGGGGGCCGGAGTGGGGAAGCAGTGCTGATCATTGGAAATGATCCACAACATGGTGCCCGTTCACCATCAAAGGGGATTAGCCTGTTTTGCGGATCGGAGAAAGAAGTTAGAGAGGGAGAAGATCTTTATCGCGACAGTGCAAAACGCGGAGCTCTGGACAAGACCGTGATGGTTCTTCGGTCAGATGAGCAAAAGCCGCCGGGTGCCCCGTACAGGTGTAGGCAACGCCAGCTACTAACGATGGCTGAATACTTTTTCGTGATGACGCTCACCAGATGTTTGCTGCTGCTAATAACGATAATATTTTATCGTTTTCATTCAGGCAGCCCAGGAAGCCTGTTTAATGGGGGAACTGCCATCCAGGTCGGCTACCAAACCCGGCCTTGGCCTCTGAGCTGGCGGCGCTTGAGGAACGGATCTCCAGCACCTCTCGGGGGCGATCACCTCGATTCCAGGCTGTGTTATGTCCCAGCTGACGACTTCACAGCCCGCAGCCGTACAATACGTCGGTCACCTCTCCTCCACAATTCTGCTATCAACGTAGCGGGCCAGCCAGGGGCTTCTATCCTAGCTTGTTGATTAGCCTTGGCTGCGAATTCCAAATGCTGATGAAGTGGCATCGCCGGCCAGCGCCACTATTCCATCGCGCTTGCCGTTAGAGAAGCCTGGCAAACCTACGAAGAACCTGAAAGGATCTCATTGGCGGATGCCTGGGATCGAGGAAGTTGTTCTCCTATGATCGCAAGTTAGTAAACCGGGGCTCCGCGAACTGGAAAAAGTTTTCTCACACAACTTTCCTTCACTACCGAGCAATTCATCCGGCAACCGGTCCGACATGTGAAACTTATCGACGCTTTCTGGAGGGAATGTGAACGGATCCCTCACGAATGATTTCGCTCAAGTTCCCGAATCCGCGCTCTACATGATTGGTACCATTGACAGGCTGTGGCCTGAAATGGAGTTGCAGGTGCTGGCGCCCTTTGAGGAGATCCTTCGGGCGCGATGTCGTTAAGGTGCAGGCGGAGAGCAAAGCGGATACTTCGCTCTGCTTCCGCATCAATGCCGATCTGTTGAGCAACCGCGGTCCCAGGGATTTCTTTTCATATGAATACTTAGATGGTCCGGATGGATTCGTGGCAGTGGACGAAGGGACTTCCTGGCTCAAGAGAGGGAGTCCAGTTGATGGTCAACCAGTTCGTCAAGGCGTGGCAGGAGGAATCCCTGGAAGAGTGCAAAAGACAGTGGTGGAAAAGTTTCAGGCCCATTGATGTGGCGGAAGAGCAGGCTCGTGCAACGTACTGGCGAGACTAGAAGCAGCTTTGTGCATGGCCTGGCGGCTGGGAGAGTGGGGGATGGACCGACTAGCGGCAAGAGTTTCCGACCCCGGCAAAAGCCACCCATCGCTTGCCTCTCAAGTGCGGTATAAGGCCGAAAGTCCGGCTTTTCGCGCCAAGGCTGAGGGTGATCGGAACATCGTGATTAAGGGGGGCTTGGTTCTATCTGGAATGGTGGGCTGGTCCTGTAACCTGCCGGCACTGCTTGGTCTTGCGCTGGGGATGTGGATTGACAGGCGTGTTCCCCAACTCCTATTCAATGGACATTAATGTTCTAATACTTCGAATCGTGCTGGGCTGTTGGAACGCCTGCGTTGGATGCAACCAGCAGCAGGACGAGCCATAATGGTCAGGTCCTTTGTCTCTGAATTCTAAGCGGTGGGCAGCACTTCTCGCTAACGTTTTCACTTCTGATAGCCCTGCTTGTCGGTTTGTACTGGGTCTGTGCTTTTTGCAACCTCTCTAATGGCTTCACAGTGCGTCCATCTACCTCGCCTCCTCCATCCGTGCTGACTGATGGCTTTGGAGCGGGCGGCAAGGGTTGCCATAGCAGTTCTGTTTTTATTTTGTGGCCGAGGCCAGTGCCAACGTGTGGCTGCCGCCCTACTGGGTTTTGTACTCGCCCGCTCTCCTGACTGATCCTCCGCTGGGGCGCCTCATCCTTCAACAGATTTCTACTTTCTGATGACTTAAGGCATGCAGCTAAGCCCGATACGAACGTGAATTGCAAGCTGGGGGCCTTGGACACTCAGTGCCACATAGTCTTCACCTGGCTCACGATAGCCGTGCTGGTCGCTTATTTCTCCTGTGTTAGGGCGAGGGCCTAAGCGCCGAAGGCATTCCTCCACGTGCAAATCTATTGTTGAGACTATTGTTTGAGGAAATCTGGACCAACAAATTGAGGATGTTACACAGCAGATTCCACTCTTTCCTCCCCTTCTTGTAGCCCTATTTTTTTAATTCATTGTAACCCGCCAACATTTCTGACATCATTCCCCGGCTTCGAGCCGCCAACCGTTTCATTTCGACTACCGTAGCACTTTCGGATTGTGTATTTTTTGCGGTCCCAATTTATGGCATTTGGTCATTTAAGGCTGTGCGCCGCTTACTACTCTCCTACTTGAAGCCAACACCGCTGATGTTGCCCTTTATCAGAATATGTGAAGTTTCTCTCGAAACGGTTGCGCTTGCAACTGCGGTCTGGTTTGGCAGATATAGATTGAGCGGAAGCCTGAAATCACAGCTTCCTTCTGTCATGTGCGTTCTTTATCCCGGCTCTGATGCAGGCGATGGATTGTTTTTTTTGAGTGATTCAGGCCTATGTCTTCGCGGTGCTTTCGGTTGGTAGTCTAATTATCTCATCAGCGGCTAGCATTATGACTGAATCCAGGGGTTACTCCCCCGTCCAAAAACTGGAGCCCCCCATGAGTGACCTTCGCCCTAATAGGCATAGCCTCCATCGCTGGAGCCGCCTTTACGATGGCCGTGGCTCGATTGGCCTGCCCTGGGGGAGGCTGGCCGTTGCAGCTGCGCTTTGGGAGCGTTGCCCAGGCAGCCTGATAAGGCCATGTAAATTACCCGCACCCTCTTTGTTGGGCTGGCGATGTTGAGTCACCCGCCATTTATGCCTGTTGTAAGCGATGGTCCTGATTTTCGTTAATCCATTTTGGATTTATTTCAAAGGACTCTGAACATCCTTGTGAACTGGTTTATTGTTGCGGCAAGATTTTTTAATTTTTTACTCCTGTAGCCCTGCTTCGCTTTGGGTTCTCTACGACTCAATCCGAAATGTAATTCGAAAGCGGTCACGGATCGAAACATGCACGACATCGAGAAAGCAAAAGAATTTCAGCAAACGGCCGCAGGGGGAAATGGAAGGAGCAGCAGCGCCTCCGCCCGTGAATCTTGAAAGCGCATCATCAGCAGCTCCTCGCCGAGGCCAATGCGGACGTGCAGGCGCAGGTATGATCAGCTCAGTCGCATGCGCAAAAGAGCCTGGATGACAGCTACGGCCCATCGGCAGTTATCTGTCGCTCAAAGAAGAGAAGGAGGCCTGCCCGACTGTGAGTCAGCGAGTCCTTCAGGAGGTCAGTCCATTGCACGCAAGGCGCTAAAGATCTAAGCCAACGCCAATCTTGAGCATCAGATTTGTGGATGTTGTTTTCTCGATAGGCTGAAGCATCTTGAGCCCTTCGAGCGAAATTCAATTCAGGTAAAGGATGGGAAAAGTAATGGACGCTATCACGGTCCGTACCTTCATTCCCCCTTTCAGCGGACTCCGTCATGCTCTGTTGATTCAGTTGCTTGCCGTCTCTCGCTTGCAAGCAGGATGTGTAACATTCCATCGATGATCCCCTGTTCCCCATTGGCATCCAGCTTGGAATTGAAGGGAAAGCGATCCGCCTGGACGCTGGATCACTACCTAGCGATCTTCGATCAACATCTAACCAAGGCCCTCCTTTCCGAAACAGCGCTCCCTTCATGACTCAGCGACAACAATCAAGCTTGAAGCGCTTTGCTCGGGCGCTGGATTCGCTGAGTCCGTTCCGTCGCCGTGTTTCTGCCGGCCCTTTTCGTACAGGAATTGGGCGTCACCCCTTTCTGTACGAGTGGAAATTGCTCAGTGAGTGGACTTCCTAAATTGGTGCGATCTGATGAACTCGTGCAGTTTCTCTTGCCAGGATGAGGCGATCAGGCAACGTCATCCTTCTTGGATCTTCAATCTCGACCCTGAGGAAGTAGGAGTGGTCCTGCCGGGGAACGGTCGTCAATCTCAGTGCCGGGGATCCGGTCGTTCGAACAGGCCGGGTCGTGGGAGGTGCCGGTTGGTGAGGGTCTGTGGCCGACGATCACGGCCTTAGGTGAACCACTTGCACCGGATTTGGGAGCCGTCGATTCGTCGCGAATGCGCCAATCGAACGCAAGGTCCGCGATCCTGGAGCGGGGGCGGCAGTAACGGTGGCACTTCAGAACCGGCTGGAAAGTTGTTGATGGCCTGATCCGATCGGCCGAGCCAGAGGAGCCTCATCATCGGAGTCGTCAGAGGAAAGACTCTGCTGGCCTATTGATACGAATACTCAATTCAGAAAGGCAAGGACGTTTATAAAATGCCCATTAACTGCGCGATGGGACAGCGTTCAGCTCCATCGCCGAACGTGATTTGCGACCCTCTCAAAATATGGCCGCAATGGAGTATAGCATCGTAATTGTTGCCTCGGGACAGGATTCACCGGGCTGCGCTATGTTACACCTTATGCGCTACCACGATGGCAGAATACTTTATGGAGCAGGGGCGTGATGTGGCTGATGTTTATGATGATCCTCACCCACCACGCACGCACGTATCGGGGAGATCTCCCTTCCTGCCTGCGGCGAACCCCGGGACGTGAAGCTTTATCGCTGGGGATATCTTCTATCTGATTCGCGCTTACTGGACGGGCTACTCACTTTCACCGCCCTGGCGGGGGGATCTCTTACTTGCGCTGCACCATCATCGAAACCCAGGCCACAGAATATCTCAGCTTACGTCCCCAAACCAAATCTATTTTCTAAATTACCCGACGGGCAAATATATCTCTCTTCTGAAACTTTCCCCAATGGGAATCTTCCCAGCTGTGGACGTTGGTAAATGGTCTCCGAGTCGGCTCAAAAACTCAGCTCGCCTGCCCTTCGGGAGATTAGTCCTGGCCTGCGCTAGCCTATGCCCAGTAATCAAAGGAGATACAACTCTTCACTCGTTTTGGAACACCCAACTTGATTCCAGTACCCGTGAAAATCTTGGCAGCGAGGGCCACCCAGATTCCGGGATGGTGCTTCCGGCAAGGGGCTTGCACAACCCCTTGTCCAGTGTCTGACAAGTTGCCAATGTTGTTTGGGACGGATGCGGGGCTCTTTGACGAGCTGCCTGAAAGATGGTCTGCACCAAAAGGAGCGAGTATTCTGAGCCATGTTGCGTCAGGAGCTCGATGCCCCTTTTGCGCAGAGATGATGGCCGGCGAGCCCGCTCACGGCAGACGGAGTCGGTGAGGGCAATCTGCGTGAACGATTGGCCTCCGCCATTGGCGGAGCTCAAAGCCATAAAGCATGCAGACGCCTGAGGAGTTGCCGAGCAATGATTCGCAACGACAACAGAGCTTCAAGTCGGTGGTAACGAACAATGAGGCACTGGCTATGGCGGGTAACGCGACAGTCCCTCAAAGTTGGCGCGGGAATCATCGTCGCCTATACCGCTAATGTTGGAGCAGGCCCTGCAGGCTGTGCTGCGGTTGCAGCGCTTTGACGCCGGCCCTTCTCTCTGACTTCTTATTGCCTTCTGTCTCCTCCACGGGGATTTGGAGTGATTTTCTTTATGGATCTAGCCACGGACTTTGTGAGGAAGATCAACGAAGCAGATCGTGACTTCACTGTTGAGGAACTACGGCGCCTTGGCATCGCCCGACACAGCGATGCAAGGATGGCGGTTGGTTGGAGCCGCCTCTCCACCCTGCTTGGATTGGTGGCCCCCTACGCGATTGAGGCAACGTTTTTTTGCACTGCCCAGTTCGTGGAGGCCCGGCTCAGCACTGCTTTCAGGAACTCCTCCCGTGGATTCGAAGGCTGGCGATTCCCTGATTCAACCGCTGGGGCAATGAAGGCAGGTCCCCGAATGGGCGATATGGCGGCATTCGAGCACCTGTGGTCGTACGGATCTTGCTTGTGTAAACCCAGAGTTATTCTTGCCTGCGACGACCATCAGCCCACGGTGGCGGCAGCTCCTGCCCCTTAATCCCCTCTTGGCTGGCGAATCTGCAATGGCGGTGAGTGGGAATCGTGCCGGTGAGCCGATGAGCAACCAGCCGCTGCCGGCCTTTTCCAGACATCGTGCAGGAGTATCTCCACCTCTCCCTATTCGGGCGCGTTGAATCGTTTGCCAGCGAGAATGCTGCTCGACTCGCAGCCATGCACGCTGCGGGAGAACACAATCGAGGAGCGCCTCTATGACTGAATGCATGCACCGACAGCCAAGCGGCCAGAAATGCGAATCCCGGTGAACTCCTCGATACATCGTTTCTGGTTTCGAAGCTCTCGGCAGAGATGAACCGGATTTTTGCCAGTGGAATAAAGTTTTCGCATTGCTTTGATTTCAGTAACCACGGATAGGAACGAGTTTTCTTCGTTCATGCGTTTCCCGCTTTGCAGAGATGACACCCCTCTCCATCCACACCAGGCCCTGATGCCGAGACATTTGATAACAGATCAAGGCGTCGTTGTACCGAGAGGGCTAGCCCGAAGGTTTCTACGAAGCAGTTTGGCTGAATGCCGCCAATCACCTAGGGGCCCTCTTGTTGAAGGGGGCTGTTCAATGTATTGCCGTTGCCTAGCGACTTGGAATCATACTAACATTTGCCATGCCCATCGGCTGTTGACAAAGATTGGCTATCACAAGAAATTTGACCTTGAACAAGAAAAAGATAATTACCTGGTGCGTCACTGAGAGTCCTCAAGATTTCCTTGCCCTTTAGCATAATTAGAATATGCGGCAGTCTCAAATCTGTCGCGAAGATCTTGATTGCATTCCGTCAGGATGGTTCTGGAGCCGTCTGAACCATTGTCCATAACCTCAAAACAATTTGGATTCAAGCCCACCGTTCGCCGCATCCGCAAGCGTGGCATCATTCGGACTGGGCACCGGCGCATCAACAAAATAAGGCCGATCGGAAAGAAGTTGTTTTCAACCAGAAGTGATCAAAGGCAATTTCAAGCCGGCATTATCAGATTAAATACTAGATGGATTGAGCTTGGGTGATCGCCTGACGAAACTGCTCTTGCTCTCCAGAGAATGGGTTCTGTCAAGAGCTTGGTCAAAGTTTGGCCGCACATCTGCCCTCTGTCAAGCGCTTATTACCTGCCCATATCGATGACAATTTCCAACGCGATCGCCAAGACGAGTTGCCATGAACATTAGGGATCGTTCTGGCAGCTCACCTCAAGCGCGGACATCGGGATCATCCATCGCAACGCGATTTTGCCAGTCCTTCGTTGCAAAACGGTAAGGGGCGCGAACCCGTAATTTCGCGCAACCGTCGGGATGCTTTTGCGCATTGCTGGAGGTGATTGATTGAGGTTTCCATGTCCTCCAGCCCAGCTCAGCGCCATCACCGTAGAATGCGCTCATGAACTAACGGATTTGTGGACACCACCTGCTGCATCAAGATTGACTCGCGCAAGAGACAGGGAATGGCAATCTAACGAAAGTCTTCAACGATGGTTTGCTCAATTCGATTGCAAGCTACGCGCTCTCTGAATCACTCCGGCCGAAACGGTGCAGCTACCATCAGCTGGCACGTTCGATCAGGCACTCAGCAGCTTTGAAACGATGGCGATGGCTGTGAAGGCCTGCCAGTCGAATAGCAGCAGCACTACCATTGACGAACCGTGCAGAACGCGCGCCCCAGTTTTTGCCCTTCTGTAAAGCGATGACCCAGGAAAGGCCTGTGGCATCAACAGCACGGCCACACCCAGCCCAACGGAAGAGGTTGGGCGGCCAATGATCAGCTTGCGCATTTTTAAGGAGGTACGGCCATTCCAGCAGCAGCCCCCAGCAGCGTGACGCCCAGGAATCACGACCCAATTGGGCATGAGCTGGCCGTATTGCAAGGGAATCATTGCCTTGCGTTCCTCGGCGCTCAGCTGCGATTCAAGCTGGCATGTAGCCGAGATAGCCGAATAGAGCATCAGCCAAGCCAGCGGGCATCTCTACAAGTTTGGGCCAGGATGTTGGCCGCAGAACGGCAGCGGATCCTGGAGATCCAGCCCTGCAGGGCGCGGTGTTAAGGGGCGCAAAGCCGCTTCGATGCACCAGGCAACCATCCGGCACCAGCAGCTGGAGCCCGCCTGATGCCCGGCGGGCCTCGAATAGCGAAGCGGATCGTGCAGGCCGGTTCTGTCCCCGCCCCTGCCAGAACTCGAAACTCCGAATGGCAGCACGCGCAGGCCACCCCACGGCGGCAGTGGGCACCTCACCACCGCAAAGCGGCCGTTTCATGGCTTCCATTGGCTCGGAGGATCGAGGCGCGAAGCCGATCAAACGGTGCTTCTGCTGCGCACCCAAGCCCCAGCGCCGGCTTCCGAACGGACGCGAAGAGGAATAGCTGAGTGAATTCGGCCTGCGCTGATCGCTCGGCCGGCCCAGGATCGCCACCATGGCGCTTCAAACCCATACAGGGAAAAGAGCAGGCTCACCTCCGGGTGGGCAGCGATCTCGTTGGCTTGCGGCTGCTCGTAGTGGCGTGAAGAAGAGAAGCCCCGCGCGTCAAAGGCCTTGAGCAACAACGGTGCGGGGGCGCTGGGGTCGAGCAGCCATCGCTGCTGCCCGAGCACATGGCGTTGGGCCTTCGTTCAGCTCTGAAGGCACGGCCCTGATCGAAACAAGCGGCGGAATTGGTACCGGATCGGCCGCCCAGATGGCGGCCCCGCGCGCAAGGCCGCGCTGCGGTAGTCGC
>Ga0163217_1088623_pt1 | contig 20222 bp, 13 predicted proteins | sample SynspAceP_FD_185933 | JGI IMG/M metagenome (GOLD analysis project Ga0163217, IMG submission 185933) | Saline lake microbial communities from Ace Lake in Antarctica - Synechococcus sp. Ace-P (PacBio error correction) | ecosystem: Environmental > Aquatic > Non-marine Saline and Alkaline > Saline ...
CAACCCCCCAAGGGGGAAAAGGAAGGAAAGGGATTGTGGGAAAATGGTTGTTTTTTTGGATAGATATAGGTTTTGCCAGGTTGGTTCCGCCAGAAAATTTCTTTCGTCCGTTGGGTTGCCGCTTTTTAGGTTGGGCGTTTTTCGCGGAACGCTTCTGAAATTTGAACGATTCTTAACCGCGTGGTGATAAAACCGTAAACAAAACCGTCACCTAAAACGACTCTTAACTAAAGAGCGTCCCCTATGCTTCCAGAATTCATCTCGTACCGAACGAAAGAGCCGTAATGTTTGCAAAGATCTTGTTTGATGCCTTGGCCTTGATAATTTGGGTCCCCCGTCGTGGTCGGTGCAATTACCGATTCTAATAAGGCGTCCTTTGAATCCTTTGGCTGATATGATCAAAAGATAAAAAAAGGGTCGTTTCCGCAGAACTTGCTAGGTAAGCGTGGTTGATTAACTCTGGTCGTTAATATAGATAAAATAGGTTCCGTTCCACTGCGTTTGCATCAAGTGTGGGTCTTGCCCTAAGAATGGCACTTGGGTATTCAGCCATTCATTTTTTCTAAGCTTTGAGCTTCGTGGCTGCGAACGACAATCAAAGCAGCGAAGAAAATGGTTTTTGAGGCGTGAAACGCCTGAAGTGTGGGATATCCTTGAAGCAGGTTATTCGCGAACATCAGTTGATGTTGAACGTGCGCCAACACTTTTCACCGTTTGGGTATCCAAGCTGTTTGAGCATAATGTTGAATCGAAAGGTACGCGATTCAGATTTGCAAAACCCAATTGTGTTGCGGCTTACACGAAATATCGAAATAAATGGCGGACCACGTTTCCGTTGACAATTGAAGCTCAGCTTGAAGCCCACCGAGCTTATGATGATGTCTAACGAACAACAATTCTATGCTGCAAACGCGAGCCTATCATTGTGGCCTTCTCAGGACCGTTTTTGTATTGGGTCTGTAATTAATGACTCGTGAGAAAATAAATGCTATAAGGTGAAGGGCATGGCGTTTGCTGACATCAAAGAAGTGCATCGTGCGTTTTGGTGCGAAACAGGTTTTTGAATTGCACGCTCAAGTTAAAAGTGCGTATCAGCAAGTTTGATACGACTCTTGGATGCGATAAGGTAACTTCTACTTTCATCGAAGAACACCACAGCCCGGTCCGTGCTCTTTATTTGATAATCGTACAGATGGTCCTCCCTTTCCTCTGTTGTTTTACCAAAGCATAAGAAAAAGCGAATCTCTAACCTGATTAATGAGTGTTTCCGTAAAAGTAGGCTTGAAAGAGAGCTGTATTTTCTGTGCTGATCAGTGATTATATGGGCTTGCCTTATGCAACCTAATTCAGGCTGTTCTGTTGGTGTGGATGACTTTTGTTATTCCACCAAGAAAAGCGCAAATCATTTGCTAAAGCAGAGCCCGGAAGTAAAAAAGATCGAATACAATACGCGGATGGTCTTGTAACGCAGGCGATGAAGTACAACAAAGTAATCGATTTATGTCTCGTACTAACGAAACCGTTACTGAAGCAATGATGAAAACACTTACAAAAGAAAGACAGTCATAAAGCGGGTGAACGGTAGATCAACACTCCTTTAACTCGGTTTTATGATGGCTGACTCTGTGCCGTGGTAGTCGTGGTCAGATGCGTCAGTTTGGTGGTATGCGTTTTGATGGCGAAACCAGATGGTTCGATCATCGAAACACCGATCACTGCGAACTTCCGTGAAGGTCTATCAGTACTTCAGTACTTTACCTTACACACGGTGCTCGTAAGGTCTTGCTGATACGGGCTTTGAAACGGCTAAACTCCTGGTTATTTGACGCGCGTCCTTGTTGATGTTGCTCAGCGATTTGGTATCACTGAGTAGATTGTGGTTTCCCACTAACGGTATTACTGATGGCGGCTATGATTTGAAGGGGTATCGTTGTTGTTCCTTTTGGGTCATCGTGTATTGGGTCGTGTCATTGCCAAGATGTGATTTGAATGCAAAAGGAACGAAATCTTCTGCGGGCGTTTGAATTGATGAGCATAATGTTCGTACGATGAAGCGGCGGGTATTGAGAAATGCTCATTCGCTCTGTAATCACATGTAATACCCGACTGGGTATGTGCTTTAAGTGTTTCGGTCGTGATTTGGCTTCGTGTCATCAAAGTGAATATTGGTGAAACAATTGGTGTTGTGGCAAGCACAATCCATTGGAGAGCCAGGTACTCAGTTTTGACGATCGTACTTTCCACATCGGTGGTGCGGCATCTCGGAGCGTCCTGCAGTAAATAATGTTCAAGTAAGGTGCTGGTACCGTTTCGTTTAATAAAATGAGAGGTATTGAAAGCGCATAATGGTTCATTTGGGTGTTGCGTCTCCGTTCTCTGAGTTTTTGCAATCCCTTTGGGGGATGAAGCGGTCGTACGAAAGAACGTTATAAGCTTCCTTATGGTGCGGTGTTAAGTGTGCGTGAAGGTGATAAAGTACTGCGGGTCAAATGTAGCAAGACTGGGATCCCACATACACACCCAATCGATCTGAGATGGAAGGTCGTCTTGAGTTTAGGTATGGAAGAAAAACTGCGATTCGTCGCCAAATCTGACGAAATGACCGCCCTGAACAATTTGAAATCTTGGAAGTGCGTGCGTCATCAGCGCGTAAGATTACGCCCAATGATTTGCGGTTGTTTGATGCAGAAGGTAATCCTGTATTAATTCGGGTAAAGACTCTCCTGTACAATACATGATTGCCTGAAAAAACGCTCTATTGAGCTTGGGATCACGGTGCAACAGTGAAGTCTGGTGAGGTTCTGCTCGTATTTCTCAGAATCGATTGGTAAAAAGATATTAAAACCGGTGGGTCTGCCACGAGTGGCTGAACTATTTTGAAGCGCGCGTCCGAAAGATCCCTGCGTTATGGCAGAAACACGGGTGTAAGTGGAGCTTTGGTAAAGAGAAAAAGGTAAGATCCGTTTGGTTATCAGCAACAAGATGGTAGTGATCCAATTGAAGACATTGATTCCTAGTGGCGTCAATCAACCATCTTTTGATGGTGAAGAAGTGGAAAGGTGAAGTGATCGCTCGATGGTCTTTGAGCCCTCATGATATCTTGCGTTTTCAGGTGTAGAGGCTTGGCTGATTACATCACAATGAGTGCAAGAGTCATCGCTTGCAAGAAATATATACGATAAAGCACATTGAAGTTTTGCGTAACCAGATGTTACGACGTAAAGTGATGTTGTGAGTCTGGGCGATAACAGACTTTCCAATTGATCAGTTTTGATTTCTAAGTTGTTGGTGGAATGAAAAAGCAGAAACGAAGGTAAATTCCCTGCGAAGTATCGAACGTGTACTTCTAGGTATCACGACAAGCTTCCTTTGGCGACTGAAGTCCTTTATATCAGCGGCGCATCCAAGCAGACAACTCGAGTCTTAACGAAGGTGCGTACTGGTAAAAAAGATCACTTACGTGGCTCTTGAAAGAAAACGTTGTTGTAACGTCCTTGATACCAGCTGTACAGGTTTTGGCTTACCCCAATGAGCGCAAAGCGTAACAAAGAGCTTTGCGCAAGCAGCGAAGGACAGGAAAGTGCACATTAAGTCGCTCTGATGTAGAAGAAGCGCTAAGTGAGCACTGAAAGACTAGTTATTTGCTGCTAAAATGCAAGGGAGGTGTTTTTTAGTCGCCTCCCTATTGACTGTTTTATAGCGCAAATTAACTTGCGCCTTCTTAATTTTGGCGATTTCCGCTCAATAAAGAATTGGAATGTGGAGCTTGTCTACATGGGCAACGTTAACCAGTTGTTCGTAAACCAGTAAACGTAAAGTGAAAGAGTGACGTTTCCTGCGTTACAGCTTTTGCCGCAACGCCGCGGTTGCACTCGCGTATATACTACTAACCTAAAAAGCCTAACTCGGCTTTACGTAAAGTATGTCGTGTTCGCTTGACTAACGTTCGAAGGTTTACTTCATAATCGGTTGGTGAAGGTCACACCTACAAGAACACAGCGTAGTCCTGATTCGGCGGTCGTGTAAAAGATCTACCAGGTGTTCGTTTATCAACAAGTTCGTGTAGCTTGGATACTTCAAGGCGACAAAATCGTAAAGCAAGGCCGTTCTAAATACGGTACTAAGCTCCTAAGTAAAGCTAACGCTACTCTAATTTATCGTTTAGAAATTATTTTTAATACAGTAAGGCCGAGCACTAATTGCTTGTCTCGGCGAACCTGAAGAGGATATAGATAATGCCTAGAAACGCGTCGTCGCTAAGCGTGAAATCCTTCGGTCCTAAACCGGAAGCAACTCTGCTAAATTTATACCATGTAAATGGTTTAGTGTAAGAAATCCTGTTGCAGGAAGTTGGTTTATAATGCAACTAATACTGTTCAAGCGCGTGCTAAAACAGATGAGGCCAATGGCTCATCTTTGAAAAGCGCTAGAGTCATCGCAATGGTCGGGTTAAATTCGCGCGTTGGTGTGGACTTTAGGTCCCTGTGAAGTACGCCAGCTTCGTCGGCGGCAGCATTGTCTATGCGTTGGTTGGGTTGATGCTTCTCGTAGCGTGGTGAAAATCCTATGGCTCTAAACGTCTTTGCATGCGAGATTCTAGATGCTGCTGAAAATCAGGTTCCTGGCTGTTAAGAAACGTGAAGACGTTCATCCGCATGGAGAAGCTAACAAAGCAGTCTCTCACTACCGTTTCTAATTAATCCGGAGAAAGGATACACAGTGGCAACGCAAAACCCTATCAACGTTACCGTAACATCGGTATTGTTGCCGCATGTTTTGATGCAAGGTAAACGACGACGACTGAACGCGTTTCTTTTCTATACAGGTCTGTTCATCATTGGTGAGTGCACGATGGTGCGCAACATGGACTGGATGGAGCAAGAGCAAGAGCGGGTATTACGAAACTTCAGCAAGCAACAACTTGCTTCTGAGTGGGATGAATAAACAGTTTGGCAGCGCACCGTATGTAAATATTATTGATACGCTGGGCACGTAGATTTACTATTGGAAGTAAGAGCGTTCTTTGGTGTTCTGGATGGTGCTGTTGTTGTGCTTTGTGGTTCTTCGGGTGTGCAGCCTCAACACTGGGAACGGTTTGGCGTCAACAAACAAGTATGAGTTCCTCGTATGGTGTTAAGTCAATAAGATGGACCGTAAACAGGGCTGATTTTTGTGGCGTTGTGCGTCAGTTAAAACCGTCTTGTGCGAACGCTATCCCAAATTCAATGAATATCGGCGCTGAAGAGACTTTCAGGGGCGTGATTGATTGATGTTGATTGAAAGCTGTGATGTGAATGAAGAAGATCCAGGGGATGACTTCTCTTTAGAAGGACGTTCCCGCAGTTTGGCTTGATGGTGCGTTAGAGTTTGCGTGAGCAATGGGTTGAGGCGGCGCGAAGCGGAATGATGAGCTGACGGATAAGTACGTTGAAAGAAGGTGAACTGTCCTGTTGACGAATTAAAAGGTCTGCGAGCCTCGTTACATTAGCTAATGGAAATTGTCTTGGTGATGTGCGGTTCAAGCTTTAAAATAAGGTTGTGCAAGCGGTTTTTGGATCTGTTATTGAATATTTACTTTTCCGCTTGAAAGTTAAGGCGATAGAGGGTAAGCTTGAGGATGGTGAACGGTTTGTTAATGTTTGCTAGTGATGAGGCTCCGTTCTCTGCGCTGGCTTTAAGAATAGCAACAGATCCATTTGTAGGTACAGTTGACATTCATTCGGGTGTCATCTGGATGTTACGTTACTGGTGATGCTGTTTATAATTCTGTTTAAGCAAAGCGTGAGCGCATTGGTCGATGGTTCAGATGCACGCTAATAATCGCGAAGAATCAAAGAAGTTTTTTGCGGGCGATAATTGCGATGCTTGTAGGTATGAAGTATGTAACTACGGGTGATACGCTTTGTGTTGAGGATGTTGTTGTAAGTGGAGCGTATGGAATTTCCAGAGCCTGTGATATCTGTTGCGGTTGGCCTAGATTCAGGCGATCAGGATAAAATGGGGTTTGGCGCTGGGTAAGTTGGCGCAAGAAGATCCTTCTTTTCGGGTGGAAAACATGAAGAGCGGGTCCAAATTATTTCCGTTTTGTTGAGCTCATCTTTGATATACTTGTTGATCGTATGCGTCCGCGAGTTTAAGGTGGAGGCAGCTGGTAAGCCTCAGGTTTCCTATGGGAAAAATTCGCAAAGAGTGGTGGTTTAATCACAATTTGTGCGTCAATCCGGTGGTCGTTGTCATAGACGGTCACGTCGTGATGAAATTGATTTCCCTGATTAAAGATGGGCTCGAGTTTGTCAACGAGATTGGTTGGTGGGCTATTCTAAAGAATTCATCCCTGCAAATAGAGGAAGGGTGTTTTCGAGCAGATGAAAGAACGGCGTAATTGCTGGTATCCTTTGTTGGGTTATCAAGGTTTGTGTTGCTTCGATGGTCATTCCATGATGTTGACTCTAATGAAATGGCCTTTAAAATTGCAGCTTCTTCAGGGGTGAGAAAGGGGGCGCTGATGCTGATCCCTGTGTTTCTTGACTGTTATGAAGAGTGAAGTTGTAATCACCTGAAGAATAACATGGGGGATGTGACTGGGAGACTGAATCGTCGTGGGTATGTTCAGGGGATGGACGATTCCCCGTCAGGGAAGATTATTGAGCTGAAGTTCTCTTGGAAATGTTTGAATATGCCTGACGTGCGCAAGCTTGTCGAAGGGCGTGCAAGTTATGCAATGGAGTTTTGAGAAATACGCTGGAAGCACCGGCTAGTGTGGCAGAGCGTTGCGATATCAAAATGAAGAATCATGCAACTTACTAATTCCTTCAAGGTGTTGTATCATGGCAACGGTATAATTTTGAAACGTAATAAACCAATGTTAACGTTGGTACATTGGCCACGTTACCATGGGTAAACCTAACGGCTGCACTAACTCGTGTATGTGAGAAGTTTTATGGTGTACATGCTGTTGCTTTTGACGGTATCGATAATGCTCCCAGAAGAGCGGAGCGTGGTATCACAAATCTCGATTCTAACGTTGAGTATGATTCACCAGTTCGTGCCACTATGCGCACGTAGATTGTTGACACGCCGATAATGTAAAAAATGATTCAGTGGTGCTGGCTGCAAAGGACGGCGCAATTCTAGTGTGTGGTGCGACTTGACGGCCTATGGCCTCAAATCGTGAGCATATCCTTCTTTCTCGCAAGTAGGTGTACTTACTGTAGTCTTTTCCCTACAAACAAATCTGATTTGTTGGCTGGAAGCTGTGGTGGTGCGAATTCTGAAGAATACGCTGAAATGCTAGAGTTGTTAGATGGATGCTGACATTCTTTTCTGATACGACTTTCCAGGTGATGATACTCCAATTATCCCGGTTCTGCTCTAATGGCGCTGAAAAGGCGAAGATAGAACGGCATGGGTACAAAGGCTGTGATGAAACTAGTTGATAAAGCTAGATTCATACATTCCCTGAGCGCGAGCGTGCATCGATGGTGCATTCTTGAATGCTATCGAGATGTGTGCTCTATCCAAGGTCGTGGTAGGTTGTTACTGTCGGTGTTTGAAAGCGTGGATCGGTCAAATCAAGAAGAAGTTTGAAATCGTTGGTATCGTGATACTACTAAAACAACCAACCCCAACCCCCTTTTTTTTTGGTTTTTTTTTTACTGGCCGTAGAGATGTTCCGTAACGCTCTTGATAAGGTCGTGGCTGGTGAGAATGTGGGATCTTGTTGCGCGGTTACTAAAGCGTGAAGATGTTTCAGCGGGTCAAGTATTGGCTAAGCCTGGTTCTTATTACTCTCACACAGAGTTTTTGAAGCGAAGTTTATGTTGTTGGGTAAAGATGAAGGTGGTCGGTCATACCCTTCTTTAAGCTACGTCCTCTCAGTTTTTATTTCCGTACAACTGACGTAATGGTGCTTGTTCTCTTCCTGAAGCGTAGAATGGTTATTGCCTGGTGATAACATTCAAATGGACTGTTTGCTTCCTACATTCCAATCGCAATGGACGCAGGTCTACGTTTTGCGATCGTGAAGGTGGTCGTACATGTTGGTGCTGGTGTTGTAGCTAAACATTAAGTAATTAGAGTATTTATATCTTGTTATTTGATTTGAAAGGCTGCCGTTGTTGGTGGCCTTTTATTTTGTGGTTTAATTTTGTTTGTTCAGAAATTGTTCTTGACAACACTTTTTGAATGGGCTAATATTCGCCGTCCTTAAAAAAGGATTGTGGCTTAATAAATGTACAGTTAAGTCATACAAAACATTTGTATTTGGAGTTGGAAATGCAAAGCAAAAATTCGTATTCGTCTTGAAAGCATTTGATCCACGTCTGATTGATGCTTCAACAAGAATTGTGGACACAGCGAAACGTACAGGTGGCGCAAGTACGTGGACCGATTCCTTCTACTCGCAAGGAACGTTATACAGTATTGATTTCTCCCAGTGAACAAAGATGCCGCGTGATCAGTTGAAATCCGTCACCTAAAACGTGTCTAGACATCGTTGGAGCCACTGAAAAAACAGTTAATCTTTGATGAAGTTTAGATCTTTGCGGCAGCCGTGGAAAGTACAAATCTCTTTGGGTTAATAGCTCAAAGTTTGGGGTGCGACACCGACTGGTTTCAGTCGCTTATGCAATTAGTGAATGATCCTGGAATGATCACCGTAGCGGGTGATAGCCCCAATAAAAATGGCAATGAGGTAAAAAAAATGACTATTCCATTTAGTCGGGACCGCAAAGCCGGAATGACGACGTATCTTCACTGAAGATGGTGTATCCGTCAAGTAACCGTCATGAGGTTGAACGAACCGCGTTACTCAGGTGAAAACAACAGACCTGACGCTCAACTATTCAAGTAACTGTAGGTTCTCGCCGTTCGAGCGCGTTAACAAGCGCTGCGGGTCCATTATGCAAAAGCGAAATGTTGAAGGCGGTCGTGGTTTTGTGGGGCGTTCCGCTGGAGGTGACGAAAAGAATCAATGTTTGGTGATGAAGCTAACAGTTGCTGATTTGACTATAGATGGTGATGTAACTGGTCAATCAAAGGGTAATAGGGTTTCAAGGTGCCATCGAAGAGTATAATTTTTAAGTAATGCACAAGACCCTTCATGTAATCGTTGTCTCACCGTGCTCTGCTCTATCGGTCAATGTCAAACCTGGTGTGTTTGAAAGGCAAGAAGATTGGCTGGCATATGGGACGCTGCACAAGTTCTACTCACTCACTTCAGAAAGTGGTTCGTGTAGATACAAACGTAACCTTATCTAGTGAACGGTGCCGTACCTGGTGCATGAATGGTGATGTTATCTTCAATAGCTGTTAAAAGCTGCTAAGGAAGGGGTAGACAATGAACTTGAAATCTAACAGGCTCTGAAGGATCTGTTGAAGTTTCCGATTTTAGCTTTGCTCGTGAATACAACGGGCGTTGGTTCCCAAGTAGTCTACATCTTACTTGGCTGGCGCTCGTCAAGGCTCACGCGCTCAAAAACTCGCTCTGAAGTAGCTGGCCGGTGGACGCAACTTGGAATCAAAAAGTTTGGTCGCGCTCGTGCTGTATATCGGCAGCCTTTATGGCGTCTGTGGTCGTGCCTTTTGCTGCAAACCGCAAGAAATACTCTCAGAAAGTGACAAGAAGATGTAGCAGCAATGCGCACTACTGGTCTGAACTTTGTACGATCAAGACGTCTTGTTGTAGTTGAAAGAGCTGCATTCGAAGCTCCAAGAACTAAGCTATTCTACAAAAATGGCAGAATTGAATATTGTAAACGCTTTGATTAGTTTCAGAATGAATTGGATTGATAATTTTATTTTTGGCGGCTCGCAACCATTCCTAACGTAGATGTGCGTGATGCAGCATTATCGACCCTGTTGCTCTGATTGTTACGAAAAGTGTTGGTGACTTGGTGCTTCGAAACAATTGAGGGAGGCACAGCATAAATCGGCGAACGCATTTATAAAGTTCTGTTGGGTCCCCACATATTTCAAAAGCAACTATCGTAGCGAGGCCAATGGTCAAGTATGTTTTTCGTGTACTGGTGATGCAAGAAACCCTGAATACAAACAAGCTACGAAGCGCTTTTTTTGAAGTCAAAGTTGGTCTGTGCATACGTTGAACAATAAAGGTAAAACTAAGCGTACGTTCGTGGTCTAGGTAAACGTAAAGACGTGAAAAAAGCGTATGTGCGTTTGCCGAAGGTCAAGACATCGATTTCATGTTGCTGATAAGGGGAGATAGGGTTCATGCTGTTTGATAAAAGTAACCAGAGTCTGCAGGCGTGTCACGTGTTAAAGGTTACCTAAATAACGATTTGCAACAAAGGCGCACCATTCACCTTGCTTGAAAAGAAAGCAGATCGGGTGACGTAACAAATAACGGACGCATCACTCAACGCGTCACGTAGTGGTGGTCATAAGCAGCATTATAGTATGGTTTTGAAAATTTTCGTCGTACAAGACGGGTAATTCCTGCGGTAATTGAGCGTTTGAGTATGATCCAAACCGTTCTGCAATATGCATTGATTAAATAATGCTGATGGTGAGCGTCGTTACATTATCCGTCCAAGGTATGGTGGCGGCGCTGTTGGTTTTTAGTGTGCAGATGCCCTATTCAAAGCAGGTAATACTTTGCCTCTGCAAAATATTACTGTTGTAGTACGGTGCACTGTTATGAGCTTAAGCCTGGTAGAAGTGCAAAGTTCGCGCTCTTGCGGTTACTTCTGCTCAGCTGGTTGCCTCGTGAAGGTCGCAACGTTACACTTCGCCTACGTTCAAGGTGAATGCCGTAAAGTATTGGACTGAATGTCGCGGCTAACCTTGGGTGAAGTTCAAACTCTGAGCATAGCTTTAAGAGTTCTTGGTAAAAGCTGGTGTACGCGTTGGCGTGGTGTTCGTCCTACCGGTTCGCGGTTCGGATGAGACCAGTTGATCACACATGGTGGTGGTGAAGGCTCGTAAGCAAAGGTGTCGTCACCCAGTTTACAACATCATGGGGTGTACCTACTAAGGGTAAAAAAACGCAGAAACAAAGCGACTGATAACTTAATGTACGTCGCCGTACTAAGTAATTAAGGGAAACGACTGTGCCACGTTCACTAAAAAAAAGGTCTTTTATCGACTTATTGTTGAAAAAGGTAGAGGCTCGTAGAGAAAAAAGATCGTCGTCACAATTAAGACTTGGTCGCGCCGTTCTACTATCTTCCCTATTTTGTAGGGTTGACTATCGCTGTCATAATGGTCGCCAGCATGTCCCAGTTATTGTAACGAGACTGGTCGGTCATAAATTGGGTATTCGCTCCGAACGTAAACATATCGTGTCCATACGTGCGGACCAAGCAAGCAAACGGTAAAAGGGGATTAAATGAAGGTGAAGTAAAAGCTTCATTGAAAGGGTGCTCGCACTCTAGCGCAGAAGGCCGGTTTGGTTGTTAATAAATCGCGGTAAATCTGTTAGCGAAGCGCCTGGGAACATTTTAACGTTCAGTCCTAAGAAGGCGCAGTAAATTGTCAAAAAAGTTAACTAAGAGTTGCCTATAGTACGCTGAGGCATAACGAGGTGCTGATGTGCTGACTTGCCGCGTTTCTACGGCTTACGTTGATGAGGCATGACTCTGAAGCGTATTATCCACGTGCCAAGGCGTGTGACCGTATTTTAAAACCGGTTGTCCATATACCATTAAGTCGCTGACTATTAGGAGAAACCCAATGGGTCAGAAGGTTCATGCAACTGGTATAACCGCCTAGGGTAGTTAAGATCATACTTCTACTTGTATGGCGAACAATCAAACAACTCATAACTACTATTAATATGATCTCAGGGTTTCGTGAGTATTGGAGAAAAAATTGGGTCCAGGCTTCTGTGTCTGTATTGGAGATTTCAGCGTCTGCTCAGAACAGTCGCATTACATTCATACTGCCGTCCAGGGAATATGTGATTGGTAAGAAGGGCGAACGATGTTGAGAAACTGCGTAATGCTGTTTCTGAGATGATGGGCGGTTTCTGTCACATCAGCAACATCGAAGAGATTCGTAAGCCTGAAATGGATCGCGAAATTGGTTGCGGACATATCGCAAGCCAACTAGAGCGTCGCGTTTGTTCCTCGTGCTAATGCAGCGCGCCGTACAGAAACGCCATGCGTGCAGGCGCGAAGGGTATAAGGTTCAGGTAAGTGGTCGTTTAGGGCGTGCAGAGATTGCACGTGCTGAGTGGTTACCGTCGAAAGGCCGTGGTGCTCTACTCTACGTGCTGACATCGACTACTCCCTTATGAAGCTCTTACGAACTTAACGGCATTATTGGCGTAAAAGTGTGGATTTTAAAGGCGAAATAATTGGGCGGTATTGAACAAGTTGCGAGCTGCAAAGGCGCAAAAAAGAAGAAGTCTATAGTAGGGGTAAAGTCATGTTACAAACCGAAACGTACTAATTCCGAAAATGCAGAAAGGTCGTATTCGCAGGTCTGCCTCTCGCGGAAATAGGTTAGCTTTTGTGAATTCCGGATTAAAGTCCACAGAGCGTCGTCTTAACTGCTCGTCAAATTGAAGCGGGCGCGTCGGTGCATGACTCGTCAGTCCATCAAATCGTGGTGGGTAAAATCTGGATTCGTGTATTCCTGATAAGCCGATTTACTCAGATAACTTAGAGGTCGTCAGGGTAAAGGTAAGGGTAATGTAGCATCTGGGTTGCACAGATTCAACCTGGCAAGATGCTTTATTGAGTTGAGGGGTTTCAGAGCAACTAGCACGCGAAGCTTGCACAAGCGCTGCTAACTACCTTTGTCCACAACTTTTTCGTAACGCGACGGTGATGTAAGATGATAGCAAAGAACTGCAAGAAATTCTGTAGCAGAGCTACAGGCGACTTAATTGAGCTTTTGCGTGAGCAATTTACATTGCGCCATGCAGAGGCCACTGGTCAGCTGACGCAAAGCTCATGTTGCTCTTTGCATCCGCCGCAATAATCGCCGCGTTAAAACCCGTGTAAACGATAAGCAGGTAACTAAAATGAGAAACAAAAGCGCGTACAGCCTACTGGTGAAGGTAGTCAGCGACAAATGGATAAAAACATTACAGTACTTAGTTGACGTACAGAATAACATCCTTTTCGTAAGTTTGTACTCGTTCAACTAATTACACGCTCACTGAGAAAACGAATGAGTGCCTAGATATGGTGGTACTGTTTAAGGTCGTAGAAACACGTCCTTCTCTAAGTCTAAGACTTGGACCTGGTTCACAGTTGTTGAGAAACAGCGGCTTTAAATAAGCTGCTTTTTCCTTTGAGACTTGTTATCTAACTTGATTGGAGAGCAGAAATGATTCAAACAGAATTCGATGCTTGATGTTGCAAGATACAGCGGCGCAAAGCGTGGTTTCAGTCGTATTAAGTTACTGGGTGGCTCACATCGTCGTATGCTGCTATCGTTGACTTAATTAAAAGTACAGTGAAAGAAGCGATCCTTCGTGTCGTGTAAATAAAGGGCAGTTCTTAACGCAGTTGTCGTTAGAACTAGGAAAGGTGTTCGTGCTCTAGAATGGTTCCGTGATCCGTTTTTGTGTAAAAACTCAGCGGTTTTATTGAATGCTTTCAGGACAGCCACTTGGTATCGTATCTTTTGGCCCTTGTAACACGTGAATTGCGTACAGAGCAGTTTCATGAAATAGTTTCTCATTGCACTGAAGTGCTGTAGAAGGAAAGGGGACATTTATGCGTAAGATCAAAACGTAACGACGAAATTATTGTGATTGCTGGGAAAGACAAAGGCAAGGCGGTAAAGTTGTTAAGGTGTGACGACAGCCGAGTTCTTAGTTTCTGGTGATTAATACCGTTAAGAAACATGAAAACCAACTATGAGGGTTCAACTGGCGGCTCGTTGAAAGCAGAAGCAACTATTCACGGTTTCAAATGTAGCCATTTTTATGTGCTCCTGGGTAAGCGGATCGCTCGGCTTTAAGTTGAATGAAGATGGAACGAAAGTGCGTCATCTTTAAATCAATAGTGAAAGCGATCGACGCTAAGAGCGGAATTCAGCATGGCGAGACTTAAGCAAGTATAGTAAAGAATAAGTTGTAGGAACTCTTATTGAGAGTTTAGTACAAAAATGTGATCGGAAAGTGCTAAAATCCACTAATATCAATTAATATGGTGTTGGGAAGCTAATCGCAGACACGAAACTTCTGAGCATGCGGTAAACGATCTTGAAGCACTTGCGGCAGAAGTTGTAGTGCTAAGGCTCGTAATCTGTCGCAGGCTTTTAAAAATCCGTGACGGTTATCCGATCGGTTGTAAAGTGACGCTACGTGGGTGAGCGTTGTGGGATTTTTTGACGTTTGGTTTGATGTAGCTATTCGCGCGTATCCCGGACTTTCGTGACTTAATCAAATCCTTTTGATGGTCGTGGTAACTACAGCATGGGTGTTAAGAGCAGATCATCTTCCCAGAAATCGAGTATGATATAAGTGGATCGTGTACGTGTATGGATATTACCAATTACAACGACCTGCTCGTACCGCGAAGAAGGTCGTGCTTTGCTAGCCGCCTTTAGTTTCCTTTCAAGAAATAAGAGGTAGGAATCATGGCTAAGCATCATGATTCAGCGCGAAGCAAAAACGCAATAAAAATTAGTAGCTAAGTACGCTGAAAAGCGTGCGGCTCTAAAAGCGACATTAGCGACGTTAATGGCATCTGGACGATGAAAGTGGGACGCCTCGCTTAAAAATTACAAGCGCTGGCACGCGTTCATCTCTTCTCGGCCAACGTAACGTTGTCAAATAACGGGCCGTCCTCATGGCGTTAATCGTAGTTTTGGTTTGTCAAGATCAAATTAAGCGTGAAGCGGCTTGCGCGGTGACCGTACCCAGGTTTTTGAAGATAGCACGTTGGTAAGCAAGTAGAGCACGATATAATTATTGTTAGAAAGAGGGGTGTTCATCAATGCTGGACATCCTCTTATGTGTAAAATATGCCGCGAGCTCTATTTGCTGCAAGCATGTTTTTAATTAGGAAGCTCTGTAAGATGAGTATGCAAGATACCTTGCGGATAGTTCACAGTATTTCGTAATCCAGAGGCTGCAAGACCCTCTGTGAGCATGCCTTCATCAAAATGAAGGCATCGATTGCTGTTTGTTTCTACGCGAAGAAAGGTTTAAGTAGGTGACTTTTCAGTAGACGAAGCAATCAGCCGACCTAACCATCGAGTGAATACTACGAAGGTAAGCGGTTTATTGAACAATTAAAACGCGCATCTCGCCAAGCTTGCGTCAATCAAGGCACTCAGCGCTAACCTAAAGTAGAAAAGCAGGCCTTGGTGTTTGCAATCATCTCTCCGTCTAAAGGTGGTGATGACAGACCGGTGAGCTCGCGCTGCTGTATCGGTGGCGAAGTAATCTGCCAGTAAATTCTAAGTAGTTTAGTATGTCTCGAGTTGCTAATAGTCCGTGGACGCTTCTAGTGGTGTAGATTTAACCTAAATGGCCAAACTGTCGTTGTTAAAGGCGGTAAAGGTTTTTAAGAGTTTAATATTCACCAAGCGTCAGGTTCTAAAGAGCAAAATGTTTATTACCGTTCGCTGCGCGCGATGGTGCATAAACAAAGCGTGCTTAGCGGTACAACTGTGCTTTGGTTACAACATTGTTGTTTTGGTGTTAGTCAAGGTTTCGAAAAAAGATTGCTTCTTCAAGGTGTTGGTTATACGTGTGCGCTTAAAGGCAATGTTACTTAACCTATTTCTGGTTTTTCTCATCCAGTAGATTATGATACCTGAAGGCATAACAGCTGAAATTGCTTCTAAACAGAAATCGTGATCAGAGGCGTTTGATAAACAGCGTTGGTCAGGGTGCTGCGAAGTTCGCGTTTTCCGTCCGCAGAGCCTATAAAGGAAAGGTGTTCGTTTATGCTGACGGATTATTCGTCGTAAGAAGCTAAGAAGAAGTAGGTAGACATTCATTCGAACCTAAAAGACATCTGGATTCCGGTCGTGCACGCGTGCGGCGTTTCATATTCGTGAGTTGGTGGAATCGTCTTACTGTACATCGCACAAACCCCATATGTATGCTGCAGTGATTTCTCCATGTGGTAGTAAAGTGCTTGCTAGCGCCTCTATTCTTGAAGAAAGCTCTACGTGGTACAAGGACAGGTAACAAGTGCGGGAAAGAGTCGGTAACTTTGATTGCTACTCGCGCTAAAGAAGCAGGTGTCAATTCGGTCGCTTTTGACCGTTTTCTGGCTTCAATATCATGGTCGTGTTCAGGTTCTTGCTGACTCGCTTGCGTGAAGCCGGGTTCTAGAGTTAAGGGGTAAGCAAATGGCGTTTAATGATCAACAAAAACTTGCGACTCCAAGAGAAGCTAGTTCAAGTACCGGTTGTAAAGTTTGTAAAGGGCGGGACGTATCTTTCTTTCAAGCTTTGACAGTTGTCGGTGATGAAAGGGTAAAGTTGGCTTTGGTCGTGGTAGGCGCGTGAAGTCATCAAGCTATTCAAAACGCAATGGAAAAGCTGCGCAACAATGGGTTTCTTTCTGGTGAAGCTTAATGGGATACACTTCAGTATCTGTTTAAAGCTAACCACGGGGCATCTAAAGTTTTACAATGCAGCCTGCATCTCAAGGTATGGCATTATAAGCGGTGTGGAATGCGTGCGGTTTCTAGAATCGCAGGCGTTCATAAAGCAATTATTGGCTAAATGTTAGGTTCTACAACCTGTAAACGTGGTTCGCGCTACGATTAAAGTTTGCAGGATATGAAAGCACCTGACCAAATCGCGGCAAACGCGGTAAGTCAGTCGATCAAATTTTGGGGTAATGTGTCCATGGCCGATAATACCATCCAAGTTCAACTAACCCGCAGGTCCCGATCGGTCGTCTTCCCAAGCACCGTGAAACTGTTAAAGGCTGGGTCTGCGTAAAGTTGCCAAACACGTGAGTTGGAAGATACTCTTCAGTACGTGGCATGGTAATAAAGTTATTACATGGTAAAAGTGGTAGGGGAATCATATGTTTTAAAATACACTTAGTACTGCCGAAGTAAAGCAACATGCTCTAACGTGTTGGTCGCGGCATTGGTAGCGGCTTGGGTGAAAACCGGCGGGCGGGCCATAAAGGTCTGTAAATCTCGCTCTGGTGGCTCAGGTAACCCTTGGTTTTTTGAAGGTGGCAAATGCCTTTGAGCGTCGTCTGCCAAATTCGGTTTTACTTTCACGTCAAGCGAAGTATGTTGCTGAAGTTGTTTTCAACGAACTTGCTGCTGCTAAATGCTGAAGTTTTGTAAGATTTTGGCTTGCTCTTAAAAGTGGCGGATTCCTTGGTCATCAAATTAGACTGCACGTGTAAATTTTGTCTGGTTCAATCGACAAAGCTGTTCGTGTTCGTGGATTAAGTGACCTAAAGGTGCTCGGCCGCAATTGAAGCAGCTGCGGAAAGTCGGAGGAAATTACATGGCAAAGCGTGCTCATATAGTGGAATGCAAAACGGATTAGGCGACTTTTGGGGCTCGTATTTTCGTTTTGTGGTTTATAGCGAATTATTGTATACGAATGGTGGCACACATTCCTGTCAGGTATTATCCTGACTAGATTGCTGCATTGTTTGACCAAAATGAAGGCACTATTCTGAGTTTATTTAACGTAATTCTCAGGGGGGCGCGCTTGAACGCATGAGTATTTTTGCGCTCGGGATTTTGCCCTAATATTTTGCTCATTTATTAATGCGAGTTAATTGAACGGTTGTTAGTCCGCCTGAGCAGTTAAAGAAGAAGGTGAGGCGGGTCGTCGTAAGATTACTCAATACACTTCGTTATGGTACTGTTCTGTCTTGCTCTTGTTCAAGTCGGCCAGTATGGCAGTGGGCTTGGCCAAGTCAAGGGATGTCATTCAGTAGTGGTATGGGAATTCTATGCTGTTGTGCAAGTGGTGACCTCTTTGTTGCTGGTACTGTCTCTTGATGTGGTTAGGTGAGCAATTTTACAGAGAAGGGGATTGGTAATGGTATTTCCATATCTAATCTTCGCTGGTATTGTTGCTGGTCTGGCTGCATCTGCTTTAGGCGTTCATTGAGTCGGTTCGTCCAAGGCGATATTAAATATTCTTGCTTTGTTGTTTGATTGGTATAATGGCTATTGCGAACCTATTGCGTTCGTTTTTTATGAGCTGGTCGCGGTCGCATACAGTAAAATTAGCTAAGGTCCAAGGTAAAAAGTGTTTGCTGCCAGAAGAAGTCTTTTGCCTTTTTAAGTAGATAATGGTGGTGTTATCCTCCTATCTTTGGCTTCGTTATCTTTTTGTTTTTCCGCTTCGATCGGCCAGTTGGTTTGGTCAGGGTTGATGGAAATGGAATGGTTGCAAAATGTCTCTTTGCACTGGCTCCTGGGAAGCCGCTCTAATGTGCTGTTTTGTTGCGATAAGCATTGTTTTCTTTGCTTTTTTCTATACAGCGCTAGTGTTCAATCCTAAGAATGTGGCAGTACTTGAAAATCCCGGTGCTTTCTTGCGGGTATTCGTCCAGGCGTCTACAGTCGATATATTGAGTGGTGTATGATCGTTTTGACACTGGTTTGGTGCTTTGTTACATCACACTAGTGTCACTGATGCCTCAATTCTTTTGTTGTGGCGTGAATGTTCATTCTACTTTTGGCGGTACTTCTATGTTGGATCGTAGTTGTTGTTGTCGATGGACTTTATGTTCGCAAGTAAAAGCCATTTGGATGAGTCAGAATATAATCGTTAATGAAGAAATCTAGATCTGACTGTTATGGTCCCATGGCATAATGCGCTAAGCGTTGGTTGGAGTGACATGGAAAGTACGTGCTTCTGTAAAGAAATCTGTCGGAACTGTAAAATGTCGTCGTACGTTTCATTTCGAGTAATTTGCGTTGAGCTGTCACAAACAGCGGTCAAGCGTTAATAGCGAGTTAGCTCGGATGATAGGAAGGTGGTTGATTTATGTCCTAGATAGATAATCGCCGCCCTCATGAAAGAAAAGTGATGAATTATCATTATCATCAAGTAACACGGAGTAAATGATGGCATCGTATAGCGGTGGTCAATATTCCTGACTAAACATGCGGTCATTCTCTGACTTCATCTCGGAATGGTCGACCCGTTCGCGCGCTATTTGCGCTGCTACAGTGTTAACGGAAACTGCGAAAATAGTTCTTTTAAGTGATGATTCTGATGAACTTCCGTGCGAAGTTGCTAAGTACATTGTAGAGGGTGACTTACGTCGTGAGGTCAGTATGTTTATCACGTTGGATGGACTTAGGTTGTAACGCGGATACGTCTCGGCGCAGCTACAGTTCGTGGTCAACGCACAAAACGACGCAACGTACGACGACAAAGGCCTCGTAGCCTAATTCGTAAGTAATTTTGAACGGTTTTCGCTCTAGTTATAAGTTAATTTAGAGCTGAGATTAAAATAGAAAGTGCAATATGGCTAAGCAGCTACTGCGCATACCAAGAAACAAGTCAAAAAGAAGTTGTTTGGATGGCGTTTGCCTTCATGTCACGACATCATTTACAATACAATTGTGACTATCAACAGGATCGTCAGGCAATGTTGTTTGGGCTACTGCGGTGGTTCTGGTTTTGCGTTCTCGAAAAAGTAACCCTTTCGCAGCTCCAGTAGAGTCGGAGCGTGCCGGACTGTCGCACAAAATTGGCCTTAATAACGTTGCGTAATGATTAAGGGTCCTGGCCTGGTCGTGAGTCGCAGTTTCGTGCATTTGAATGCATTGGGTTGCGTATCAATAACATCACAGATGTGCGCCTAATTCCGCACAGACGTTTTGTCGTCCACTAAGATAAACGTCGGCGTTTAACTGAGGAGAACAGATACATGGCTCGTTATAATATAGGTCAACTTGTAAGTTGTCTCGTCGTGAAGGTACCGACTTTGCAATTGAAGAGGGTTACCGCTCTTGAGTCAAATGTAAGCGATACGGTTCCTGGTGTGCATGTTGCACTCGGAGCCGTCTTCTGATTACGGTTGCAATTACGTGAGAAAACAAAAAGTTCGTCGTAATGGTACGGCGTTCTTTGAAAAACAATTTAAGTAATTACTACATATTCTGCCGCTCGTCTAAAAGGCCGCAACTGTGAAACCTTTTGCAATTTTTTTGGAGTCACGTTTAAAGATACGTTGTTTATGTGCAGGTTTTTGGCTACACGTGCGGAAGCTCGTCAACTAGTTGGTCATAAAGGCCATTCTAGTTACGGCGCTACGGTTAATAATTGGGGCCCGTCCTTACAAG
>Ga0163217_1083036_pt1 | contig 20218 bp, 15 predicted proteins | sample SynspAceP_FD_185933 | JGI IMG/M metagenome (GOLD analysis project Ga0163217, IMG submission 185933) | Saline lake microbial communities from Ace Lake in Antarctica - Synechococcus sp. Ace-P (PacBio error correction) | ecosystem: Environmental > Aquatic > Non-marine Saline and Alkaline > Saline ...
CCAGTTATTGAAAAAAAAAAGAAAAAAAAAAAGAAGAAGATTCCCCCCCCAAAGCCTTGTTTTTTTCTTTTTCAAAAGCAATTTTGGGGACAGCCAGGTGTGTCCCCTTCTTCGATAGAAAAGGGTAAAATTCTTCGAATATCTGAGGAAAAATAATTTCCCCCCCCGATTTCCAGAACGCCCTGCTTAACCAGGCATACTCAAGTTGGCAAGGCATGGACTGGCCATGGAAATTTAACCTCCCAGAAAATGGTATGATCTTTCAGAAATACGATTTGGTTATCTGTAAACCTGAATGTGAAATTTTCTATTTCAATTGTTTTCCTTTTTTAGATGAAGCACGCATTTCGGAAGCTTCCATTGAACCTTGTGGCAAATGCAAACGAGGCGAAATAAGGATTTTTGTACGCGAGCACTAGTTTCCTTGATGAGAATTGACAATTTCCATGAATCCTTCAGAAGTGTTTAAGAATTGTTTGTGCAACACTGTTTAATTACGTGTAAGGCGTAATTGATGCAATTCGGGTGAAAATAGGCTTGAATAGAACCCAATCAAGCCTCATCATCATCGCTCAGTGAATTGATCAGCGTGTATTTCAAACATTGCTTATCCCGATCCACCACCTTTATCTCGAAGCCAGCCCATAAACTGGGTTCCGTTGATTAGTGCCAAACCTCGCCTTGGACCCAAGAGATTGGCTCCATCCAATGAGATAGGACATTTTTAGGCAACTTGTGATTTCTCCAGCAAAGTGAACTTTTCCCCAATCCTATCATAAGGTCAAGCTAGATGGGTAAAGGAGGAGCAAGATCTCTGAAGCTCCAACGACCTTGCATTGGAATCATTGGGGTCAAATCTTTGCCATCCAGCATCCCCAGCCAAGCGCTCTATGTTTTCCCATTGGATTCCGGAAAATCCCTGAGCAAGGGCATGAATTTTTAAAATCAGCATCACATTGAAATCTCCTCAGGAATAGGAAACCCCAAACCAAAACGCATGAACTTTTTAAAAGAGATTTTTCCCATTGAAGGGTGCGAGTATCAGACTCTGAGTTCGAGTGGTACAAAGTTGGGCCCAAATCTGATATTTATGCCATACACTGCCCGATCTCCTTCGAGATAGCAAAGCTACCGCTTTTAGCTGAATTGGCTAATTTTTTTTTAATATCAGGAATGAAATATACCTTTGATCTCTTTTTCTGGCAAGTTTTTAAGTGCTAATCGAACTGTTAAGTGATTTTGACCGTAGTTTGAATTTTATCATTGAGGTAGAGGATTGTCGTACATAAAATGTGATCCAATGGACCTTTTCCTATTGAACTTACAAAGAATACAGCTTCGAATATACTCGTGATACCATATAATCAATAATCGATACCTTCAGGCAATCATGGAGCCCGAGACATCTACATTATTTAAAGCGTTGGCAGAGAATTAAATTTTCGAAGGCCGCGGGGGGGGGAGATCGACTTTATATCTCACGGGACTGAGTCGTCAATTCGACAATTGGAAAAGAGTAAGCGTGACTCTTTTTGACCGAGATCAGCGAGGAATAGTCTTACAGCAGCAGGAAGCTTATCTTAAGCAGAGTGGAATTTTCTATTAACGATCTGACGATGCGAAAGGACAATTGAATCAAATTCAAAGCTGGTAAATGGGGACTTTCGTATCGGCTTCTTAGGCTCTGCCATCGAATCGATTACCTGATTGAATTCAAAGTTGAATGCTTATTACCTTAGTACTGGGTGAATTGAAGAATTAAGTAATTCGCTCAAGTGATAATGGTTCAAAAGGAAAGCCTCGACTTAGGTTTGTCGATTAATTCAGTTCCTGATAAGCGTTGGAAAATGAAAAATATTGCTAGAGATTCTTTTCATTGTTTGTACCCCTATCACCATAACCGCTGTGATCGTCTCGATGTATCAATTTAAAGAGGATCTTTGTGCTTTTTTTTCCCAGCGCTAAAGCAACTTTTACTATGATCAAGATTATGGAATTTGTCGGAGGCCAGGCTTTTCACAAGATTCAGCATAAGTTGTCCATGCTTTGAACATTTCAAATTGGTGAAAGTGGGCTTGGGGGTGGCTATTGTTTCCGACGTCAATTCAAGAAGGGCTATGAGAATCAATGTTCGATTTATGGGAGATTCCGGAAATCTACCGAAATTCACGAATTAGTAAGTCATTTGGGAAGAAGGGAAACCACCGTGCTAAAACAAGTATTAGACTTTGATCTGATTTTTTCCGAATCAAACAAAATCTGTTTGTCAAGAATATTTCACCAATCACTTATTTTAGCCTATAGAACTAATGTCGGGAAAAGTCGGGTTAAAATCCGAGCTAGTTGTGCTTTAAAGGTCAGAATCCAATCAGAGAAATTGCCATGTTAAATCAAAATCTATAGTAGAAACAACAGAATTAGGAAAAAAGATCCTGAGCCTTAGAAAAAGCGAAAGGAATGAACACAGGAAGGAGTTGGTAGAAAAGTGCAACTCTGATTTGCGAACGGTTGCACGAATAGAAGCCGGGAAGTAAAAACCAAAGGAGCTTTACCCATTAAAGCCTATTTTGATTGCATTGGGCTATCCTTGCAAAATCAAAATCAACTGAATGAGCCAGAAGTCACAGCGAAGCCACCGCCGATTTTATAGCCGCTATATGGGTGCTGTTCTTTTACTTTTTTCCTTTCCATGTTGAGAATTAGGAATCGAGCCGGAGTTTATCAGCGGGAGAGCATCGGTAATACGGGTGCCCTTTGCTGGATTAAGGACAGGGTCCCTCCTCTTCTATGTGAATATTACCTTTTGGGCTGGGTGAAATTGTACAGATTCATTCCCAATGGGATTTGAAATTGCCCTTGTGATGGATTGGTGGCTATGTGATTTGTAGTTCAATAGATTTGATCGCATTGGTATACAGATCCTTTGGATCTAGGGGATTATACATGGTCAACAATTAGTTCCTCGGAATTTATTTATGCAATTTATGGGACTTGGATATTTAGGTTAGTAAAAAGCAATTCTCTTTATTGCTGTCTTTTTTAGGTTGTTACTGATTTATGGTCGGCGCATTTTTATTTACAAGAATAAGGAGCTTTTCTAGCATGATCCCTTGGACATTAGCGGAGAATTGTAACTAGCCTGATGATCTAATTTAATTCAGAAAAATCCTCGGAGAGGGAAATTCTCCTGAATTTGCTAGTGATTTTAAATAACTAAAATAAAACAACCAGTTTATTAAAGAATAAATTGTAGGAAACAATCATTTGATCAAAAATATAGCTAATAAACGAAAATGATTTTTTGATATTTTTCATAAGAAAAAAAAGTGTTATTTTTTATCTAAAATATCTCATTTAAAGATGAAACTAACTTAATTTTAATTTCTCTTCTTTTTTTCTCATTTTTAGTCTCTTCATGTTCTGAGATTCTGTATTGAGCCGTTAATTACCTTTTTTTTTCCCCCCATAAAGGTTTTTTTACATGGTAATTGGAAATCGAATACCTTGGGATGGGGATAGTATTAAGCTAGTTTTCACAGCAGAAAAAAGCAGTCTTCTATAAAGAAAACTTTGGTACGCCAGGTGATGCTTACGAGAGTAGATGGAACTCCAGCCACCTAAAACTTTACTGACGAAAGGAGATTTCAAAGCTTCAGGTTGCAAGGCACATACTACTGAGAAAGAACTTTATGAGGGAACACAGGTAATCCCGAATGAACGTAGCTGCTTTGGGTCTTGACCCTAATCAGGTATGTCATCCACTAGATTATTGAGATATAATTTTAGTGTGGGCCGATGATTTCAGGTTCAGAAACTTCACCAGAGTGAATTTTTGAGTTGGAGATGGCTGTCGGTTACTTGTGGTTGGGGAAAGGCGAAGGTGCAATATTATAAAAAGAAAATGCACTTTGGGTCAATGGAGATCTATCATTAACTGCCTAAGAAATTGTTGGGCTAATAATTAACACCTCCACTAGATGACCACGCAAAGGAAAGAAATTTTTTTAACTTTTGGAAGGGTAGATATTAGGGAAAGTTTCAAAGGGAAGGGTTTGGTCGAGCTTGTGATGATGGGAGAAACCTTCCCGAAGGTTAGGTTGGCCCTAAAAAGCCGGAAGCATTGTTATTGCGGGAATGGTAAGGTGGAAAGTTCTGACAAGGGGAGACCCATTTATGGGACTTCTATTGGGGAATAATCTGGATAAAGAAGAGTTTAGAGAGGAAAACTGTTTTTGCCCTTTGCGGGATTTTAAATGATGAGTTTTCCATGTTTTTCAATTATTTGGGATGCTCAAAAAAAATTCGTTTGGCTTAAAAATGGAGTACAATACCATTCTCTCGATTATTACTCTTCGAAAATGGATGAATTCCAAAGCCATTCTTCTTTATTTTTTCAATTTATCAGTGGGGGAAGAACGTTAGGGGTCCCCGATTGAAGGTCGGTATTCCTCAGCAAACAAGCATAGGGAATTATTAGGTTTCAAGAAAATAATCTCAAAAAAATTTTACATAGATTTCTCTTTTCCAGCAAAGCTTTAATAATTCGTTTTGAATTCCAGTTTCTTTAAACTTTGATTCCAGGAACTTAGGCAAGATTCTATGAGAAATTCTTAATATAGATAGTTGTTATTTTAAAATCTTAGAATATATTCTCTAGACCTTACTACTGTAATTGATTTTTATTTCTTTCTCCTAATTGTCAGGTATTTTAATGAAAAATTGTGGAGATGGAAAAATTTTTGAACTATAAGCTGTTTTGTGCTTCTGCTTCTTGGCTTGTTGTTGCTCGGGAGGAAGTGAAGTGGATGAGAATAATGAGACCCCCTTCTAACTTAAATTAGACTTCAACTTATTGGAAATGGAGAAAGTTAAAGCTACTTTTCAGCGACTAATGCTGCTTTTTTTAAAGTAAATTTTGGCATCCTGCAGAAGTTAGCCAATCGAGTTGAATGGGAATTTTCAGCTAGTTATACTTACAAAGTAAAAGGCGATTACACGTGACGCTACAGGGCTCTATCAGATGTGAACACTTTTTTTGGTAGATTCTAAGACTATCAACTGAATGCCGCCGCATTGGATTAGAATGCAAATGCTGGATCACCACCACCAGAAGTTACACAGGTATAAATAGTTTGGGCCATGAGTTTAATGCTCCAACTCTCCTCGATAATTGGTTTAACGAGATTCGGGGATGGTTGTCCTTCAAATTGGGTGGATGGGGTTAATGACGAAACTCGAAAATCTATAAAAAAGAAGAATATTCTTTGGCAGATGGCAATTGACCATCACAGCCTAAGCAAGACGATTGGAAGGCAAAAGCTATACATCCTCTCGTCGATCATAAAGCAAGAAATTTTTCACATATGGAAGAGTAGATATCGAGCAAGTCTTCAAAGAGCGACATAGGAATGTGGCCGGCGCTTTGGATGTTAGGGGAGTATTTTTCTGAGTAAATTTGGCCTAAGTGTGGTGAGATTGATATATGGAATGATCGGTGGATCTGTAGAACTCGAGACCGACGGTTCATGGTACCGTTCATTGGGACAATAGCAAGGAACTATGCCAAACTATGGTGGGAAAACCAAGTTGAGTACAGGGATTTTAATGATGGAAATACATGTGTTTTCAATCCGTTTGGGATAAAACAAAAATTGTTTTTGGTTGCTTTTGATCAATGTTTGATATATGTAATAGTATTAACCTGCAGGTTTGGACGAATTCCATCAAGCCCTTCTTCTTCTTTTTAATGTAGCCAGTAGGCGGTAGATGGCGCGGAAACCGGATGGAGAAACTAAGTTTCTCGGAAATGAAAGTGGATTACATTCGGTATTCAGCTCGAATTAAATTTCGGTCTTATCCCAATAATACAGATTTGGATTATTTCTTTCACAATTCTTCGACGAATAGCGTTGAATTTTCTTCGCTGTTAGATTTCTATTTCTAAAAAGTTTTGGGTAACTGGGCTTTCAGAAATAAAAGTCTTAATGAAGCTTCTAGATTCGCTTTGTGGTTAACCAGATTGTAATTCAAACCCAAACTCAGCAGCTAAGTTATTTCATTATAGCACTTGTTTGGTCCCTCAAACTTCTTCCAGTTTCAGGCTGACTGAAGGGCTTCGTTAAAGGAAAATTCCACCTGCATGAATTGGTTGAGTAAGATTATCCGCAGATTTGAAAGTGGGGTAATTATGCAAAAAGCATTGCGATCATAAAAGAATGCCAAAATCACCTGTATCAAGGTATGAATTGATCGCTGACCAATTGCAATCCCACAGCGGCGAGTTGGAACCATCTATTCCACTTGTACCTCTTATTAAAGATTTCCTGATCCATTCCCTAAGAAATTCATGTACGAACAGCCATGCTGTTGGCTACATGATCTTGAGTCTCCGGGATAAACTTGAAATAATATGCAGGCAGATATTCTCCAAATATTAGATTTAAACCAACTATGATGCTAAGGAACTTGCAGTCATTGGCCTGAAGTATTCGCATTCGTTCTGAAAAAAGACTTTTCTTGCGCGAATATTGTCTCAGAAGCATTCTAGGATGAGATGGAGAGGAGGCAATAATCTTTGCTTAGCTTTTGAAAGGTGTCTTTAGAATTTTCGTCTACCTGAATGTGCCAATGTGCTGCATTAACTTTTTTCGAGAAAAAGTTGAGTGATTTTAGATTATTGATTTTTCCAAAAGTCAAATTTAATTATTCCGGTGAAGCGAATTCACTCAACCCAGATTTCCTAGCCAATGGTCATGAGACGATATGTGTTAATTCGAACTGAAAGATTTTGAAAATAGTAATCTGTGGCGATTACTAATTTTTTCTTATGCTAAGTTGGTCTAGAATAGCTTGGATACTTATATATCGATTTTGTTTGACCAGGGATCGATCAGGAATTTTCGGAAAGACTCAATTTCTTTTTTAAGAAAGTCAAGCAATTCAAGTGTGTTTCTGGTTCTAAATCTCGATGTTTCGAGGTTTTTTTCGGGAAAAATCAGATTTTTCATCCGCTTTTTTGGTAAAAGGCTCCCTTATGAATATCAAGTTGAACTGGTCCCAGCAGGGAATGATTTGCAAGATTGAATGCTTTCATTACTAATCGATTTCAATGCAAACTTGATCTTGACCAAATGAAATCGGGAAATCGATAGCTTTTCTTGACGTGCTCTTCCCATAAAGTTCGTTTGAAAATACGTGTCTGACCATCATATGATCGAGTCACTCAGGTGGTCCCTATTGCGTGATTACAACCATATGGAATTTGCTGTAAAAAAAGGCTTCTGCGATAGCTGGAAGTATTCATCGCGGCGAGCCAGAGTACAACCAATGCGACTGGTTTCCTAACTGCTGGCCATTCAAGTGCAATGAACGGCTGCTGATCGTTCATCGGAGATTGTACGCTGTTGACCCAGGATGTCTAGCAAAGGCTAAAAGTGATGGGGCACAGCGTGGAGCTGGGAAAGAAATCACGTTTGTAATTCCCTTTTGATGACAGAGGCCACAAATCTATAATTGGTGGATGATCAAGCGGAGGGATTTTGTATAGATTTACCCAATAATTTGACAGCTTGAGATCTTGTCTCCTCCCATTCTTTTTCAGGATCAGATCAGCAGTTACCCCAGCCTCAGCGTACAATATGCTCGATCTCTGCTGATGATGCAGTCCTAGTTGACATAGATGGGAAGTCTCACCTACGATTGTTTTTACAGTCATAAACCGGCAATAGAAGGAGCGATCTTAGATTTTCATATTTATTTAAGATTCATGGCTTCTTTTCGAGGCATTCCCACATACAGCAGAGGTAGGATGTTAAAGTAGTTCTAACATCACTGATCCCAATTGAGGGAAATTTTGGTAGCCCGCATATCCACTTTGAAATTGGACCTCAAATGAAAGCAAGGTGCTGCTAAAGACTGTTTTCTGGACCCTTGCCTCTTCATATTCACGAAGTCTTATTTTTTTGAAGGCAATCGACGATATATCTATTACTAAGCCTGCTTCATTTATTTTCTTATTTGATCCATGCCGCTGTTTTTTAATTGGGTTTTCTCCTTTGGCTGGTGGGTACTGCTATATGACAATGGTAATAACAAATAAGTTTCCCTTCGTCTCGATTCATGGATTTCAGGGCTAGCTCAAATCCGTTGCCTACAGTTGGGATATGGAGAAATTCACAAATAATTGGATTAAGCGTCCAGCATTCGAATGAAAAGGGGCCCCCCCCCTTTTTTTTTTTTTTTTTTGGGCCCAAGGAAAAAAAAATCCCCCCCCCACAAAAAAAATTTTTTTTTTCATACCAATTTTGATCAACTGGGTCCTGGCTGGAAGCTACCTTTTTCTACTGATCCAGCCTGAATGGCCTCGATTCCTTTTTCTACTATGTGATGAAATTAGCTTACAGTCTCATTTTGAGTGTTGCTTTATCTGATGAATGAGTTTCCTTCTCAAGCTGAAGTTTTTTGTCTGTAAGCCTTATCAGAGCTTATAGTTTTTCTATGAACTGATTCAGTGATTCAGGTAAATCATTCACTATGAAGATATGTCTTAAATGGGTAAATTCCAGTAGGTAGCAGCAGCTATGTGGAAAGCCTTTTTGTCAGCTTGATCTGCTTCAAAAGGATGTACAATAAATTCCCGTTTGATTTCCTCTAGTTAATCGAAGTCTTTTCTGGAGGTAAGCGTTTTCCGTTAGACACGAATTCAATCTTGGCCAGATTTCGTTTCCTCCAAAGTGCAAAAGCAGCTCCTGATTCTAATCCATATCTCATCACAAGTCAAGACTTCTGTAATCGAGTAGGAAACTGATACTTGAGAATTGATCATTTTAAATCTAAAATCGCCATCGTTGAGTCTACTGATCCAGACATAAGGTCGATTGGCTTCATAACTATTTTATTTCCAACTGTGTATTTTACCAGATGAAATTGCTTTAGCCGTCTTTTAACTAAGCCTTCTTCGAACAGATTTGAGGTGGTTCGATTAGATTTTCTAACCTACGACTGCTTGCTCTCTTATGTTTCATCGTGAGTGACGCTGGAACCAGACTAAGGTCTCTGCAATACAAATTTGCTTCCTCCTCCATGTAAAACAATACAAGCCCATGGGTGTTTGGTTCTAAGAATCTACAGGCATTGGTAGCCTCGATAAAATCATCCCCAAGTTGTTCATGAAAACTATTCCCAAGTGGCTTTTGCCATAAGTTGCCTTACGGTTTTGTTGAGTGAATCTAGTGGGCTTTGAAAGAATATCCATTAAGAATATGAGCTAAATGTGAGGTTTATTTGCTTTGAACAAAATAGAGAATATTGAAGAATCGAAAAAATTTTACTCGTCAGACACGGTCAAGACAATTTTATTTTAAAGGTGTAGTCCAAGGAAGTGGTAATCGATGCTCCTTTGAATGCAACTGGCCAACACGGCAAGGCCAATTTTCGAATACCTTATCAATCGGTTTAGTTTTGAACAGGTTTTATTAACTGGATTAATCGTACGAAACAGTCCCGTTCAAAACTTTTGGGATTAAGTATCCCAATCAAGTCTCTTCCTGACTTTGAAAATGAAATCTCTTTGGGGAAACATATGAGGGCACTCACATGACCCCTGAGGAAAGTGAGTATTACAAAGCATATGCTGAGCCAATGGCAGGCCAAGAATTTAGACTACAGTATAGGAAGGCGGAGAGAGCGAATCAATGGCGGTGCGATGGCGAATGGAAATAAAGACGATCCTAGAGGCCCTGGAAGAAACAGTCTTATGTATGCATGGCATGGTCGAAGCGATGCGGATTTCTGAGCGTAATTTTGAATTTTGACTGAGATATATGGATAATTTTTCAACCCACAATCTTCTGCTTGTATTTATTGGAGCACACTACCGACGGCAATTTTGTCGTTAGACAAAATAATCATATAGATCATCTTAAGGCTTGGGTTAGCCTTGTAGTTTATCCTTTAAAGAGCTTTTTGTGTTGCTTTCATAAGGTTAATTATTCGGATTCAATGAGGATTTTTTTCCTCATGATATCATAAGCCGAAAAGCTAATTCCCTGTAATTTGAATGTTTTCTTCTCTATATTTCTAACTGCGATATAAGTCCACCAAGAAAACAGGCATCGAAATCAACATTAGGGATTTTTCGATCAGAGATTGAGGGGACGGATTTCACTTGATAGCTTTTGGTTTTTGAAAACGAAAGAAAATTGGACTTCGATGTACCTTTACTGACTTTCAACGATTTTAATTTCTTTGGTTGGAAAAGACCAAAAATGTTTTTGGAGTTTTGTGCTCCTTGGCAAAACCGAAGCGAGCAGCAACAGGGCGATTATAAGAGTTCTACACTTTTCATAGTGAGAAAGATAATGATTTATCTTGTTCAGTTCGAATGCATAAGCAAATAAAAACCCCGATACAGTAAGTTTATCGGGGTTTTATAATAATTGTTAGCTATTAAGCTTTTTGTGGTTCTTTCTTTTAACCGGAGCTTTCTGCGTGATCTCATCCTCAACACCTGCGAGGATCTAACTAGCCGCATGTCACATACGATCAATTTTTTCTTTTTCAGTATTCAGCTGACCGTTGTGGAGGAAATCGTGGTTGAAGACAACCACCCGCCAAGCACCACGCTCACATAACTACGCGAGACCGTTTTGGCGTTCTCTCTGATTTTACGTATGATTTCATAATCTCTCTCCACCTTTTTGGTAGCCTTCGTAGATATTGTTATTCTTTTGTTTTCCTCAGATTCGCTTCAGAGACGATGGTAGCTCAATTCATTGTTTTCGATCTAGATCTTTCTGACGATCTTTCATCACAACAGTTTAGCTCTTCCAATCGAGCCTTTTTTGGTCAATTCGAATGCCTGCCTTCAGCTATCTTCCTTTTTTTGAAACCTGAATCTCAAGATTGAAGGTTTCAATTCCTTGTTAAATTGATCATACTCACGGTTATTTCTAACGTTTCATCTGCTGCTCTTGATATTTCTGAAATCAGTTTTTTTCAGACTCCTTGATGCTTTCTTCAGGCCCTTACCTCATCACAAAAGAATTCGATTTTGATTTAAAATTTTTCTAATCGATGTATATAACAAACTATTTCAATCTTCTAAGTCCTGAACTTCTTCAGGGAGAGCGCCGCGTACTTTAATATCGCGTCTATCTTGATCTAAAAGTTGAAGGTTATATATACTTCGAGTTCTCTGTGCTACTTGTACTTTCCATGTAACTATCGTTAGAATGTGGGTTTGTAACTATTTTGTGCAAATAGAGTTGCATATTTAGGAATTTGGGACAAAAAACTCTTCCTAGCAGTTTTCTTTTGTGAAAAAATTTTCAGTCTCAAATGGCAGATGTCACAAAGAATTATTGGCCTTCTCGTCGAAAAATTCGTGGTATTTTGAATGTCAGAAAGTGATAAAAGATCCGCATCGGCTTGCTTAGGCATTCAGGAAGTGAAAAATTCCAGACCGCCGCAAACAGCAACTTTCTTAATATCATCGTGCATATGGGTATGCTTTATGAGTTAGAGATTCATGTTTTCGTTAAGCAAATCGAGAAAGTTCTTCTGCGCTAAGCGGGATTTTGCCTAATTCTCCTGATCATACTGCCCCCACTTCCTGATTTTCCATTTTTCAAGTTGCTGGAGGTAATAGCAAACTTCTTCGTAGGGGGTTGTGATTTTTTTTAGGCTGTGATGATTTGAATTCGCAAGATAGGTCGGAGAATACTTTCTATTCTGGATTCAAGTACATCGCTACATCGTTGGCTGGAACCTATGTGGGATTGCTTTGATGAGGGTCAAAAGTCCCAGTGCCTTCAGTCCTGAATGCACAATCACTGTATTCTCTCTATTTTACTGACCTGCCTGCAAACACTGATCCATGGTTTTCTTGCCTTCAGCAGTTGGTACAAAATAGGTTTGTTTGTTTAAAACCTGTTTTTTTTGGACTTAGATTCTGGGTTTTGAGGTGAGTCCAATCGATCGCAGATCCGCTTGTTGACATCCATGAGAAGTGAATCGAGATTAGTTGGATGGCAATAATCGCGATATCAGCTTTGATTGCTTTGATAATAGTTCGCTCTACGTAATTTGTTCCAGTGATACTTTTTAATCCTTGAAAACTATCGGGTGTGCGCTATAAGATTGATTGCCCTAACTGAATAGTTTTCCAAATTCCTCCGTGCAATCCAAAAGTGCATAGATTTCCTTTTCTTCCAATTTCTATCACCAGTGATTAGAGTGGCAATTATCGTAAGATTCTTGATAGGCTGGAAGGAGCGAGCATTTTCTAGTCTTTGAAATCACTTGCTGAATCTGGTATCGCATATTTTTTATGTTCTTTGATGCAAAAATAGTAATTCTACTCAATGCGCTGGTACGCTTTTTTTGCTTTATACATTTGCCTAGTCTATGATTTGGGTTACCAGGTCTGGGCGTAATTATTTTTTTTTCTTTTCGGAAGAAAAAAAAAAAAAAAAAATTTCCGGGGTTTTTTTTTGTTTTGAAAATGAAAAAATCTTCGATTCCGGTAATGTAGTCGGTAATTTGAGTGTAGGAGGCACTGGCAAATACTCCTATGATTGAGTTTCTGATTGAATTGATTGAAATCAAAAGTATCAGGTTCGCCACTTTGACCGAGGCTACGGTAAAATATCTAGAGGATTTTTAAAAGCGGATAGAGCAACAGAAGCCAAAGTGGATTTATCGGTGAATGGAGCCGTATCAGATATTTAACTAAGTTTGATTCAAAGTACTGTTTTTGGGTAGGCGCAGGATCGAGTAGAGGAAGTGAGCGCATTATCAACAAGCGCCTGACTCAGCGAATTATAAATCTTGCTCGATGATGCCTTCCAGCACCCGTCATTTCAAGTCTGGGACTTTCATTTTATTGACAACATTAATTCTAAGCCTTTTGTTGATGAATTTCTTAGCTTCCATTGGGGGTCTGCGAGAATCAGAAAGGTGTAAGTCCGGCAGATTTGATTTCTAATGTGACTAAATCCCAAGTCTTTGGAATCACCAAAAAAAGCAGATTTGGTAAAAAAGAATAAGGAAAAATGCAGAGCGATCCGCCAATTTTTTTTCCAGATTACTTATGGAAACCTTATGACTTAATCCGAAAAATTTAAATTCTTCAATGGTTTTGAATTATTTTTTCTGGCGTTGGCTAATGATCATGTCCCTGAGGGATTTTGTTACATCAATTTATAATCTCCAAAATTCATAATAGCTTTTCCAGATCACCATTCCTACTCAATCCCAATTTCGACATTTGAGGGAGTCTAACGAAGGTCTTCTTCCTAAAAAGGTGGTCTTACTTCACCACGGAAAAGGATGCTGGAAAATTAATCTTCGCACTCGGAAGGATTTTATCAGAAATTCGATTTTTGTCTTCTATTGAGGTAGCTATGGTGGGAAGGACTTGGTTATTTTGGAAGAAACTATTCAACTTAAGTCCTAAATAAGAGGTCCGAAACAGTGAAATAAAGGTTTTTAGGCATATTCATACTTTTGCTTTTGGGAGTCTGCTCAGGTTTCGAATGCATCAAAGCGACCGATCCAAAAACACACGCGAACAACACCTCAAAATCCTAATAAGTTAGAGGAGAACGAAGAAGGTGAAGAGGAAGAGTTTGGAAAGGCAGAAGATCATTGTTGGATGGATTCGACAAAATGGTCTATGGACCAAATTACTAGTCTTCCATTTTTCGATAAAGGACATCAAGCGAAATCGCTTTCAAATATTCCCTCAAGGGACATTTATTAGACAATTACATAACTACGATCGGTAGCCAAAGTGGTTGGAAATTCAGGACTGGGAAATATGGCTCGGTTCTCGGTCAATATTTTATCAAGTTCCCGAAATGATTGGGACTACTTCATGGGTTTACAGCTTTACGATCTCTACTACTGAGCTCCGGAGAATCAGAAATACTTTGGTCGTACAAATCAACATTTACGAATATGTCGCCTTTTTGGAGTGGCAACTCGCAATATGCTTGATATCGAATTTGGCTCGAAACATCAATCGAGATGAATGTAGGACTTGGTTCCATACCATACGATCAAAAAAAACGCTTAATCCGTTTTGCAGAGATGATGATATGGTGGAGCAAAACTGTATTCATCTATACGAATTACCCGTTCGAAATGGAAATATTTGGGTTTTACGGCTAAATTTCTAGAGAATGCGAATGTCGGTCAAATGAGATAACCATAGGAATTATCCCAAAGAAGAAGGACAGCACTCAGTATTTTACTTATGAGAATGGCAAAAGGTTTGGCTGAAGTATTCTCAGAGCTCGAGATTTGCGCAAGACCTAGACCAATTTTTATCATGAAGTATAAAGTGAAAGATGGCTTACAGATCTATCACATTTTGACAAAAAAAGTCAGGATCTTAATCTTTTGGGCGGACTTGTCAAAATCTGATTCGTCTATACCTCCTTGAATGGATTTAAGTGCAAAAGATACTGCGCAAAACCGAACGATTTTTTCTGAATGGCCGTAATGAAGTGGGCTTTAAGGGCACCTTTGGAGGCTTTTATTAACAATGCACAATGCAAAGTTTTAGGACTGGAGAGATGAAGAGTCAACTTTAGTAAATAAAAAAAAAAATATAGGCTTTATATGAAGTTTTTATTGGTGAGAACTGATCGGAAGATTTTGAGAAATGGAGCTAGCGCAGATGTGAGTATTTTACATTCCTGGAGCTTTTAAGCTTCCTGGTCTTGGGGGGGAAAATTTTTTTGACCTCATCCCCATGGTGGACTTAGAATATAAGCAGTTTAATACAAAGCAAAATTCACATGCAGAAGAATTAATCAAGGATATTTTTTAAAGTAGGTCCAATGATTTTAATAATGTAGGAAGTTGAATCAAGTGAAGGGTACCTCTGAAAGTGAGATTTGAAAAATTAAAACTGAGGCTAATAACATTATAATCTAGCGATTACTTTGAGGTGAACGAATTGCAACTCAGCAGGAGGGGAAGCTTTTTATGGCTTCAACACGGGCTTAATCGCCAATATTCAAATAGGAAGATTGGGCGGGTTGGACGTCGGAATTGATTTTCACCAAAGTTACCTGGTGGTGGGATGAGTGATGCATTTCGGAATTCCAGATGTATATGCGAATTCTCGCTTTTATTTACGATAGTCCTCTTTCGATAATAGATGTAGTGGTCAAATGGGAATCGATGTTTCGCTACATTCTTCCTATTTCGGAAATTCTATTTTTCACCCGTACGACAGCATTCATTTGGGCAAAATAAGCTTTGATGTCTACGCTTTTCGTGCCGATTATTTTCTTGGACTTCAGGATTAATAGGACTGAGTGCTATTCAACATATAATATTTTTGAACAGTGGGCTTATGAAATCGTGAAGGCTACTTCGTTACTCGGATTATATGGTTTATAAATCTTTTTTGGATTTAGGAATGTACTTTGGTATTTATTTGATTGAGATGAATTGGGAAGAAATGTACTAAAGCCAAAATGCTTCTTTGAAGCTTCGACAGAATTCGCTGGGTGGGGGCATTGCAGAAAATGCGGAATAGAAGATATCTTAATGATCATGGCTTATTGTGAGCAAAAGGCAGCTTCATCATGCATTTAGTCTGATATTGAGATCAACCGATTTGATCAAATGTGATACTTGGACTCCAATTTGTGCGAAGAGTGGGGGCATTTTTGGAGCGGGTGATTGGATAGATAGGAAGCGTGGACTCAAATTCGTTTTTCCTAGAAAGGACTGAGTTACGTGGTTGCTTAATCAGTTTTGTGAAAAAGGAGATAAATGAGTGCAGCAATTGACTGAGCAGCTTTTTGGCTTATGCTCTGATTGAGGCAAGAAAAGTTGTGAGCGTTTCAAATTGCTTTCAACTCATATTCAGCGAGGGAATTGAAAAAAGTTTTATTAAGAACTGATGGTCCTCAGAAGCAGGGATTATGTGACATTTATTGAGCTGGCCAAGGAATTTTCAAAATATTGATTTAGTGGAGTGCGCGTTGGCAGAAATGGCTTAGCTTATGAAGCGTCAGTACTTTCGAAGAAATCGGACATCGGCAGATCGATATGCATTGAGGATGAATATTTTGATTACTTTCCTATCGAACCTCGGTTAACTTTCTGGCAGAAAATCTGGACTTCATTGGCCATCAGAACCTCCAAGTTTGGCGACCATTTAGGCAAGCAATTCGAGAAAAAGAAAGGCCTTTCACCAAAATTTTTATTCCATTGGTAGGTATGAAAGATAAATGACAGAGGTGATTTTACTGTGGACAGTCAATTTGAAGTGGCGCAGCAATTACCGAGCGATTTCCTTCTTGTCCTCCAGATTGTTTGAGGAGATCGCTTGGAAGGTGGTCCTTTAATGCGGTTTTTAGCCCTCGTGGTTCTAATTGCCAAGTTTCAATCGACGTACATATGATTTTGATGGATTGGCTTCTAAAATCAAACTATCGGCGGCCTAGATGATCGAGCTCATTTTGAAACATTTGATGAAACTTACGATCCCATTTGCGGAAGACTCCGTCAGAAATCTGATCCATGTACCAATCATCGAAAAAGGTTGAGTCATTATAGTTCGTAAACATAAATTCGACGCTATTTGAGCTAATGATGATGAAATTGGTTATACTTAAGCCGGTTAACTTTGAAATAGAAAGTTTTCTGTCTAATCCGAAACATATTATGAATTTTGATCGAAAATTCGAGAAGCCAGTTACTCCTATTAAGGTCCAATTTACTTCGAACTGTCCTCACGGAAGCAATTATTGCATCGGGATTTCCTCTTTTGGTAGGAATGCTAACTGCGATTGAATGGAAGTTAAAAGCCAAATGTGATAGTTTTTTGCTTGGCTTTTAGGAGCAAACTCTTTTGATTCAAAAATAAGGGTTTTCAGTGGACGGTAAATCCATTCAGAAGGTAAAACGAGAAGATCTATCCAAAGCTTACATTAATGAAGTGATTGGACTTCAAACAGGAATATACCAGTATAGGGATTTCCACAGTAAAATTTGTATCAGTGACAGGATCTGCAGAGGTTTAAGAAGAGGTTCTAAAAAAGACTAATCCAAATTGCTAGAATCCGGTGGAGTGGATGAAAATTTATCTAATATCAAGGCCATTAAATGGGGTGATGGGAGGAATTTCAGTTTTGCTGGACATGCCGCTATGGGAAATAGCGGTCGCAATCATATGAATGGAGTTAAAAACCACCGTTATTGATGCAATGAAAAACCCGATCGGGACAAAGTCACATTTTTTGGGAGACCTTATACTACATTGGAGTTTTGGAAGGAGCGGGTTCAGTAGGTAAGATTCAGGGGAGATCGACAGATTTTCTTTGTCCCTGGACAATGCCAGCCGTTTGGCTCAAGCGAGGTTTCTTTTAATTATACTGTTTTTTAACGGGAGTTGCTTCTGGACCTGAGCGGATTGACTACGAATGGGGTCAAGCCTATAGGGATGATGCGGATAAAATCGTCAAGATCGTGTGATTTCAAGCAGAATTCATATGATTTGGTTCAGAAAAGGCCGGTCAGTTTGCAGAATAGCTTAGAAGAAGTGCAGGTATATTCCGAGATTGGAGGGATTTGGGTGGCTTATTACGCTTTTAGGAGCTTCCCATTGGTTTTTGATGAATATCAATGCTAGTATCGAGAACTCGAGCGAACACGTGAAATTGGAATCAAAACCGCTTTAAGGAGCTACTCTTTGAAGGATCGCCCGCAGTTTCCTATTTGAGGCCATTTATGATTTGTGTGCTAGGAAGGAATTTTTTGGAAATGTTTGGGATTGGAATAGGGAACTTAATCTCTTGGGTGATCGGTGCTGGAGGATTCTTGATCTTGCTTTTGGATGTTTTGTGGCTATTCTTGAATCTGTAATTGTGGTCGTTTATTATCGGATTTTTCCAGCGTATAATAAGCAGCAAGCTGGACCCATCGAATCTTTGCGCACGAGTAAATTTAATTTACCATGAAGCAAAAAGTCTCATGACAGCCGACGGGCTTTTTTGCATTTTTATGAAATATGGATGTCGTTGTCTGAATCTTGGTAGTGATAAACGCCTTACATTTTCTGTAGTCAAGACCATTGTTTAATTCTTCCAAGCTATTGATCCTTTGTACTACACCTTGTTCTCCAGATATTTCTTGGTTCTGTGTCATTGTCACCAAAATCTTGGAACCGCAATAGTCTCTCTTGGTTCCCTCATATGCCTGATCTTTTACTTTCAATTATGAATATGCATGAATACGAACGCCATTGTCATAGGCCAGGAATTTTTGGGTGGTTGGGCTGCTAAGAATTTTTGTAAATAGGATTGAAAACGCTGGTTTTGGAGCGGGGAAGGGATGTCAAGCATTTGAACTGACTTACCAAACTATGACGGGCTGCGGGCCTTGGGATATGCCACATCGCATCAGATTCCTAGAGGATCACAGTTGGCCGATCCGGTAGTCAATCGGTGCTATGCCTACAAAGAAGATACGCAGCATTTTTTTGCCAAAGATTCGGAGCATCCTATATCAGGAAAAGGCATTGATGGATCAGAGGCCTATCAGAGTAGGTAGTGAAGTCCGCTTAATTTGGGCCTCGTCAAACTCAACGCTGGAGTCGCTACTGAATTTGAAGCGGTCAGGTTCGAGATGGCTAATGCGATTGATTTGAGGCCGATCCCCTATGAAGATATTGCTCCTTGGTATGTATGTAAGAGCGATTTGGTGGGCATTAAGGGAATTATGATGGATTGGACACTCTTCCCCCCAGAAAAAAAAAATGGAGAGTTTTTTGGCCAGCATGGGAATTTGAATTGTGTAGAAAAAGAAATCCAAAAACGAATTAAAGTAGCATATTTCTGACCGTAGACGCATTGTGGGAAGATGTGCGCGATTTGACCAACACTAAAGAAATTCATTTGGAGCAAGGTCGTGGTAATGTAGGCACGCAACCAATGTTACCGCGGTTGTTCCTTTTTGGGGGTATTTCAGTAAGTAATTCGATACTTGCTCTGGGGTGCCAAACTGGAAATTCTACGCTAAGACGATTCTGTGGTTCATTACGATTATTTATGATGATGAAAGGAAAGTGTACTGGAGTTCGGGTAATAGATCGGGTGACCAAAGAAGCACAGAAATACTTTGCAAAAGTCATTTTTTAAATGCTTCAACACTCAATTCAATATTTGATCTTACTGAATAGTTAACCTCCAAACGCTACCAAATGGTTTGGGTTAATGATTCAGGATTGCTCGGTATTTACATCGCATTCCACAATTAATCGTGGTTCGATGAAGTGCGAATTGAAGGTTTTGAGGATAGCTTATTACTTTGGAAGAAGACCCGACACGATATGATGCAAACTTCCGAAATGTAAAGAAACAGGATATGATTTTCAGGGTGTTATATGCCTTCTTAGCGCATCCGTACCCCGTGTGTCGGTGTAGCTGAAGCATCATTAAGGAGGGAGTGGAAGCAGGCAAATATACGAAGTTGGACTTGGCCAATGTCTGGATGAATGATGCAGCAGAAGACAGTCCCTAAGGAAGCACGAATCAAAGGTATCGCTGATAAGGAATCATACAGATAATTGGGGAAAATGCCCCAACTAAAAATAGATGTTAGATACGATGATAATGATGAGAAAGTCCTTGGCTGATTTCTACACCCAAGAAATCTCTGCTCGAAAGTGCTGGATTAAGAATGTCCTCTATCTCCGATATGCGGGCAAAACCCTGGCTGGATTCCATGAAAATGGTGAGTACGAATGGGCAAGGATCCAAAACATCTTTGCTGAATGGGCACACCATTTCATATCTCCCAAACGCAGTCTTTGTACTGGATGGCGCCGCAATGACATCAAGGTGTTCAGAATCCGTTCACTTACTTATAATGGCATTGACTGCTAGAAGCTGTGACTACGCTGTAAATGAATTGAAAAAGGGCACCATTTCTTAAGCATGGATTAGACTATAGTCTGTTTTTTCTTGACTGGACCATATTTATTTGTCCCATCTTGGTTCCGGCTTGTACGCAAGCAAATAAAGCAATAATTGGACCTGGGTGGTGGAATCAATAAAATAAAGTGCGTATTTTCCGTCCATTCCTATATCATGAAGTCGTTGAATCGCTTGACAAGAAGTAATAACATCGAAGCAATTAAGGTAATGCTATAAGGAAAATTCGGCCAAGCTTCAACCATGATAGATTGCCAACA
>Ga0163217_1082175_pt1 | contig 20212 bp, 11 predicted proteins | sample SynspAceP_FD_185933 | JGI IMG/M metagenome (GOLD analysis project Ga0163217, IMG submission 185933) | Saline lake microbial communities from Ace Lake in Antarctica - Synechococcus sp. Ace-P (PacBio error correction) | ecosystem: Environmental > Aquatic > Non-marine Saline and Alkaline > Saline ...
AGAGAGAGTATTCCATGTTGAACAGATTACAACGGAAGGTGTGTTAAACGCTGATATGGTGATTATCGTTGTTTGCCGCAACTAATATTTTCTTTTTTAAACATCATGTGAATTGCCCGCAATTACGAAGCCACAAGATGTTCCATCGTGACGGGTTGATTACATTGTAAAAGAAAAATGGAAAAATTTGTTTATTGGGTTGAATGAACATACTGGGCACGCACCATGGGAAAGGCCCCGTCGGTGGGTCGAAGGGTTTTTGCATCAAGCAAAAGTTTTGAAAGCAAAAAACGAAGGCGTTTAAATTAATTCAGAATGAAAATCAAACATTAAGCCTCGGATTTAGCTTTCCAGAACTATTTTCCGTTTTTTATACAGAAGAAGCCTTTCCTGGTAAATGACGGGGTACAGCAGACACTGAAAAGCCCTTTTGGAATTCCAGTCAATTTAAATGGCTTAGAGACTGCGTGGTTTATTCCCGAACACTAACCAAAACCTATGGTACGAAAAGAATAAAGCTGAATTTAATTTATTCTAACCAGCCGAAGAAAAATACGAAGCCATTCGTCAGAAAGACATTAAAGAATGTGGTTAAACGCGGGGCAACCGGCTTTGGGTTTGGGACCGGTATCCATTGAAAATTCAGAGGCTGATCTTTCGGGTATTCTGAAAAAAGCTAAAATTTCCCCCATAAGGTTCTAATGCCAAGTTCCCATGAACAAGCAAGCCGAATCATTGCCCAAGCGGGTAACCCCGGTGCAATCACTTATTGCAACCAATATGGCAGGTCGTGTACGGACATCGGTATTAGGGGGTAATTGGGCAGGTCGCGGTCGATAAAATTCATCGATCGCTTAAACCCGGCCACGGTTAGAAGAAAATTAAGACAAGAATGGAAGGCCGATCACGAACGCTGTACCTGAAGTCCGGTGGGTTCTGCACATTATGCGGTACGGCGTCATGAATCAAGACGTTCGATTAACCAATTAGTGGCCGTGCAGGTCGCCAGGGTGGATTCCTGGTTTCAATCGCGTTTTTATCTGTCGTTATGATATGCCCTAAAGCGTAATATTGCCTCGAAAAAATGGCCAATAATGAATGAAGCGTTTTAGGTTATGGAGCGCGGGAGAAGCGATAGCACATCCCTGGGGTGACTCGAGCAATTTTGAAAATGCTCAACGTAAGGTTTTGAAGGACGTAAACCTTTGATAATACGTAAGCAGTGATTGGAATAACGACGATGTTGCTAATGATCAATCATAAAGTTATTTTATTCGAAACGTAATGACTTGCTGGATGAGGGCGATATGCCGCCACTATTGAGCCATTCGTGCCGACGTACTAACGGGGTAATTGAAATCAGTATATCTCCCCAGATCCTTAGATGAAATGTGGGGATGGCCGACGCGTTTAAGAGGAACGTTTTAAAAGTCGACTTCTTATTGAACTACCGTAAAACAGTGGTTGCCGACGACAACAAATTGTTGAAGAGAAGTTACGTGAAACGTTTAGTTGCGGTGGTCGCCCGCTTAATAAAGCCAAAAGAAGATATTGTTGGCCATCTGTTTATCCGTCATTTTTGAAAAAGCGGTGATTGTTACAAAATTTAGACGCACTGGGAAAGAAACACTTGGCTGCCAATGATTTTTTGCGCCAAGGTAATACATTTTACGTGGTTTCGCTTCAGAAAAATCCTAAGCAAGAATAACAAACCGGGAATCTTTCGAATTATTTTCACAAAATGCTTGAAAACCCTCAAAGTAGAAGTGGATTACTATCTGAGTACGGTGGCAGGTTTAAAGCGAGGCCGACGTTTGAAAGCAATGGGAAGACGAAACGTCGTATGCCTGAGCAAAACCAAGCCAATAATTTCGAACATGAAGTCACCTAATCGAACCAAAGCCCGCGCCCCAAAGCGCCGCTTTACGTCAAGGTCCAAGGTTAGTCCGTAATGACCTTATGTTCCTTGTGGCTCAGGTAAAAAAAGTACAAACAATGGCACGGGTAAAATGATTTTAGGGTTTAAATAACCATTATTCAGGATAACACGTGTGTTCATATTCGTTGAGTAGCCACAAAAAAAGTCGACCGTTGTTCGCTTTTTATAGCTTAATATTGGAGACAAACATGAAAGTGGTCGCAGTTGCTGTCGGCGTAATTAAAACGTGGCAGGGGGGGATAAGATCTATATCAGTAAACGCGCAGACACCCGCATCCAAAGGTGGCTTATGGAATTTCCCCGGGCAGAGCGTGAACACAAGGAAAGTATCGAGCAAAACCTAATGCCGAGAACTCCTAGAAGAGGTCATATCACTGTACTAGAGCAACAAGGCTCTAATGGTTATTGAACATGACTATGGTGATAAAAGGTCAAACTAAGAAGTGTTTCGCTTAGTCGAGGAGTTTTTAGGTGAGGCCCGAGTCCGCAGGAAAATCACTTGCCCAATGAGTTAATATGATGAATTAAAAACTATGATTGCCTCAAGCAAAATTTGCCTATATCACATGCATCTGATGAACTAGTGGCAAGCACTGAAAGAAAACACGTCGGCTTTTGGCTGAAGGACAATGGTGAGCGGTAAAGGTTTTTAAATTGAGACTCACTTTCAAAAAAACTACCTGAGATGTAGGTATTAATGCAATTAGAAAAGTCCATATCCCATCGGTTTCACCCGGACACAAGTGGGGGAGTCTTAAAGGAAAAGCACAATGGTTTGGTCTGCGCAAAAAGTGAGAGAATCTTACGCACGAGGATGTTTTCTGGCACCCATTACTGGCTATGGCAGCCTCAGGCTTTTAAAACCCAGCAATACGGTGGCTTGAATATGACAAGATATATCCTCTATTGCGCGACCAGTGCTCAGTGGGACGACATATCCCATGCGTGTTAATTACCGGTGGTGTGCATGGATTGAACCAGTGGTGTACATGGTGCTTTGGCGTTTTGCCCAAACAAGGCACAAGATTATGTCCAGGAACTTCAACTTTATTATTGTTCCCTGTGTTAGTCCGTGGGGTTACGAGACATTAATCGGTGGAATCCTTAGCCCGATCCGAAATCCGCTCGTTTTACGCGGATAGTCCAGAGCGCCTGAAGCGGCCATTTACTCAGTTTGACTGAGGGGCTAAATGTGTTGCGGTGCACATTGACCTGCATGAACCACGGATAGCGATAACAGCGAGTTTCGTCCCTGCCTTAGCGGCTCGAGACGCGATGAGCAGCGCATTGGGAACACTTCCTGATGTTCTAATACTGTAGGGGACACGCTAAACCCATGTGATGCATTGCAAAAGCGCCATTATTTGCCTGCAGTAGAACAAGTCCCATATTGCACCATGCCCGATGAGCAGGGCATGATATGGTCGCCAATGGAACAAAACAGGCGTGTCAATTATCCACTCAAAAAATTGGGTTTATGTGCAAGCTTAACTAAACGCAAGTCACAACAACAACAGAAGTCTATTCCAGACAGCCCTAAAGTGGATGCTGAAATTGTATTGTGCGTAGGTAGCACGATTTGTGGTGTAGATTTTGTCACAGAACAATAATAATGTAGTCCTACAAAATGATGTCACTATCTTAGGTAGCAAAAGAAAAGCAAGGACTAGGTTTTGAAAACGAATTGCAGTAATCGAATCAACGATGGGCAGATAGAGCGATTTTAAATGAATTGACCCATGGTCATCGTCTTCGGGATAACGTTCACGTTAAGGCAGTTTAGCCAAAACAAGTCATACGGGTGCAAGATAACTAACCTATTTGATGGCCGTGGGTTTGATTATACTTGCTCTGGAACTAGATGAACTGGCTGCCCGCTAACGGTGGTGAAGAAGTTTGATCCTAGCGAGTAACGGCAAGTTTGGTTGGCACAATAACAACCCTCTCATGCCGCGTTAATCTGGGCGCCAAAGTAGCGTGATTGACTAGTTTAATGATTTTTTTGACAAAACAGAATTAGTGAAACAGCCAAACCTCAGAGTAAGGGCCCAGATAGAGAACGTTCTGCCTCATCGGTTGATACGCAATACAGCAGGTGTAGACGGCACCAACTTTTGCTAACTCTGGCAGGGCAAATCGAGGTTAATCGCCTCGCTTTTAAACCTAGTTTTAGCTAAGTTATTGGATAATTCACTGCTGTGCTTTTTCGCTAAAAGGATTCACATACACAGTCGCCTGAGGGATTATGGCATAAGCCTTATTGCTAAATCAGTTTCCACGAGGTTGAAAGTTGCTGCACTTAGGCGAGGTTCAAAATTTCAAGCCATGCTCTGCATGATCAGCGACTGAGGGATGCAAAGGGCTAAGTTTGGCAGCGTCGGCAATTTTAAGCACGGGCAAACGGCTGCCAACCAAAGAGCCAAACCAAACCAAAGCCCCCAATTTTCATACTTTAAAATTGGCTTAATTTGTTTGAGTAAAGCCACGCACATATCGTGGTAAAGAGACACATATAGTGTTTGACTGAACTCATGTGCTTAGACTCTTCTTTTGATAAAGCTATTCAACTGTGCCGCTGCAAATCTGAAATAGTATTGGACCAAGGTTAACTGTTGTTTCGATGCCATCGCGATTTGTTGCGCGTTAGTACTCACTCTCCTAATGGCTTTTACTATTCTCGCCCATAACGTTTGCAATTTTTTTAGAGGAATTCTCCAACTGAAGTATCAACCATGGTGACACAGTGAAATTCATTGGGTAAGAAGTTACTGGCACTGCTATGAGTGTTTGCCGTAATGGCTTCAATTTCTTCCGCTTTCCCTTGGATTAATAGCCAGTTTGTCTTACTTCACGGCAACCACGGCAAATCCGCGCCCTAATGTCACGCCGCTCTAGCAGACTCGATCGCAGCGTTTAAGGCAATAAATTTGGTTTGTTTCCGCTACGGACTTTATAGATTGCATCACGGTTGAAAATATTTTGGCATTTAAGGCTAATTCTTGAATAGTAGCGGAAGGCTAAAGTGAGCGTATCACGCAAAGTCTCAATACCTTTACCTGATTCGGTTACAATTTTTTGCTGGATCCAGCCGTCTCCTTTTCGGCCTCTGTGGACATCTTATTGGCTTGCTTGCCGATAAGGTGGTAATTGAATTGATAGCCGCGAACAACGTCCCTTGGATCAGATTATTTAAATTTACACCGCCCCCTACCCATACCCCCACCAACTTTTATAACCCCGCCACCCCCAGATGTAGGCTGTTTGTCCGTATGAATTAGAACAGCTCAAAAAGAAGAGGCTTGAACCCTTATCGGTAATTCGACTGCATTTTCACTCAAGTCTTTAGACTGACCTACCAGTATTTTAATCGCACTAATAAGTTGATTAATCCTTCAGGTCATCTCCACTATTGAGCTCTGAAAGTCCTAAAATCTAGGTAGTCTTTGTTCTGGCATTATGCCTGCTGACACTTTTTTATAATAAGAAAGCAGAACGCTTCAGCATTAATTTTCATCGCCATATACATTAGTACTCTCCCGCCCTTCAATTAGGGCAAAGACTGCGATGGATGACCAGTATAGAAATTCAACTCGACCTTCTTCAATATATACATACAGCGGTGTATTTGATTGCAGAACAAAGAAAAGGATATGATGAATGGCGCACCACCCGCGGTACGGAGGCACTGATTTGTCCAATCACGGTAGAAGGACAAAAATGCAAATAAAGCAAATATTTCAAAATGCAATCTCGGATCATGCCATAGGTTTTGTTGAAGATGCAGCGCTGTAACTAGCTGTTAACGCCAACCCTAAACCGCAGTCCGACTAATCGCTCTTCAGGAAAACTTGATACTTAAAAAAAACGGAACTACAAAATAACCGTACCAATAAGGAAGGGTCAAGGCGCAGTTGCCAAAAAATGGCAGCGAATGCCAAAGACACTAACCACTGCAATAAACGAGTACAATATCTAAAGTCTGTGGGCTGTGAAATCCAAGGATATGCATAGGGTAAAACACTCCCAAGAAATGATGGTTTTATATTAGCAGTTAGTCGTCAATATTAAAATTCAACAATCAATGTTTATTAAGGCATTCTTTACTGTGGATCGACTAGGTTGCCTTGTTTCATTGAGATAAATTTTCACAAAATCCAAGTGTGAAGTATGGTAAAAACCCATGTTTAAAATAGTTATATTTTTATTAAAACAAATAAAATACCGAATGTCGATCACTTTCTCCGTGTTTGGCATTTTTCGTTAACCCGAGTAATCAGCTAACATTCCATCTTAAGTCATAACCACTATATTTTCGCAGGTTGATAACCGGTCCACCATCTAATAATAAGTATTGGCCTTTATTCCTGCAAATCCCGGTGAAGCTGCTTCTTTATCTAAGTTTAAATGGACTTACTTTGTCGGGGTAATGCTTCACCCAGGATAACGAAATATCACTTCCATTATGGGTCGATAAAAAGGAATGGCCTGAAAACCAATATCTTGTTGAATATCATCAAGTTCTGCTCACTTTAGCCAAACAGTGTTTGTTTAAGGGCATCAAGTCAACTTTGTCTGGTTCGGCTTTCACATGGTTCGCCAGTTTAGTTTTATCGGCTATATGAAGCCTCATCAGCACTTTCTACTAATCCGCTGATTAACAACGTTTGTACGCGCAATATAGCCACAGCTTGGCTTGCACTTGAATCCCAACAGCGACTAAGAAACCCCCAGAACTGACCTGTCGTTAAATGCCCACTTTAACCGTGCCTGTGTTAGCCAGATAAACAAATGATCTTGCAAAACAATGGCTCAACCCCAAGAGGGCTTCTCGACATGTCCCTGCGTCATAAGACATAACCAGGTTGATATGCAGCCTATCACAATTGCGCTAAGGCGAGTTAACAGCGTAGCAATATCCCTGATTAAAACTTTTTAGTGTGGTCCGCAATGTATACACAGGATAGCGTCCATAAAGTGACGGGTGAGCCTTTGTCCTATAAGTTCATTCATGGGAAGTTTCCCCCCACCGATAGGAAGGGTGGTATTGTGCGGTTTCTGAAGGCCTGAGGCGAAACTCGCATTTTACGAATGGTTCCGCTAAATTGCATTAACTACTCCGATATGGCAACTTAAAAAAAATAATTAGATTTATCTGTTATGGTTTTGTGTAGCACAGCTAAGTTGGAGTTTCTTTTGATTCATACTGAACTCGTTTGCACCAATTGTGACCAACAGCAAATAAATAATATAGCTAAAAATGCGGGCTGAGCTTTCAAGTAACATGGAGATAAGAACAGCCCTATCTACTTCTTGTTTGGCATGGGAATATGTTAGGATTGATATAGGGCGTCATGGACTAAACTCGGCGTGTAAGGCGATTGCCAGAAAACAGTTTTTCTCAATATTTGCCAGAGCTAGTCAATTTTTAATTTAAGTCTTTATGCACAACGGGGTAACCGATTAGAGCAACAAATAAAATATCGTTTGGGTGCAGCCATCCCCAAGCAAGGTGCGTGACTTTTAGTTATAAGCACTGTGCCCCGCTTCTTTCGAATAAGTATTGGCCCCAAGATTAACAATGATATGCCATTTTCAATAACACGCCAGTCACTGTTAAAAATATTTGTCTATGCGATAGGACTTTGTAGAGCAAAGGGTAGTCCCCCCCAAATAATAAGGTTTTTTTTTTTAATCAAAGGGGCCTTCTCTATCTTACTGGAAAACCCCATTTTCTAATTCGCTGAGTTTGGCTTGAAAGTGCCTTTGTTCTCTTTATTTGCCACTAAATGCGAGGAAGATAGAAGGCCCGTACAAAAGAATGATGGCCCAGAATAAAAAAGTGATGATTAAATGAGGGTAATTAAATAGCAAAAATATAATAAACTCCACCCACTAGCAGGAGAATTCAAAATTGGTCAACTTCCGCTTGACTAGCTGAATAGTGGTCGCGGGCGCTTATCATTATTTTAGTGCACAAAAAAAGAATGAAATAAAAGTATATAGTTTTAGCTGAAAAAACAGCTATTGTCTCGGGCAATTGCGTTGAATGCATAAAGTTGTTTTCAATCAAGGGTGAATTGAGTGGCGCTAGCTCAACGCCTTTAGGCCATGAGTTATGGTGTTCCAGGATTTGTATGTAATTCAGTTATGTTAGAATTACTCATTCGAAAATTATTGCCCTAGTAAAAAGTTGTTTTCAAACTTATTTAAGTGGTTTGCTGGTTTTAATGTTGATGGATGGATATGGTTGAAGTCCTGATGCCAAGGAACAGCTATCAGCAACAAATGGCTATTTGATGCGCCAAGATATGCCTACTTGCCATGGTGACGTTTTATTTACTCTATCGCAGGCATCCTGTAATTTGGCAAATGGTGCCTTCGACTAGGCCTTACAGAGTAAGGCCTATAAGGTTTTGTATTAGGGCTGACAGCCTATGGGCAGCTACAATTTAACAACTACAGTATTATTGAGCATGGCCTTTAGCATTACCGTGCAGGATTGGTTATTGTGGGGCAGTGTACTACTTAATTTGTCGCTAGTTTGTGGCATGCCAAACTTGGCTCGGATTAAACAATGACTGAGGCTTATACCTTACCTAATCGCATTAACTTAAGCCAAAAGGGCAATATTGGATACTAAAATCTAATATTGTTCGCGCCCTCAAACTAATGTATCGGCGGCGATTTGTTTGCAAGTTTAATTGCGTTTTTAAATTGGGATCAGTTTTTCTATGGCCACAATCGCAGCCGGTGTTTTTTATTTTTTTCACAGTTAAACTCAATACGGGCTCACTTATGCGGTTGTGGCAACCGGCGATTTCGCGGGTTTATCCCCGTATTGGCTATTTGCTGATGAGTGGTAAGTTGGGGCGAATAGTTAAGCAGGGAGTGTTTTTTATGTGTCCCTGGGGGAGATGGGGGCATTAATTGGATACCTTTTTATGGCTTACAAAACAGCTATTTGGAAGTGAAAGCGCAGGTGATGATCCATCATCAAAAAGACCGCTTTGATCAATTTGGTTTAGTGCTTTTTTTAACCTGCCATTACTCACTGCTTGTTACATGTGGGAAAGACAAGGCTTTTAGTGGCTCGATAACGTGGCAACAATTCACGCCCTGCGATACCTTTAAAATAGCCACTACCGCGTCACCAACTGGCTGATTTGGAATCCCGTCGGTAGCGTTGATTATATATGCCAGGCCTACAACTCCCCTTTTAATTTGGTGTTTAGGCTTTTTTTGTTTTTGGTTTAGCGAACGGTGGCAAGCACGAAGACCAACAATAGTTATACTTAGTGGTATATTTTGGCGAAATGACGTGTTAGCATATGGCTGAAATATAGAAGAATAAGTATGAAACACTAGCCAATCAATTTATACCGCAACAACATGGAGTTTACTGTGGAAAACTCGCGAAAACAATAGAAATATGTGCTTTTGGTGCATGGAATGAACAAACATCTAAGCCTTTTCAAGCAAAGCTACATGTTGGACAGGCACAAGTTTTTAAAGTTCTGCCACCTTGGGCCTGTCTGTTTAACTTATTGGACTGGAATTGGGCAAGGGGGAATTATAAGTGTGGGGAAGGAACTTATGCTGGTCATACGACATAAACAAGGTTTCAAGCGCCACTTGTTTGCGACTTGTCTTTACCATCGTCAGTTAATGAAAAATTCAAAGAGGCCGACTAAAATATTGAACATCAGTATTTTACCCAGAGTCCAGCCAGCCAAAGAAATGGCTGAGATCACTTCAACTCTTATGGTTAAAAAAATTTTAAAGTGCGCTAGTGGCTTAGTTTGAGTTTTTTTTAATATGAAGGGATGAAGATTTTTTATTGGCGGCAAGGTAAGCGGTAATTTCTAATTGGGCAATGGGACTAATGTTCTTGCGCTATCTAGAGGCATGATTTTAACTGCTTTAACATACCTTTCATAAAATCCGGTGATTCAATAATGAGGTCAACTTTCTTATTCCAGAGCAAACAAGAGCAGCCCGATATCCGAGCAAGTAATAAAATGCTGGTCTTCACAAGCCTTGTTTCAACACCCAGATATGAGAGATCGTCTCGTTGAACGCACGGTCGATAAGCTTTAGCCATCTTCTGCGGTAATTGATTTTTATATCACTTCTTTGCGTAAACTTCCCAACCCAAATTTTATATCTGTCACAGGCCTTAGCCAATAAATAAAAGACTCTCTATTCTTTCAAGTTTAGCCATAGAAATATTAGGGTATTGGCTTCACTACCGCTTTCTTATAGGCTCTAGCCCAAGGGTAAATTTCAATAGTTCCGCTAATTCGGCTTAGATATACACAATGTTTTGTACTTTAGGCCGTGGCTGTTCCAGCCGACTTTACCATTACAATAATTTTGCTCGGGGGGCGATAACATCAGTGGACTACCTGCAAGCGGTTGACTTGCGCTCGACTGATGATAGGCATAACGGCTAACAGCAACAAAAGCAATTGACTGCAGTATGACGATCCTGAAAATCAAACATATGTACTTTGGTCACTCTGGATATTTACACGCAATATCATAGGTAAATTAAGCCAATTGTCCAAAACTTACTTTAGTTATTTCAAATGTTTTGGCAGTGAACGACACAAATTTGAAGCACTTAAATGTAATCAAAAAGGGCCTAATTCAACTTTAATTCACGTTAAAAGTATTACACTAGCAACCAAATCAGTTTAGGTAAATTTTTCTGTGAAAAGCACTCAACTAAAGGCATCAATGTTATGGTTATTATTTGGTCAATTAAGGCCTTTTAAGCGACAAGTCATTTGCCATGTTTGGGGGCCTCATTGTGGTGCTATGTCTTGGTTTAAGTTTTTGGGCCAAGGCGTCAAAGTATGTGGTGGAACCAAGGTTTTGTGCAAATAATCGCCACAAACGACTTAATCAGCTTGTCTTAGTGGTTATTGGTATGTCTGGTGGGAGTTTGCTACTTATTTTTCGTTTTTATTACATGATCTGGCTGGGTGAGCGATGGGTGCCGATATTTCGAAAAAATGTTTATTCCCAATCTAGTTACCCTTGTCCCCATCGTTTTTTGCGGCACGCGGACCGGCGAGGTATTCGCGTTTACCTGCTGCACCACAGTGTTTGCAATCTGTTTGTCGGCATGGGCTTGTCTATGGCGCTGCGCGCAATTGTAACCTTTATTGGGTTCATTAATTTTAATGATGTTAACCAGTCACATGTTAACGCTCTATGTGCTGATTGCCGTGCCTGTGGTGTTAATTTTCCTTATTCGGATTTTTGGTGCCAAAGCCAGAGTATATGCTCGCAATAGTCAAGAAAGAGTAGCCGATGTGGTGCTATATTGATGAAAGGTTTACATGAGATCCAAACGGGTACAAGCCTACACCCATGAGCCAATCGAGAAACACGTTTTTTTTAGTCGCATCGATGGCGTGATGGAAGCGGCCAGAACGCATGAACCCAATTTCGTGCCTTGATGATTGCGAGTATTATGGGCATCAGTCTATTAGCCATCATTTGGTGGCTTGGCTGGGTGCCAATTAGTGCTTAATAGTGAAAATTACCCGCTGGTGGAGTTTAACCGCTTTCATGTTTTTATGCGGTTAACTGCAGGTGGCAGTGTCGCGACCATCAGTGAAGTTATTGGTTGAAATACAAAAAGCGGCAGGTGGCGACGTGAGCGCTGAATGGAGTTTATTGCAAACCGAAGTAAACAGTGCAAACAACCAGCTAAACCACTGTTAATATCTAACAAGGTCCGAGGAGAAATTAAAACTTGAAGAGGTTTCATTTTTATAATCCCACTGTAGATGAAACACCGTTCTAACAGAACTTAATTTGACTATCAAGGCTGGCGGACGAATTGCGCTAGTCGGTCTAGTGGGGCGGGTAAATCAACCCCTTTTTCAATTATATTGCGCTTTTATGATGTGCAACAAGGACAAATACCCTCGATTCCATTACTATTGCCCAGCCTAGATATAATCAACTGCGACAACAATTCGCGTGGTTTCGCAAAGAGTCGTTATTTTCTTTCAGTTAATTGACCAATATTTGCCATTTGGTCGTCCGAATTGCGAAGTAAGGATGATGTCATTTGCCGCGGCTAAAGCTTGCAAGGGCAGATGAAAGTTTGTCAGTGAATTTAAGTGAGGATATGAGGACGCAATTAGGGGAACGTGGAGTGCGTTATCGGGCGGACAGAAAACAACGTATTGCTATTGTCTCGGGCGATATTAGCAGACCGGCCCATTTGTTATTGGATGAAGCCACCAGTGCATTAGATGCAGCATGAAGTAAAAGTGAAGTTGGCACTGGATGAGTTGATGAAGGCAAAACCACAATATTATTGCCCATCGACTGTCTACGTATTAATGCAGTAGGATAGTGTAATGATAAAGGCAAAAATAATAGGCATCGGCATCACCAAAACTGGTGCAGGCAATTAGTTTGTAACCGGGAAATTGGGCAGAAGTTGCAATTGATTAGTTAGATTTTTTAGATACGAGATACGAGATACGAGATACGAGAATACGGAGCAAAGTAAAGTGACAAATAGGAGTTTTTGAGGTAAATGATGAAAATTGCGCAAATTGGGAAGTGGATCTACGTACACCCAGCTCGGCAGGTGGACGGAGGGCGAATTTAAATGGGCTGAGTTCAAGTTTTTGCTGAAGCCTTTGCTTAATACCATGCATGAAGCCCAACGTAAAATTGGTATCGCTGCGCCGCAGGTATTTGATCAGGGCCCCCCCGCCCCGATGAATGATTAGGCCTCAAGGCCAACTGTGCGTTAATCCAATGCGCCGTTTATGGATCCCTTGTTGCTCATCAATCCGCGTATTAAATCAAGTCAAAGTGAACACAAACGTTTTTGGGAGGTGGGAAGGATGTTTGTTGGTTCCCGCACAAAAAAAAGAAATCAAAAAAAAAGCTAAGGGGAAGAATACAACGTGCCGATGCGGTCGAAGTAGAATTATCAAGGATTAGATGGTCGCTCCCAATACATCCGCCGTTTGACGGAGGTTTGTTGCTCGGTTTTTTTTACATGGAGTTTTGATCTTTAAATTGGTCTGACTTGGTTAGACCCCAATTCATCAGACAGCACATTATGGCTAATGAAGTGTGGTTACATGCTCTCGACAAGGTTACGTTGTTAATGGCCTCATTTTGCAGCAACATAGTGCTAGAAGGTGAATAAAGTTAGTTTATAAAAATCAGTGATATGCGCCTAGCAAGCCTATTTTGGTTTTGCTTGGCGGCCGTGTTTTGGTGCCCTATTTATAGAGCTCGGCTACAAGTGTATTGGCGGGCGAGACATGACATTTGACTCGCAAATAAATTATTACGAGCCTGCGCAATCCCTACCGACTTAAGCGATACGGTCTCTACATAGCTAGGACATAGATGCGCGACATACGGCTTTGGGCGGAAACCGGTGTACGAGCTTGTCACTCTTTTTACGGTCTTATACTGTATTTGCACAGCATGACAATGGCCAATGTTTTGTTAGCATAGGTGATTGTGAAGGTAGCTGTCTAAGCAGTTTATTAAAATATGGTTTTCGCTCGTCCCGCCAGATTTAGGCCACATGGTAGTTTGTTATACCAGTAGTTCCGCCCCAGTGGCCATCAATGTGGTCGGCTTTTAGTGGTATTTACCCCGCTTTTGGATGTTGCTAAATAGCCCAAATTAGAGTTCAGTTATTAAACTCAGTTATTACAGCGCGCTATTTTTAGTGTTATTGATCGGGTTTGAGTCGTATCTATTTGGGGGTGCAACTGGCCCGAAAGTGATGTCTTAGCGGGCTGGAGTGCGGCAGTGTAATGCCTTGATGAGTTATCGTTTTGCGCGTTTTTGGCAAAAACGGCGGCAAATTTTGTTATTAAATAGTCGCTTTGATTAAGCTCGTTAAATCCTCTTGGTGCAGTTAAACGCTTTTGTTAGTAAGGTATTTCAATACACGCTTAACACTTTATTTTCATTTTTTCGAGCTGTTAAATTGGGCGCTTCAGTTAGCATACCCTAAGTAAAAAAGTGGATTATGGTATTTATGTTTGGTCTTTCCTCTCTTCGTGTTTTACCGCTGCACCATGGCGTGTATTTTTTAGCCTGCCCATTGCTGGCAAGAGCCCTTGCTTGAAAATGAGCAAGAAACCCAAGCGCAAAGCTTGCGCATGTGTCTGGGTTTTGCAGCAAAAAGCATTAAGTGCGGGCATATCAACCAATACGGTTTGAAAAACAATTTAGTAGCCGTTACTTTGCAAAATTCTTATATTGAATCGTAAATCACCGGAGTTTTGGCGACCTTTCCTGGCTATTTTCTCCGCAGAGTCAATGACTGGCGCAATTTAATAAAGGGCGCGAAATGCGGCCAGCATAAGGACTTTAGCTAAGCTTACCCAAGAATAATGGGGTGCCTGGGCACTCTTAGTGGCATTTTTGGGGCCTAGAAATAATTTTGGTAACTACAAAGGTAAGATGCAATTATTGTCTTGACACACCTTAGCCTGCGACCAACGTCGGAGTAGTCTTTTCTGCTGAGTTAATCCAAGCTTTACGTTTACTCGAAAGAGAAGATTTGGCTGTATAGTGACATGGTGGGGTCGTGGGCAGGTGCAATGGCCATACACAGTTTATGCCGACTGCCTATTCTTTAAACCTATGCACGTGAACGGCCGATGGCGATGGCAAAATGGGCCTCTGTGGAAAGTGAGTTAGATGCCTTAGCTTCGCGGCTAACTTTTAAAAGCTTTTAGGCTGGCAAGGCAGTTTCGCTGGGCAGAGAAAAGTTGCTCATTCCGAACAATTTTGATTAATCAGTTAACCGGTAAAAGCAATGTTCAAACATTATCCTTTCTGCGGGGGAAGGCATTACTGAAGTCGGTAATATTGCCGCTAAACAATAAGCGATTTGCCCGCCAAAGCGCTGGTGGTTCCGCGGCCAATACTGCCCAGCATTTTTGATATATCATAATTTTTGAGTCATCTTACGTTTGGAATAACTCGAATTATTATGGCATCGGCGGTTGGCCACCTTGCTGATCAAATTAGGCAGGCAAAAGGCTCTGTCAAAGCCTTTACCAGACTTACCCCAATATACCTGCTGAATGCAGAGTTTCAACAAAAACTCAAACGACTTGGTTTTGATTGGGCGAGCAGACGGTATATAGGGGGCCGGCTAGCAACGCCAGGTGTACGGGGCTTTCAGGCCTCTAAAAGTTTTAATTGCTGACGGTTTATCCATCCAAAGAAACGTTGATTCTGTCATGAGTGAAACCCAACAGACCACCCGCACTCCCTAGCTTCAACCTCGGGGGCGAAGAAATGCCGTTAAAAGGCCTTACTGGTCGTTTTAGTAAATCTGAGCCGACAATTATAATTGTTAAGTTTTCTAATCATATCGGTTTCGAATTGATGGGTAATATTATAGTAAATTGGGTGGCAATTTCCATTACTGCCATTTTGTTCAGAACAAAAACTCAGTTTTACCCGCTAATAGTTTTTTGTGACCATTGATTGACCATATAATAAGGCCAGACCAATGTTTGCCCTTACTTCTGCCGCTAGTAACAAATGGTTCAAATTAGGGTGTTTGCATGGCTTGGGGTGGGGATGCCCGAGCCATTGTCCCGACACGGTAATACAACATTTTGGTCCTTCAAAGCGTCGGCGCGCTTTGATGCAATAATACATTGTTGTTCAACTCAAATCCGTGGTTAAGCTACGACTATCAGGTTTTTTCCGCACTTTGCGAAATAATCCAGCCGGCCTGATAAGATGTAATTCAGGTTTCAATGTCGTAACCAGCGGCCACTTTACTGCTTGGCGGGGCTTCTAACTTAATTGATTAATCGGCAACGATCAGCTCCAAGTGAACCATGCAATATATCCTCGTTTAACATCTTATCAATGGCCAGCGTTTAAAGTGTTTTATGTGGCCGACGGCTTTATCTAAGTTGATTGTTTGCCATATTTAGTTGCCTAGTAATTGAATCAACACCCTCCCTAAATTGGGTCTTGGTAAATGCTCTAACATCGCTTTTAAGCAGCGCATTGGTTCGTTTTCTGCATTGGATACGACATTATGGCACCGCCGATTGGGGGTGTTCGCTCGTGAGCAAACACCGGCTACATTAAACCCAGGAAGCAAGTTTATTCGCTCGACTAATTCGTCTTGTAGCAATTGTTGCGGCAATGTTTTCAAGTAATATTGTTAACGCGCTTTAATTCCTGTTGTTCAGCCCTTAGTTTTTTAATGAACAATGCAATTAACAGAACTTTGATTGACGATATTCTCATGCCAGTTTAATGTTAAACGCAATTAAAGTTTAAGCTTAGAAAATACCTAATGGCGCTAAGTAGAGAGTTGTTATGAGCTTGTGCAAAGAAAGCGACTATCACTTATTGTATAAACAATAGAGTATTAGTATCAGCACCGTAATTCTGAGCCTGAAAAAGTTGCCAATGGCAAAAACTACTAAGTTTGATTGTTGATTATAATATCACCGCAGCGGATGTTGGGCTTGATTACTGTCCACCAATTGTGGCGACTCCTTTTTAGCAGCCTGGGTTGCGCAACATGAACGCCCCATTCTTTTTCCTGGCTGGGGTTTAACAACCATATCTGATGATAACATGTGATTTGAGCTTCAGCAATACTGTCCTGTTTTATCGCTGGCCAGAAGATGTCTAATTCGGTAATTGACAAATAATACCTTCAAATAGATGGCGTTTCAGCGGAAGTTTGTATCGTTGGCTCGATTACTCGGTTTCATAGGGCTATTCGACAACCTTTTTATGTTCCACGTTAAGGTCGATGGGAAGAAAAGTATAATATTGGGCGAAGCGACTTTCATTGCTTGATTAAAATAATAACGTGCTTGTTTATTTTTGTTCGCTCTTTTGGCTCTGCTACCTTGGCTTGGTCAGCAAAAAGTCCTCTAACAATCTCCTGCCATTATAATCAGCCAACGTCGTTGAGCGATTGCTTGATGCATGGCCAAAATTGAAATAATTAATCCTGAATTTTTTTGGCAAATATTCCGCTGGTAATTTCTGATTCTGCCAACGTTCACCAATTGTTAATTAGCCCAGAGCTTTAGTTTGCGCAAGTAACAGTAAATAAATCGCTTAAACTACTAGTTCGCGGTTAAACAAGGCTGAAGTGCTAAACAACTTCTGAGCTTGATTTCTTTAATTCATTCACTTTATTATCAAAATGAGTGGCCAGGCTAACCCAAGCGAGTAAAAAGAAAAAAATGAATAAAATTAGGGTTTTTAAATAATTATTTTAATATTCTTTTCTCAAGGTTTTCATAGAATTTACATGAATGACAGTCACTAGATTGTGTGTTGGCGCTTTAACCCTTCTTTAATGCATCGTGAACATGGGTTGCAAATACATAACCTTTGACCGACATCACAAGCCCATTTTTTGGTTAGCCACATGTTTTGATAGTCAGTTTTCTATACCTTCAGCAACGATAGTGAAAGTTTAATTTTTACCTAAATTTCAAAAATCATATGATTACATGTGGCTATTTTCATCCGTCCTCCAGGTTTGACTGACAAGAACTGCGATCAATCTTTGCAGTTGGGCGGTAATATTTGGAGATAATGGGCGAGTTGAAGAATAGCCAGTCAAAGTCGTCCAAGGCTTTATCTTAATGCCTAAAGCAGCAAAACGTTGTAAAAGAGAATGTCCCTTATGCGCTGTAATCAGTTTATGGCTTGGGGGTTTTTCTGGTTAGCTTCCTTAATTCTAGCAGATCCAGGAGACAAACCGTATTTCGGATACAATCCTGACACAAACGTTAAAAGTAAGTCTGGATGCAATAATAAAGGATGAAGCATTGAGGCCAGCGCAATGTGTAACCTAGTTTCAAGTAAACGTGCAAAGCTTGCATACTTTTTTTTTCAAAAATCAAACAATCGAGTGGAAATTACAAAAGCCTATGTTTTCAGCAATAGCAAAAATTCATCTGGTGGCAACAACTACCATCATCAACGTGCATCTTGGCCAGAGACATCAAAACCCCACGACGTCGCCAGTGGATAAATTGATTTTGGTTGTAAACATTACGTTTATTTTGCCTTTCCTAATACTCTGCCGTAATTCTGTCATTAAAGAATAGCGCTGGCTGATGGTGTCGGTTTTTTCCTGTGAATATTGAAACATAGATATATTTTTTAAGGGTGGCCTTTAAGGGCTGATCTGGCATGCTGAACATTTTAGTAAGGCAGAATTTGTTAATAGTGTCAAGCTGCATATCAATAAGCTAAATAATGAGCCTATGTGCCACAACGCATTCCACTTTAATCTCGTTAATCGTTAGTTTGTCGATGCCGTCAGGCGACAGTTTTAAATTCCTTGTCCTAATAAAGATGGAAACTGCTTGTGACCTGACAATGTTACTCTTGAGCCGGAAGGCAATATTTGCGTAATTTTGAGGTAATATGGCCCAATACACCTGAATAAATTCAATAGCCAAAAGTAAACTTCATCATCAAAAAATTTCACTTCAAGCCTCAAAAACGGGTTTGTTCGCCATTCTTGGCGGGCTCATATTAATGAATTTCTTTGCTTAGCCCAATTACGATTTGGAATATTCAGCTAACTGTGGGTATCAGGCAAGCTGGTAACCCTATTTAAATAAAGCGATATTAAGTTCAACCACTGCTGATATTTTTCACAAAATACTTAAGGTAGATTGATATGTGCAGAGGTTAATGGCTGTCTGAATTAACCACGACCAAATAGCACTTTTCATTAATGTTTTTGGTTTCAAAATAAAAAACGATTGTGTTGGTTGTTATAAATTCTGCTTTTTTTCTAAGACTTGCTTTTATGTCTGGCATGCATGAAATACTAAGTGTTGATTCGGCAAGGGTGACAAAACCCCTAAATGGGCAAAGCAGCCGTCGCGCTTTCAGTATCTGAGCCTGTTTCAAATGGCAGCGAGCAATCCCGACACACTAATACCGCCCTTTTTGACCCAATAAGGCCAATTTATTTAATACAGCGCGAAGTAAAAGAGGGCCAGGTTTCATAACGACTGTTTATGCTTTCTGGCGGCATGCCCAGTACTATTGTAAGCTTGTTTTGCTTGTTTAATGCGGATTTAATCCATGTGCGTATGTTGCTGGATACATAGAAATTGTAGTTTTCCGGTGTGATATCCGCCTTATTCCAATATTCATCGATGTCGTAAAGGCACTCATTCTTCTTTTCAGGAGCGAAAACCCGGTTGACGGTTTAACGTACTATTCTGAACCCTGGGCATTGCCTTGCTCTTCTCTGATGGTGCGACTTAAGCGCAGTCCTGCACATCCCCTCGTCATACATCTAATAGAATGAGGCCAATATCTTTTTGTGCATTTTAATACTGGCAGGCTTCAAAGCGGAATTAGCGTGAGCACTTGTAGTTCGTGCGCTTTGGTAATATTAAAGGCCTCAAACTGGCACTAAGGCATTTGGTAATCTTAGATTATCTTCTACAGCTTAACACTTCAAACTTGAATCGGCCCGGGGGGGTTGGGGGGGAAGCCCTTTGGGGGGGGGGGTTTTTTTTTCTTGTTGAGTTTGTTCTTCAAGTAAATTTAAAGCGTCATTAGCTTGTGACACAGCGACCTCCTTTTTCAAACTAATAACGCTTTGCGAATAAATGAGGAAATGCCAAAGAAAAAAATGGAGTTGTTAAATCTCCGTGGCAATACAGGCATCCGTTCCCGCTTTAAAAACGATAAAATTATTTTACCTCAGTCTATGAACATGCGTCTTTATAGGCACCGGCTTAAACTTTAATCTAAAGTTGGTGGGCAAACAGAAAATGTAAAAATGACCCGTTATAGTTTTTTATAATAAAAGATTTGTAAAATGTCAATTATGATGGCCTATTTCATGGCTATCGATCAACAAGTTAAAATTGTCAGCGTCAAAGAGCAGACTAATCAATTTGCCAGACTGCTACTGGGATTGCGCTCCCCAAGGGTGGCCGAGCTTTAGATAAAAGCTTGCCTGGGTTGGCGAGTTCAAAGAATAAACTCTGACAACTCCTGATAACCTTAAAAGGATTGGGGTGCTAGGGCTTTTTCTTAGGGTGCCATCTACCAGCCGGAATATCTTTTTCGTCATGGAGAGCGCTTTGATAATGTAACCTTTTTTGTGCTGCACGGTACGGGCTTTTGCCACTGGGCCGCCAAAGGGGAGTTTGCCGGTCAGCATTTGATAAGTAATTACAGGCTAATGAAATAAATGCGGACTGTGTGCTACCTGCCTCA
>Ga0163217_1104316_pt1 | contig 20201 bp, 13 predicted proteins | sample SynspAceP_FD_185933 | JGI IMG/M metagenome (GOLD analysis project Ga0163217, IMG submission 185933) | Saline lake microbial communities from Ace Lake in Antarctica - Synechococcus sp. Ace-P (PacBio error correction) | ecosystem: Environmental > Aquatic > Non-marine Saline and Alkaline > Saline ...
AAATTAAGGAGAAGAGATTCAGGTCTAAGGAAAAAGTAATTGGTCCTTTTTCCCCCACAAAAGCGGGGCCAACCTTTCTTTTTCCCAAGAATTTTCCAAAAGGGGTTAGAAATGCCAACAAAAAAGCCCAAAATGGCAAATTCTGAAAAAATTCCCCGTTTTTTTTCCTAACGCTTTTCCCTTCCCAAGTGCTGCTTCCGAACCTTTCCCTCCCTCCCGTGGGTCCACCCGGAGACAAGTAAAAAACTCTTTGGGGGTAAAGCTACTTAAAAACATAATGTAAAAAATCCGTGCATTTTTAAGTAACCAAATTCTCGTCCCGCTACTGCTTAGTACATATTTCAATCAGCAGATCCAATCCCTTCACCAGAGGTGGTCCCCCCTAGAGCAATGGAGACGATGCTACTTGGAAGCTCGCCGCTGAATAGGCCTCCCTCCAAATCTGTGTAAACTAAAGCTTAAGTCTTACCAGCTCTTAAAGTTTTCTCACCACTATTTTCTCCAATCCTGGTTCGTAGATCGGCATAATGCCATTTCTCAGTTTTCGATCCTTTTTCCTGATCAAAAAATATCTACGTCAATGACCCTCGATTCCTACATTCTGCAAAACATGCTCGAAACAATCCCAAACGTACCTGTTTCCTACAATTGCTATTTTCATCTAACTAAAATTTTTTAATATGGTGTTTTGATTTACCCCCTACAGTATTTAATTTAAGATTTCCCGAGCGTCGCCATGGTAAAGCTATTCCCCTATCCATGGCGCTGCTGCAGAAAAGCTTTTTCCTTTTGAGGTTTTCTCGCCAACAACTATTCAGCTCTGGCTCCAATTTGGATAAAACTGTAGTCCCAAGAAACTATGAGTTCGCTTGGCATCTCCATTTGCATAGATTACATAGGATTTGGATCTTCTTGCTTCCTTCGGTGAATCCACCTGCTTTGAAAATAATAAGACTGAAACCTTTTGAAATCGTATATATCCGACCCTGTTGGGGGAATAGTTATTCCTCTATCAATTCGCAGGTCTGAAGTTGCTTTGGATCTGATAATGTCTAACCTATCAAAAGAGATAAGATCTTGCGCTCTGCCCCGGATTTTTTCAGAATATATTCTAAATCAATTCCCTATCATATCCTGTTCCTTGTTCTTAATTTTGAAAGAGGTCGAATCTTGTTTTGACAGAAATCTTATCTTGCATCCATCTCAAAAAGACTTTGCGGACTTTTTCCCCTTTTTCCACTTTTGCTCGTTTCCTCTCTCTATTTTCATCTAGTTTTTCATTCAATCTTTGAAATAAGAATTGTAACTCAGCCTCGTTTTGACCCTGTTTTTTGTTTCTTGGGGTCTAGGGCTTGTCTCGATTTCACGCAGTCATCCTCCTCAGTCATTTCTTCTTCACATCATCCTTCATATAAGAACCTGTCCGTCTGAGTTCAGTGAAGTATTCCTTTAGATAAGCAAATTGTGAAAGCCTCCTGCTCTATTCACTCACATCGGAGATTCTTTCATTGGCATTTGCATGGCAAAATCACCTGGAATAAACTACTTCCCGGTAAATTGAATAATATCTGCTCGCGCTCAAATCCTGGACTTCTACCGAATACAATACATGATCAAAGCTTTCAAAGCTGTCTCTTCTCTTCTTCCGGAAAGTTTTGAGTTGGAGTCTATCGTCAGTGTAAAATCTCGCAAGTCTCCCCGAATTCGCATCTCTTACTCTTCTGCTACTTCAATGGATGAGTTTGTGGCAGATTTCCAGTAAACCTCCAGCTCGAACTGGATCAAAAATCGCCAACAGTTCATGTAAAGCGGCAAATGGATTAAGTTCCGGGAGACCGCTATTTCAACCGAAAATTTTTTTCACATAATACTTGGGCGCTCTTTGGATATCAATGATCTCTGCTGGGGATATAAATAGTGAAATCTTCATTTTTAAGAGAACCAATTCTGTTACTGGATCCCTTCCACGAATCCCTTTATAGATCTTAGAGATTCAGCTTGCCCAAGGTCAGAATCTGCACTGGTTCTGTACAATGTGGCTCTTGTGACAAATGCCTCAGGCTGTTATAAATCCATGTCCGCTTTTCCGATAAGGCCGTTGACAGTAGATCTCCATCTCCTAATGAATATTCTCGCTGGACGGTTGAACTGCTCCAGTGATTTGGAACGTTAGAAGAATCGCTCTAACGCTCCCCTTAGATTAAAAATCTCATCCCATCAATCAATGAAAATGAAACTGAATTGCTCAAGTGAAACGTCTATCACCTTCCGCTGATTGTTTTCTATTCTCCGAATCGTCACCCGATCTTTGTATGCCAACTGGGGGAATCCGCCTGTTAGGTGAAAAGGTCATCAAGATATTTTCGCCCTGCTTTACCCTCAATAAACCCTCTCTTCTGACAAGGACCGGATTATCTCCCACCGCTTGCCTGAACCGCCTGCACGATGATCACATCATTGTCCTGAAGTGTGAATCGAGTGATTGGTCTCCTTTCGAGAGAAATTGAATAAATTATCTATCCGTTGGAATCAGACGATTTATCCCCCGATATACCTGAATATTTCTGAAAGCTCCAATTTTTCATTTGGTCCTCGGCAGCATACAGCCCATTGAAAAACAGTGGCTAAATGACGGTAGCATATAGCTTCCGCTGCTTAGTCAATCTCACCAACCCATAGAAACTTTGATTCGATCTAATATTTCCCCTAATCTGATTTTGTAAAAGGTATTTTTTGATTTGATCCATTCAGGCCAGAATAGAAATGCGACTCCATGCTAGTGTTTTTAATCTTTAGCCAAAGCGGCTCATGGTGGCTCCTCTACTGTATCGTGCCTACACTTGGCACGAAAAACACCGCCTTCAGACTCACTTCCAGTCATAAGGACTGCTGTACGCACCATAAATATCAATCAGCAGTTGGATCTCTCACCAGCCAACCATGGGCGTAAGGATTGGGGGGTGGATATTAAGGCTGGGCTGAAAATCAAAGCTCTCTGTTATGAAATAAGCTTGAAACCTAAAAATCTTCTTGCGTGGGGAGTTGGGAGTCCACCTCATATAATGGCCCGCCCTTCGAAATAGGTCAAAAGCATGTCCTCAGTCCCTGCTAATTTATCGCTGAATGTTATCGAGCCACCCCCCGCAATCCGTTGAGTTTGAATTATTACCCAAATGAGCTCTGAAAGGGATTGAATTCGCTGTCACGCAATTTTGGTGCTGCTTCGGAGGCAGGCTACCTCGTTCTCCTATGCTAGCGTTTCTAACTGATTTGGGGTCAGGCCCACTCGCTTCCCGCTTTCTTGATTCAAATTGCTTTCTATTTGAGCGTCAGAAAAGATTATCTACTTTATAAGATTTTGAAATATCTGAAATGGCTTTGGCCCTTTGCAGTGAAAATACGATAGCACAAAAAAACCATCCAGATAGATCTTAATATGCCGATTTTAACAATTGAGTAAATTTGTATTATTTTTCAATTTTCCTTTAATTTCGTGTTCAATCAGTGTTGCGCTAAAAAAATTCCGAAGGACTAATTTCTGAATTTTTAATTTTAGGAAGGTGCAAATTAAGCTTTCACAGCTTCGCCCTCTCAGTCCACAGTATGTGCTTAGCTCAATAAAAGAAAGTCGACAAAAATTCAGGTGCCTAAGTGCTCTGTGTCAATAAAATCAAACCTGAGAAGCATTCGTTCATCCTAGCAAAGTCAACACACTTTCGCTCAATCACTGCTCATTTTAGCTAGAGTTGATGATATAAATCTTTCATTTAAAGTGTCTCCTGTGAAAATTACCACTTTCAATTTGCCTGAGTCTATCCTTTGGCGTATATCCCAATCAAAATCACTTGACTGACCTCCCTCCCATTCGATCCAAAAATCTGCTGAGCAAGTTTGGTCCAAACCAAGATATTTCCTGATATTTCTTGAATGTTTGAGAAGAAAGGTGGCGATGTTGGCTTGGTATCAATTATTCTTTTCAGTTTCCTGTTTTCCTTGTCAGAATTCCGCTTAGTAAGTGTTATTTTAAAATTCTTTGCCGAACTGCAATTGGTTGGATTCACCAAATTCTTCTGCAAACCACGGAGATGATTTGGTTTGTCGAATTCACAAAAACTTAAATAAGCAACCCTCGAACCTAGTTTTTGAGTGAGTTAAGGATTCCAACATAAAAGTGACTTTCAGTAATGAGTAAAACAAAGGTACTCATTTCAAATGAATTCGTAAAACAAAAAATGGTTCTTGTCGACTAAAAATGAACCATTTTTAGATGGTTTTTTAATGATGCAGCCTCGATATAGGTTTATCTGGTTTTCTGCGTAAATAAGTCTCTGAACCAAAACTTCCTGTCATCCATAAAGCCCCCAAGCAGTAAACCGAACGATGGGCCGTCACTCCTACCACGTCATCCAAACCAAGGCCCTCAAGTTCCCCCTATTTTGGTTGGAAGTGAACTCCCGTGCTGGTGCTGATATGAAAATAGCCTGTCCAGCCAAGCCAATCCCATTTCCGCGAACCACCAGCGATGAAACCTTGAACAGCCGCTTAATGCCTAAAAGTCCAGATCCAACAGCTTATCAATATCATATGAACCCAATAGGTGATAAGAAAACGGATTCAAAAAACCACAACTGCCTATGTGATTAGAAATAAATAATGATAATATCTCAATGTGTTACTTTAAATGTTTGAAACAAAGAACTACCCTCGGTACTGCTCTATTGCTTCGAAGGTTGGAAATTGAATACTCTCCAATTTGCCCAAATAGGGATGAAATTAGCTGTAAAATCTACTTCCGGATTTCCTGATTGCCAACAGGCATAAATTCCATGCACTAATCTATCGCCCCATTTCCACTACCATTCTCCAGCTTGGCGCCACTTCGTTCACTCGTTTGCATTGAGCATCCCTCTTCCTCCACCGGTATAGAATATTTTTTACAAGAAATGAAACGAATTGAGGACTAAATGTTGATAATACTCGTCTCTTATAGTTAGCCGCAAGAATAGTCCCTGCCTTCATTTATTTTTCCCCATTCTTGCATTTTTGTGAGAAGTTCTTAAAGCTTTTTTACACATGATCAGACGCATAGATTCGCTTTTGTCGGTGGTGAGTTTCAATATCAAAAACTTCACCTGAGAAACTATTGTCATAATAAAACAGTTTGATAATTGTTTGGACTCACGACAGGTGCTCCAAATTTTTGACCATTTCTTCCAAACATTAGCGTAGGTTTTGTCCCACCAGATGTAAAAAGGTGTTGGTGCTTTTGATTTGGGTCTGCAAGAAAGGTCCCGCAGCTTTCAATTCATCCAGATACTTTTTTTGCAACTGGATCAGCGTCAAATTCAGTTCCGAGCAAAAGCAATCATTATCGGCCAGCTTCCCTTGGCGTGAAGGTAATAATCGTCGAACTGTAAAGGCTTTCATATCTCTAATGAGGTAATCCCCTCCTTTCACGAAGGTATATAGTTTGATGTCAATCGCCTTTGCGATAAATGTTCATAACATTTCTAATACATAGATAAGAATAAGAAGGGTCCCAACTGGATGCTGATAGCGATAAACAAAACCTCTTTCGGGTTGAGGTCAAAGCATTTTGTGCATTTGGAAATGAAATCCTTGCCATCCATTCTTGGACTATGCCCATCCAATAAAAAAATTTTTTTTATCCCTGCTCACTTCACACATTTCAAAGGAATTTTCCTTGAATTGCATGCGATATCTTCCGGATTTGGAAGCCAAAAACAAAGTTTTTGTGCTGGCGCAGCAATAAGAGTCCCAATGCGATGTTTTATATAATCCTCAAAATTCTTAGCCTTATTCATCAAGATGGAAGGTTTTGTTGGTCATTCGAAACCTCTCGTTGAACAGTCCCACTTAAGCGATAATTATACATCTGCGATCACGTCTCTAAAAGTTACAATCAAATACTAACGTCCGTATGGTATAAACTACAGTAATCTAAAATAAAGCTCTTCCTCACCCTTTGATCTAATCTCCTCATTCTGAAATTTGAGTGGTCTCCATTCATCTTCCGTATTTATAGTCCTTTCTGCTGTTCATCTTGAAAAGTTATTTTATACCCATATCACGCGGCAGTCTTAGTGCATTAGTAACCCCCAAAGCTAAATTATTTTTTTATTAAAAATCCTGAAATCACTCCTAATGCCCAATTCCTAGGCAGTGCCCCTTTACAGAGTGATTTTGGAGTAGTCAATTGCATAGATATTCAAGTGAGGGTATGATCAAGACTCAGTGCGGATCAATTTGCCAAAATCGATTTCCGCTTTTTAGTTTTGAACGGAACCGCCCAGTTTATTTGAGCGCGTTCCTTTTCCTCCGGCTGTGGCATGGATCTATGACCAAAAGTCGTTTGATAGGAATGCTATCTGGCTTAGCAATAAGAAAGTGGAAGTAAAAGTCCCCCAAATTTTAGTAGCCTCGGATTATCGTATCATTTTCTAAAGGAAAGAATCAGGATAAAGCTAATCCAGCAATTTCTGCACCAAAGAATCTCTCAGATTTGAATATTCCAAATCTCGATCAACTGACAAGCAAAATCGACATAATACTAAGCAAAGAATATTTGTAAACCGTCCAATGTTCTGGTCTATAATTAAAATCTTAATACTGCTAGCCGGTACTGTGTCCTTAGGAAGTCAGCTGATCAATGTATTCATGACTCCCGCTGCGTAGGGCTTCTGCCTATCGCAATGGTTTCTAGATCATATCTTTCCTAAATATTTTTGGCCCCAGCTAGTGTCCGGCGCCGTAGCCTACATCCGTTTCTCCGAGTCATTCGTCCAACTCCCACCAGCGCAAATAGGGTCCCTACAATTTCAGAAATCCTTCCGGCTGCGGCATGCGTCTGAAACTCCAGTTTTGCCAAAGCCGATGCTTTGTCTGTCAACATATCTTGTGCCCTGTAAGAGATCTTCCTTCATTTTCCTGCAAAAACTATGAGGAAGCAAATTTTTCGTCGTAGACACGGTAACAGGAAGCCGAAAGTCCGTTAATTCAAGTTTCCTCAAGCAGCTAATTCATCTCACTGAACGATTTTTGCCAGAAACCCATGATTTGGGGCAACAGTGGTGGCCAGCGGAGGAACTGACCCAGCGGCTTGGAAAACCACTATCGCAAAAAGCGCACAGTAATCGCCAAAGCAATAAAAAAACCGAAATACTTCATTGATTTTGATTGGTGTGGTGAAGATGTGAATTTAATTTAATTTGTATATCCGCAATTGTTTACCAAGAAAAGGCAAAAAGCGACTTAATATATGGTAACACTAACTTTGCCGGTACTTCTTCCTGTGGCCATCCGAACGCACCGGCCTGCCTCGCCTGCGGCCTGTCCCTGCTTGGCAAATCTTCCCGCCAGTTAAGCAAAGAAAAAGAGGCACTGTCCATCGAATACGGATAATCATATAATTTAATCTTATTTAATACAAACCGAAATAGTCCAAAAGATTCAAAAGAACAAAAAAATGCCCCTCAAATTCATATTTGGGGCACTTAAATATTCTAAATTGTTACTAAATCATTGATGGAAAGCTTTAACTTTTCGCCATCTGATCACTAGAACCTGGACTTTCAATTTCCATTTAATCTTTCTTGAGCATTTCTTCCAGCTTAAGTGACTTCAACTCTCAAGACGTCATTTTATCATCATCACTGGAAATGACCGTGCTCTAAATCCCATTCCGAATTGAAAATCACAAGGTCCAGACCAGATTCTATTCGGAATAGTGAATAAGGAATATTTTCCTGCAGCAGGGTTAACCTTCTACTAATATATTGAAGAAGATCTACATTGGAAAGCTTATTAGCTCCCTGTTTCTCGCAGACAATATTAATATGGAAACAATCTACCCAAAAGAGTCCTACTTTCCAGCGGGCGCATATTGAAACTTTGAAGGCTTTTCCTGAAATTTCACCTTCTTTGATTCGTATGACTAAGGACAGTACCATCACCTGTTTGCTTCTTCTGATTCAAGACTCAAATAGTTCGGCAAACTTTCAGTTGTTTTCGTCGAACATGAAACAACGCAAATAAAAGACCAGCGGAAATAGGTGTATTTGATCTCAAATAGTGATTTTAAATTAGATGTGAAATAACACTTATCCGAATTAATCATCAAAATTAAGACCTTTATTTCCCATCAGGAAAAATAGAAACTTACTGCATAAAAAACAAAAATTTTATACATTTACGCGTTGAACATTTATCCTGAATAGACAAATTTTAAAATTTCCTTTAAATTCTGTATATGCTGAAAATGAACGCATTCTCATAATTCTTTACTTATTCTTCAGCTAAATGAGATTTATAAGCTGTCATTTTTTTTAGTGTCAATTTTACTATACTCGAGTGTTTTTTATATTCGCCTGAAGTATTTCCATTTACGTGGGCTCTCCCATTTTTCATAACCTTTATTCTAATTGTGAATTTTTTATTATTTGGAAATTAAGCCTGCTTGGCGTAAAATTGCCTTTTTTGCCCCCTCTTACACTTCTTTAGGTTTCAAATTTGCGTGAATTACTTTCCTCAGTCTTCCATGCGATAAATGAAGAGGCAAAAAGGAACTTAGTGTGTTGAGCTATAATGCCCACTTTTTTGAATTACAAAGCAAGAACAGAAGGGAAGTTTGACCCAAATGTCTACAACTTGGCTTACAAGATCATCCGGCTGAATGTGAAGGTTTTTCAGGAATTTATCAGGATTACACACCGCTTCCAAGAATATTCCGTCAAACTCTTGGTAAGGATCAGAAACTTCCATATCTCGCTAATCAAATATCGAAGGCCAACCCCTGAAAAGCGATCTACGGTCTAGCAATTTTTTTCACGCTATCCAATTGTCAATGAGGGAAAAGGTTATTTGAACACAAATCGTACTTAATGGGCGATTTTTGCCGACATATGGGTCCAATGAACGATACTATCCAAAATCTATAATGCCCATTTAGAATCAAGAAAATTAATTCTGACGGTTAGAAACATTGAGGAGTCAAAGAAAACTATCGGAAAACGCTTGGAAAACTTCAACCGTGGAGTCTAGCCTTCGTAGCAACAGTTGAAAAGTCTAGTTGAACATTATAGCCAAATAGTCCCGCATACCGATTATTTTGATGGTGATCTGAATGAAATCCCTTATTCCTACACTTACTTTCAAATGAGCGAGCAGCTGGGGAATGCCTTCGAAAAGGCAGGTAGAGGTTTTTGGATTCACGTTACAATCGAATTCTCTTTTTCTACGAATTGACCATATTTTTTCGAGCCCTGAGTTAAACCTATTCAATTCAAAACCATCGAGAAGTGGAATATCCAAGACCATTTATCCTGTTTTCAGCCATTTTACTTGGAAGGTTTTGGAAGCTTTAGCCAATCGGTTTTTAAAACTTTGATCCCATTTTTTCTTCATAAGGTAAAAAGTAATATTGGACACCAGAAACAATCGAGCTAGCAAAGCAAAACAGAGCTGCCTGCGATAAATATCCCGTATAATGAGTCACCCCAAACTGACTGGAAAATTAGAAGCCCCACAGCCCGCAACCCAGATCACAGTGTCTGATTATTGCCTCCACCAGTTTCTAAAAAAGTTTCGCTTAATCCGTAATCAGTTTTTTTCCGCTCACAGTTCTTTCTTAGACGAGTCATAAAATAATACTATCGTCGCAACGGCAATCCCAAACAAAGCAACCGTAAAAAGAATGGCCAGTAGTTAAGTTTTGACTCAATGCCTAGCAAAGATTACATTAGGTCCAACATCCAAATCAGGGGAAAAATTTGGAATCAATAAATGAAGGAAAATACGCCTCAGAACGAAATAAGAATTCCAGCAAATAATCCAACGAAAATGAAAAGCCATCCCAGTCCTTTTGCCATCTGCAAGTACCGACTGATGGCCTTTATTCAATCAAAAATGCTGTGCCAGTTCATCTGATTTGCAAAAGTGCAGGAATCAATTTCCCGATCAATAAGATTCTTTTAGCAAAGCCCCTTTTCTTTGACATTTCTACGTACCTAGATCGGAGGACCTAGAACTTAATCGCCCCCGTTTTTCAAATCTTCACTCAGGATTTTGGAACCGGTATTCATTAAAGACATGACCCAAAATCTTCACCGCTGGTATTGTCATGGAGGGTAAAGCAAAAGCTTTGCGTATTCCCTTGATTTTGGGCGGTTCAGCGATTTTACAAATCGGTCATGGTGAGATTATTTGCCCTCCATTGAATACTAGGCTCCTTCCTGCTCCAATGATCGAGTTCTCCTAATACTTCTAAATTCCAACAGGTTAGAAGCTTCCCGAATCCAGAACTAGGGAAATCCTCCAGTTGGATTAGAGCCCCCCAAATTGGAATCAAAGATAAGTGAAATGGAATGGATGATCTTCGCAGTTGTCCAGCAGAAAAATCCGTTGATTTTCATTGGGTGCCCAAGATCCTGACAACGAGCGTCACTGCTTAAAACTTATGCGATCGTTTTCCTTTTTCTCAAAAAGCCATAAAAAACAGCTGCTGAGATTGAGTGAATATTTTCGGCTGACAAGTGCCTTCGGAAACTTTATCGAGAAAGAAAAAGAGCCATCCCGGGACAATCAAAAATCACGGCTAACAAACATGACCAAAATCCCAAGCCTGTGGTCAATCCAAATTCCCTTAAGGCAGGAGAGGTGAAATAAAAGGGAAAAAAGCCAAGTGAAGTAGTTAAAATGGTGAGGCCAAACTGTACATACAGAGATTTAAATACTGGCCCGAATGCTTTATCTTTAAAGTTCACCGCTCTCATTTCTTGAATTAAATGATTGAAAAAAATGAATCAACGAACTCAATCCTAGATTAGAAAAATAGTGGTTGCATAACCGTACATCACATCCAGGCTTTGCCCAGATACAAAAATCAATCCAATAAGCCAAACCACAACCGATGAATAAAAATTTCACAAAAGAATGGAAAACTCCCACCAAAGTTTGAAACAATCAACGCTAAGCCATATACTAACGATTAAGAGGATCGAGCACACCGAAAAATAAGCCAAACTCCCCTGCATCATGATTTACAAAATCTGCTTGGGCTTGAATTTTTTTCCTAGCCACGCCTTTAATTTCAAGTATAGATTTCCTGGAATAATTGATTTAATTCTAAAATAAGAGTTATTCCTCATTTTCCTTTGCTGATTTTCGTCATTTTTAATCATAATCAGTAGATTCTCTCCTCCTTTTTAAAAATTAAACTCAGAACGGAATGCTTCAACAACCTCTTGTTGTGCTTGCTATCGTTCGTTTTTTTCGATCTGCCCAAATCCAAATCTTAACTTTCGGGATTCCGAAAAAACACCGATTATCGGTTTCGAGATTGAGTTATGGAATATCACCGTATCCACCGATCGAGCTTATCAAATATCAGTTGAGATCAAGAGCCTTTCCGCAAAAAGATAATGTCCAGTATACTCCATGGCTATTACTTACTGCGTAGCAGCAATAATCGTTATCATTTTCTCCAACTTTATTTCGATACGACTGGTAGATTTATTCAAGATTCATTCGTCATTTCTGTGGAAAGAAACTGTCATAAATCGTAATTTAAACTGTGGTATTGGTGTGAAAATGAGTAGCATTTGCTAATTCAACTCCTGCTATTTCTCGAGAAAAAAGTAAGCTGGGGTATTTGAAAACATTAGAATTTCGTGATTTAAGTAAACGTCAGATTCGCTTCAAAGTATAAGTAATTAAGAATAGTCCTTTGTCGATTAAGGTTCCATTATTTAAGTTCGAACTCCTTAACTTGCCCCCCCCCCAGCTCTAGTATAAGCCCAATTGAATATATGAAGCAGTACCCACGATTTGATGCAAAAATCCTTGACAGAAGGGGTGAAAAAGAAGAACCGGAACGGAAAACAGGAACTCAGTATTTGGACATCGATTAGATTCCGATCCTGTTCAAGAGGATCCCGGTCGTGGGAACTACAAAAAAGTCCCACCTTCAACAATCATCATTGGAACTGCTATGGTTTCTTCGCCAGGGAATCCCAATATTGGCCTACTTAAATGAAACAAAGTTCTCAATAATGGGATGAGTGGGCAGATGAAATGGTGATTTGGTCCTGTATATGGCTATCAGTGGAGACACTGGCCTGATGAAGGCGGAGAAATCGATCAAATAAAAAATCTGATACATCAAATCAAAACAAAGCAGATAGCAGAAGGTCATTGGTAAGTGCATGGAATGTGGGCCATGTTGACCAATGGCAAAATTACAACCATGCCATAGCGATGTTTCCCAATTCTATGTAGCCGAACGCAAGCCTCATGTTGCCAGCTCTACCAGCGGGAGTGCTGACGTATTTTTGGGTGTTCCCGTTTTAACATCGCTTGCTTATGCTTTATTCACCATGATGGTGCACAGGTTTGTGGATTGAAGCCAAGGGATTTTGTTCATACCTTTCGGAGATGCGCACCTTTATCTAAATCCCAATTTTTTTAAGAGCAAGCTCATTTAACAGCTAAGCAGGGACCATTAGCACTCCTACAATGAAATATCAATCCTGAGGTAAAAGATATTTGATTTTACCTATGAGGATTTCACCTAGAAAATTACGACCCACCGCATATCAAAGCCGCTGTAGCGAGTCTTATTAAAAAAAAGCTCCGAATCGATTATTCGGAGCTTTCTCTTTTAAATTACTCAATTCGTATTTTGATATTTCTCATCCACCTTAAGCAATCACAAATCTGCACTTATATAAAGGGATAGATGCTCCTGACAATTGTCGCGGACACAATTATAGTAATTATCTAGTCTCCTTCTTCTAGGCCCCTAGGGGAAAATTTAAACCTAAAATAAGGTCCAAGTCTGAGACTGAACATTTATTCTAATTAATGGCTGTTAACCTTTGGAAACTTCGCGGTTGAAAGCTTTTTTCTTTAAATTTACTCAATTCGTTTTGATTTCCCTATTTCCGACACGGGCCCCCTTCGTCTCCAAAGTGGGCGGAGCGCCTTTCAAATAAATATCAAAGAATTGGCTTAAGTCTGATGATAGATCTTTCGGTTTTTACGCTGGACCAGATTATGATCCTCCCATTGTATTGCAATAACCAAGCTGGCTGATTCAGGTCTGCTTCACAATGCCATAAACTTTCTATTCCTGATATCCAAGGCAACAGAACCCATCCTCATCATTACTTATCAGAATGGATGTTCACCCCGATCCATGAAGAACAACGTGATTTCAAGGTAATAAATTGGGTTTTTCCAAAGTGTTTCCACCTATTCGAGAATTGTTTTGCTCGTATTAAACATCTGCTCATCCCTGTCCCCCATCGTAATCCCACCATAAGCAGAAGTCCCATATTCACACCCGGCCCAGCTCCTGCTTAAAAACCATATTTGTCTGCGTAATCAAATAAGCCACTTGATAGCCACTCATCCCAACTTTGACTCTTGATTGCCCAATTATCTAATCGACAAAATTCCTCGGCTACGGTAGACTGAACGCCGAATGAATTACAATTGTAGCAGACCGGCCCTGGAGTCCCAGATCATACTTGATATCCGGTACAAAACCAAATAATCGTTACTTACGAAAAATGGAATATTAACCGCGATGCCACTAGTTGCCGGTGCTCGTAATCGATGGATTCCTCACTGTTTCGCTCATCCCCAGAAAATAAACCATCAAAGGAATACTTTTTTATTCGGAATCAAAATTCTCAAGGCCTTATACTAGTAAGCCTTGACAGTGGCTCTCCTCATTGCCTAGAATAATTTACCAACTCCACGAGCCGCAATTCACAGTAGAATTTGTTTGTGGATTAATTCGATACTTTTTGTCAGTTACTGAATGACAAGTCCCCTAACAAACACTCGGGTTCTCTACATATAGTCGAGCGATTCAATAAAATCGCATCAGCGTCTTGCTTATCAAACTGAATACGCTGAGCTGTCATCAAAATCTGCTAGGTGCAGCTTTTCCATCAATTGATACCGTATAAAAAGCCAGCGTCTTTATCTGCTCATCAAAAAGCTGTCAGTAGCAATAGTGCCTTTGGATCTATAAACTCGCTCTTCTCGATCAAGTCCTGTCGTCTAAAAGCGTATTACTCTTCTTCCCATTCCTGAGTAATATTGACAGCCGCAGGATGGGATTTTCGGATCGACTCTCCAATGTCGAAGCGTCCGAAATCAAGATTGCAGCATCTCAGCTAATCCAACCTGCAATTCCCATAGAATTCCTGGAGCGATGAGCTATCGTGAATCTCCATCGTAGAAAAACAGCGGTAATCCAGTGGTTAAATTTATTTTTCGCTTTTTGAAAGCGACGTCATAGCCACCCAACGCTTACTCTATGCCCATCAATACCAAACGTTAACATATTTCCTTCAGGAAAATAGAAGGAGATCCCGATCTCCTTTTCAAATCAACGTCTTTTGGCCAGTACACTGAAATCCACTAAATATAAATCTCTCCAATCTGAATGTCAGGTAGCTTCGTCGATAAAGGAGAATCGTATAGGCCAGACCAAAATTCTCGCTCCACTTTAGATTCCAGTACCACATACTATTTCAGGAAGTGCCTAGTTGGGTGATTTTTTTTGTTTACCTAAATCATGCCGCCATAGGCCTTCTTTTCTCTCCCAGACCTTCTTACTACTGCCAATCGTTGGATTTCAGCGTCCTTGCCAACCCCAAATTAATCCAGGCTCACTCGCTCATTCATCTAAGATCGTTGTATCGTTTTCTATAGAATAGTCCACATAATCCGAGCAACCCAAAAAACAATCTCGACTCATTCTCTGAAAATTGAGATTTCTTCAGACTAAACCTCCCATTCGCTATATTCTGTCCGCACTTTTCGAAGCTATTTCCTCATTGTTTCCATCGCATGTTCAACTAAGTAAAGGAATGATAATGCTTTTGAATTTTCGTCGAATCATTGGTAGTCAATAGGCCTAGTATTTTGATTTCGGAGAAAATGTCATAGGCTGAATAGATGTCATTCCTTCCGAAATCATTTTGCTTGTCCAGTAGAAAGTCAAAAGATAGATGCCGCAATTCTCTTATAGGTGTCCTCTCTGCTAGGACATATTGGAGAAATCACCATTAGGGAAAACTAAACGACTTGACGCGCGCAAAATCCACTAAAGTCACCGATCTCCGTCAAGCTTGGCTCTTCCAGTTTGGTCCCCGTCTGGTTTCCTTGGTTTATCAGTCTTTAGCGGTAAATCTGCAGTAGATGTGCCGTGTCAATTTTAGCTGACTTCCTACTTTTCTTTTCGTAAAGAATAGCTATCCGCTACGTCTCTGTTGGCATTGCAAAAGATTTACTTTGGAATTTTAATCAGATTGCGTTACTCATCTGAATAATAAATAGCTATCCGATGGCAATATCAATCTTTTTGGTTTTTTCATTTTCAACACAACTGAATCAATCTCAGGACTGATTTTACCTACTGCCAAAGAAGCGTCAATCTGAGCTAATCAAAACCCGTTCCTCTTGGATTACAATATCTGCTAGCTGCTGTTGAAAGATAAATCCTCCAAACGTCGTCACCATGCTCTGCGGAGAATTGATAGCCACCCAATTTGCCTCATTTTTGTGATTTTTTTTCGGAAGACAACTCTGTCCCATCCATCGTAGTCCCATCGTGGGTAAAGCGTCTTTCTGTTGTCCAAAAGCAATTTGACAACTAATAGTAAAACAATAAGAATGCAAAAATTAAACTTGGTATTCATTTGAATTGAAGGTTTTATTATGAAATTTCACTTTATTTTTTATACCTAATGAAAAGATCTCCAATTCCGCGATTTCCTGATAGCAATTCGAAAAACTGTCCGAGCTAAAAATAATGCAGTAACCTATAGTCTACCCACGCGCTTAAAAAAAAGCCGGTTAAAACAACTGATTCTTATTGATAAGAGAAACAAAAAAAGTCTGCCAGAAGCAAGACTCTTTCAGAATATAAACCCAAATATAACTTTTAGAGATTAAAGTTCACCAATTGATAAATTAAATTTGGCGTTGTAATAGTATCAGATTTAATTTGAGAAAAAAGACCGAAATCAAAATAAATTTGATCTGTAATCAATGTAAAGTAAAAGTGATTTTATATATTAAATTACAATTGAAAAAAAAATTTATGCTAAATATTTGAACAATCTCTAATTTACAAGCGCATTCTAACAATCAGCTAAAATACAACCAAAAAATGACAAAATTTTTAGATATCGACAACATTGACCTTAAGATCATTTCTTATTAAATGAAGGATGCAAAAACCCATACACAGAATTGCCAAAAAAGTGTTCGTTAAGCTCAGGACTGGTGCATGTACCAGGAAATGAAAGAAGTTAGAAGATATGGGAATCGTGAAAAGTGCACTTTAAAATATCGACTTCGCTAAATTAGGTTTGATATTTCAAGCATTTTAGGAATTTACTCGAAAAAAAGCTCGCTTTATGAATAATGTGATTGAAACTAAAAGCCGATTTCCGGAAGTAGTGAAGCGCTTATTACACTATGAACTACTCGATTTTTGCCAAATAATTGGTAGAGATAACCAATTGCCACCTTAGAACTGTAACTCGATTAATATCCAAAAAGTGGATGGAAATCGATCGCACAGAGACATTGATAGTACTTGAAGAGTCAATTAACGGCAATTCAATTCTTTTGATAAAGGAAATAAATAATTTAAGATTAAATCTAAAATAATATTTTGATGTATTTTCATCTCCTGAAGTGTTGATCGTTCAACACTTTTCTTTTTTAATAAATGCGTTCAGACTCCGTTTTTGAACTGTTTTGCTTTCGAAATATTTGATTGATTAGAAATTCGAAATCCCTGCGAACATTAAAAATTCATTATATGTTGTAATTCGTATTAAAATGAATTAGTCTAAATTAACTCGCCACAATGAAGCAAAGACAATCAAATTTTAGAAGAGTTATTCCAAAGAATACGAAGCACGGATGTCAGTCAACTATGAAGCTATGAGGCGGCAGTCGATGAGAAGATATTATCAGATGGATTCTGCAAAGAAAGAGGAGCCAGCTTTTGGTTACTGGAATGGAGATTAAAGCTTTCACTAACCTGCTTGGCCATGGAAACTACCTGGCCAATGTCCATTACCCTGAAAATCGATCTACAAGGCTCTCACATATTACTCTGGCTCCCAAGCAGGCAAAAAAGCAAAAAAATTTGGCGAAGTGATCCAGACTTTGTATAGTATAAAGACCTTGGGAATCAATCTTATGAGCAAAAGAGACTTCAAAGGTATCGCTGTTGATGTAGGTTCTTGATTCGTTTCAGTTGCCACTTACTTTTTAAAAGAAAACCTTGGATCGAAATTGGGCATCATTTCTGTTCTTTTTTCGGAAGCGTAATGAACATCCAGCGCTTATCAAGAAATAATTTTAGATCGTGGTCTCCAATGATGACAATTATTACGCACGTTCTGCATAAATTCAGCTGTTTTCTCTGACGGATCATTTTGTTATATCCCAAAAGGCGTTCGTTGCCGATCGAGCTTTCTACCTTATTTCAGATCAATGCCGCAAATACAGACAATTCGAAGCGTAACATTTATTGTAGCGGAAAACGATTTTTGCAGCTATCTGAAGGTTGTACTATGCTCCCTCACGAGATGAGAATCAACTTCAACGCCGCTGTGGTTGAGAAATCTATGCTGGAAAGCTCATGCTGAAAGTGAAATATTCCAACCTGTACAAAAACTGGTTTCCAGGAGAATAAAAATGGAAAAGGTGGGATGTTTTCAATTTTGTGAACCCAAAGCGCGGAATTTGCGCAAGGGATCCATTTAAAATCTCATGACTCAAGTTGAAACGGTTCTGCAGTGACTTGGAAATACCCCTTCTTGATTCTAAAAGGGAGATTACTCAATCGGTGATTTTACTCAGTGGCTGTTACAACCACTATCAGCAACTGATACGGTACAAAATGAATCCACATTGGTAAAACCAAATCGAAGAATCGTATCCAAAAGGATCTCGCAGGAAAGTCTCAAATTCTTACCGAGGCGCAAGTTAAGTACATGACGTGCAACAAAATGCACGAAACTTCTCTCATGTGATTGCTATAATGGAGATCGTTTGGTGGGGGCACATACTTTTCCGATACAACGACATCAGTAATTATCAGCCAAGTCGAGCACGAAAGCAACTACATCCAAATCGGTAAGAAATCAAAGATTTTCTATTCAAGCAACGAGGAATTGCTACCGAAGACGCAGTAGCCTGATTGTAAAAATGGTTATGCAAAAGAGGTTAAATCAAACTTCCAATGGAGTTTGCTAATATAGAGGCTCAAAAGCTTTGCTTAACACTAGAGGTTCAGTAGATAAGAAGTTCCCAATTCAGAATTGGAAATCTCAATTTCAAATTTCAAACATGTTATCATAAAAATTTACACGCTTCCATAAGAAGGCACACCAATATTAAGAGGATCAACTTAGAAGTAAAAGGCCTGGTGAAGTTCACGCAATCATGGGCCAAATGGCTCAGGTAAAATCTATCCCTTGCTTCTTTTTAGCAAAGGAAAGAGAAGAGTACGAGGTAACTGAAGGAGAAGTGATTTTTAATGAGTCAAAAAAATGGCTCGAATATTCACCCAAAGTTTCGGTGCCTAGAGAAGGTGTTGTTCCTCGCCTTTTCAATATCCAGTAGAAATCCCAGGAGTAAGCCTCTACTAATTTCCTCCGAACAGCAGTAAATCAGTTCGAGAATTAGTCGAGGTCTTTGATGCCCTAGATGCCCGTCAGTTTTTGACCTTGGATGAAAGAGAAAATGAAAATGGTTGAAAATCGAACAAAAAACTATTGACAGTCGCTCACGAAGGTTTCTCGGGTGGTGAAAAAAAGCGAAACGAGATTTCCAGATGGAATGCTCGCCCTAAACTTTCTATCCGCGATGAAACCGATTCAGGACTAGAGTATTTGATCCTTGAAAATCGTATCCAATTGGGTGGGTCAACCAATTAAGAACAAAGGATAACGCAACATCTTAGTAACACACTCACCAGCGACTCTTGATTACATCGTGCCAATTTTTGCACGGCTTATACCAAAGGAAGGATAGTGAAATCCGGCTCTAAAGAACTCGCACTTGAACTGGAAGAAAAAAGGATATAACTGATCAAAGATTGCGTCGAATCGGAACAACGTTTTGAATTTTTTCACCCAAACGATCTAACTCATGCGTACGACTATAAAAGCAAGATAAAATGGTGGTTTTAATGATCACATCCGGGCAATTGGATTTGAGATTAGCCAGAAATTCACACAAAAAAGGATATTTTCAATCATCAGGAATGCCTGCGTTGAAAGCTGAAGAATATAAATTCACTTTCAATCACCAAAAAATCGATTCATTCATCACTAATTATCTCAGGCAACAGCCTTTGCAGTGATGCGAAATTGGTCAAATCATCAAAAATTTTGAAGATTGAAGGAGAACGTTTTTGGTTTTTCAAAGGAATTTTACCAACCAGCTGTTTCTGATGAAATTAAAGATTTATCATCTCTTTAACTTTCCAAGAAGTCAAATTGTCCAATTGGAAGCATTGCAAAACCCTGGAAAGACTAATTCTGCCGCTTTGAATCAGGCTTCTTTCCAAGATGGAGTTTTATTTCTATTCAAAAAGTAAACTGAACGAACCAGTTTTGTTTTTACTGGAACGAATGTTTCTGTAAGGTCAAGTGATAACCTAAAATTTTTGGATCTGAGGTTCTGGGAGATTTTGCCGAGGCAACATTATGAGCCAAGTACAGTTTCAACTGAATGAGGCGCCAACATTTGGTCCAATAAAGTGGTAGAAGTAAAAGGAGGGATAAATACACACCTTCATCACTACAGCTGCAAAAACGAAAGGCAAAAATTATATCGAAGTAAGTAACATTGAAACTGTATCCAGAAAGGACTCCATATTCCAACTCTGTGGTTATTTCACTCTTCAGGTTGATATGATCGAAGATAACTTGACGCTAAATATCCTTGGAAGTAAATCAGAGGGAACATGTATGGTCTGTACCTCATCAATGAAAGACACATGTCGATTAACCCATACAATGTAAGATCATACATGTTGCTCCCTCGGAAGTCAAATGAACTAATACAAGGGGGATAATGCTGATCATTCAGAGGAGTTTTCACGGGAAAGATCTTTTGTCCTCAGGGAACGGCTC
>Ga0163217_1049149_pt1 | contig 20200 bp, 20 predicted proteins | sample SynspAceP_FD_185933 | JGI IMG/M metagenome (GOLD analysis project Ga0163217, IMG submission 185933) | Saline lake microbial communities from Ace Lake in Antarctica - Synechococcus sp. Ace-P (PacBio error correction) | ecosystem: Environmental > Aquatic > Non-marine Saline and Alkaline > Saline ...
CTAGGAAATGAAGAGAAGACACTCGTCAATCCAAATGGTGGTTGGACCCAGCCCCATCTTTGTTGGCCTTGCTTTGATCTGGTCAAATGCTGAATAAGTTTGAAGTTGGTAACTTCATGATCCGGCGTCGGCCTTCTGAATCACACGCTCACCTTTTTTAACCTACAAAGATTTAACCTGTTCGTTTTACACTTTTTTTTAACCGGGACAGCATAGCGGATTATCATCGTCCTTACGGTGATTCTGACTTGATCAATTATGACGGTCCCCTTTTGTTTGTCGTGAAATACATTGATCGATTGGTAGGTCAGTTGGATTCAGAGGCCCGAAATTAGCCTTAGAAGACCAAGGAATAGTAATTGAGATCTCCTCGCTTCACTGTTTTTCACTTGGCGTAGTTTCCGGATTTATTTGTTCGATGGGAAGGTATGCGAATAGATGGAGTGTCTGAAGATAAGCGCAGCCACATCGGCCTGCTGGTTTGATGAAAGGAGATGTAATTCTGCAAATGGGGGACTCAACGATTGTGGACATGAAATGAGTTACATGCGTGCCTTGAGTGGATTTGGAAAAGGTGATTCCACTTCAGTAGCTTATGAGAGGCTCTGGAAGCAAAGATGGAAATAAAGGTGAAATTTATAATTGTCCCGATGTTTGATGTCCGGGTGACCGATGGAATAGTACATGTTTAGTATTTATTTTTGAAAAACTGTTGGGTGCAATCTCAACGGTTTTTTCTTTTGCTGGCCTTTTTTTGAATTTCATGGATTACCATAAACATCGAGCACCGGCCAGATTGGATTAAGATTTTTCTGAAGGCCTTTTCTTCGGCTAGATTGATTAGCTTGTCTGGCATAAAAAGCTCCTTCCGCCAAGAATCTTCGAAGACGCTTGAAAACCTGTTGCGAATTGGAGGAATTGTCTAATAACGGAACTTCTCCTTTTCAAACAATCCTTTTTAGGAATCCTATGGTGCCTGTAAATGGCTTCCAGTTCCGATTAAGATCTACCATTCCACTAAGGCCGTAAGGACTTCGTTTCCAAAAAATCAAAGATCGAATCCCCGCCCGTGATTCATCAGAGGAACTTGCTGATTTCCTTACCTTTTTTCGAAAAATCCAAGAAATAAGCTTTTTCTCTTCTTTTGGTACTTTCCTTTTTTCACTTTCTCCTCATCTCTCTAGGAAAAAAGCAGCCTTCCTCATAACGTGCCTCCTGAAATTTTCCAGTAGAGTCTATTCCTGCTTCTGCTAACATTGTGCCACTTGGAGTGAATCAGCTTCGGTAAATGCCACCTCGCTGAATAATCGGAGGAGTTTAACTTAACCGAGGATGGGGAAAGTCTCGCCCAAGTTCTTTTCTTCTTACATTCTTCTACAATATATTGAGTAATAGTCGACTTCGGTTTTTCAGGCTAACCTCCCGCATTGATCAGTCCGAAGGTGGTACGAGGAGATAGGAACTCGCTGAGTAAATAACCCATGAGCAGATGGATCTGAATTCCTGGTAATATCCCGCTTGTTTTTGGGCGATTTTTGCAAGCTTTGCGAAAGCCAGAAATCACCTGCTGAATATCGCTTCCGACATTTGCTTTTTTGGCTGTTTCCAATAATCCGATTTATTTAGTTTGACTTCTGAGGAAGCTTTTTAGGACTCGGTATTTAACAAATCGATTGTTGCCTCCCGAATAAGAAAATCTGTACCCAAAAACTGATTCCCATTTTCCCCTTTTCAGCGGCTGCCCATGTTTTTTAATTTTGGGAGCATGGCTCATCTCCGAAATACCATTTCCGGCAGATCCATGTGCTGCTTTCAATCATTACATTTCCCGGTAAATCAAATAAATCCTGCAAGCCAGTCTCACCCAAGGCGATACAAATGCTCGTGGGCAAATGGGTAGGCCTCATATGCCTGAATTACTATCCGCTCGGTCTGGCAGCTTTGAACACAGGCGATTGGGGAAGGATTGCTCCCGCAGGGTAGCGTAAAGGGGGAATTGAATTGGGTTATTCCGATCCTATTATTTAGCAACGAAAGTAAATATAAAAATTTCTTATTTTACTTTAGAAAAGGGGTTGATAACGCTTCTGGAAATGCATAAATCGGAAGGGGAAAATTCATCCATGAGCCGATTAAAGCGCCTTGATTGACTCATATATGCTATTTTTTTTGAGCCGAAATAATCGAATACTCGGCTCTGAGTTACAATTGGGATTTTGGGAATCGCTAAATGATGGTTGCCAGGTGTGCTGGCAACTTTTGCATCCGACTATCTGAAAGCAGACATTTTTTATTCAATGGTTTTTACTGAGACAGGCCTGACGGTCCTAAAAGTGTCCTCAATCGCAATTTCTCAGAGCAGGAAATAGCCTATTTGTATTTTGAAAGTATTCCCCCATTTGAAGATGGAAATGGCCGGAATTAGTCGAGCTTTTAGCAGAAAAGGCCGATTCATCAGGGCCTGGGTTATACTCACGTACGCCTGATCAGTATTTAGGAAGCAATCGAAAAGGAAAAGAAAATGCTTACTATTTCTTTCGCTTCTACAGCCCAGAAAAGTCTCGAAATTTCCGGATTGGCTTCGTTATTTGGGAGCTACTGTTGCAGATTGCGCAAATTGGATATTCCTTGCAACTCGTCGAGTTTACAGTTAAGAAAATGAGATTTTTTTGATCGATGGAAAAATAAAACTCAATGATGCGCAGCTAAAAACCATCGCTCGAATCCTGGAAGAAGGCCCCGGAGGTTTTGAAAGGGGAATGACTGCTAATGAAATATGGGATTAATTGTAAAAGCTTCCTAATGCTACAAGCAACTGCGTGGATGTTTCAGCAACTGCAGGATTTGGAGTTTTTTGAACGCAATAGGCGGTGGTGCGAAAGCATTCACTATTCGTTTAAATATTTCGAATGCAATAAGGAGGCAATCCAGAAATCAAATCCTGTTGCTTTTCCGTCCTTTTTAGCTTTCAACATAACCTATCGGCAAGCAAGTTACTTTCGATTTCTCACTTTATGAAGGCTGTTCCTTTTTTCTGATTCCGACCTCCCTAAAAGGGTTTTTCTACTCTCTTTGTGCTGCCTCTTTTGAGGAAGGAATGTTTTCCTTGAACGCGTGAGGGATAGCAGCGGTATCGGCGACCCCGATAGTTATCGGGGAAGCCGATAAGAGCGGATAGCCGACCGCGGCTTTTTCAGACGGGGGCACGCCCAAAAAGACTAATTTTTATTACCTACTTGCCTACAGAAAAGGAACATTGTGAAGACATACAAAGAGTACAACTAGGTCGATTATCCACGAGATTGGAGAGTCAGTTTTAGCGTATTGAAAAGAAAATCAGATTTTCTGAAAAATCGGTATCTAACCGAGATGAGCGGAGACTTTTACGTTTTTTGAAAGGTTCCGCCTTCGGCAAATGGAACGCCAGGATCCCCACGTAAATTGGCTGCGGACGTCACCAGATATTTTCTGCCGATACAAGACCCTGCCAAGGCTATCAAGTGAGCGAAAAGGTGGCTGGGATACGCATGGATTGCCCGGTGGAAACTTCAGTTGGAGAGGAGAGGCTTTGGCATCACGAAAGAGATATTGGAAAAAAAATCTCAATTGAGGAAATAACAACCGCAAGGTGCAAGGAAACGGTATGCGATCAAAACATGAATGACGAATTGACCGAGAAAATCGGGCTAACCATTGGGTAGATCTGGAATGAACTCCTTATATCACTTTTTGAACCAAAGTACAATCGAGTCACTTTTGGGAGTCTGCTTCAAGCGACTTTACGACAAAGGTTTGATTTATAAGGGCTATACTACACGCGAACTTCATTCGCCACCTACTACGCAGGGACGGGTTTTGCTCCTTCGCAGCGACACAATCACGGGACTACTCCACAAGGATATTCAACGCGCGACACTATACACCGAGATCACACCGCACGACATGTCTCTACACTGAGAACGTCGAAGACGAATACCCTCACAGTCTTAGCTTTGGACGACCACGCCCATGGACGCTTTTCTTCGCAACTCAGCTTTAGCAATCGGCGAGAATCTCGATTATGTAAGAGTGAAGACCTTCAATCCTACACTTTTTGATGAGTGGTACGGTTATCCGGGTCCTGGCGGAAATCACCGGGTATAAATCGCCGTACTTCAATCCAACAGACGCCCGCGCTGAGCAACTCAAAGCTCAGGCAGGCACAACCAATCAATCCCGGAGAACGAAATAACCCTCGATATAGAAGGTGATCGCTGGACAATGAAAGAGCAAGATTGCTCGCGGAGTATGAGCAGCTCTTCCCAAGTGTCGACGAACTTGACCCGCTCTACACAATAAAATCAGCATAACTACATTATTATCTCCCCAGCGGTGACCTATGATGACCACGCGACACAGATTGAGTGAGACTAACGCCCCGAAATATCTTTCGTGCATGCTCTGGCAAAGGCATTTGGGTGAGCGTGATCTACACTTCGATTTGGTTGGCGAATCAATGTGCCGGGCGTCTTCCTTGTCAACACAGATGAAACAGAGGCGCGAGGACTTGGCATCGTGTGGACTAAAGGGCAGAATTATATCCTTCCAGTAGTTGGAGAATACTTGGTTGCTAAATGACATGAGCATTAACCACGATTCCCTCGGCACATAAGCAGTACAGGGAGCAGCTGATTTCTGATGTGACACACACAACCTTACCATCTGGACAGAGGACGACGAACTTGCTCGCTATAAACACACACACGATTGATCACCTCCATCTCATACACATGAGACATGAAAACATAAGCGGCCTTTAAAAGGTCGAAAAATACGAAACACACATCCACATTGCTGGAGACCTCGGACAAACCGGTATTGTCACTCCATCCGATGCGACTACCCTGGTTTTTTCAAAAGTCTTATAAGGATGCGACTAGTGGAGGTTCGCCACTCTAAAAACGATGCAAATCATGGAAGCCAGAGTCAAACCGCGAACACAGTCCGTGTTTGGCAACGTGCGCACGGAGATCTGCGAGAATTGAGAAACTCTGAGTAGATCCCTGATCTGGGGAACTGCACCACTTCTATCTGCAGCAGGAGATGGTAATCAACACAAAGGAGAATGATAATCGCTCGCAATCTTGCTGATCTGGAACCTGACAGAAATCAACGAAACTCGATTTCCCAAGGGGGTCTACGAAAGCTACTACCTATGCAACACGGAGAACAAGAAATCTGAGATCTGCACGCCCATTTGTGGATGAGGACGAACGTTCATTAGTCAACTGACAAAGGCGAAATAGATGTTCCGGTAGAGCCCAGACTAAACGATGTATATGGACTTTGACTCGGGCACCACAGCGATGCCACTATTCTCAGCACATGAGCACTACCCCCTTTGGAAAATGAGGAGATCTTCAAGGCTCTATCCAGCAGATTACATTGCGAACGGGTCGGACTAGACGCGAGAGTCGCGTTTCTTCTAAAACTCCTCCTGCACGCCAATTCTCAGTGATGCTTCCGACATCACGTAGCCTTCAAAAAACGTGATTCTTCCGAGGAGCAATAGAGCTTGGTACTCGCGGCGATACCAATGGGAACACCTAAATCTCCACAGGCCCCCACGCGATCTCGGTGCCACTGCAGTGGCCTACCTTACAGACCACACTTCCTACAGAGATATGGCCCAGACCGCGGTAACGTTGGTTACATGCTCAGCAATGCAAATCTTTGGGACAACCCTACTAAATTCATCCTGGACGGAGTGCTGAACTGCAGTCGACGCTATACTTTCGGACTTCAACAGAGCAATACCCCTATAGTGTTTCTATTATATGCGCTTTATGCCACCCGGAGACTGCGGCTTATGATCATATGATTCGCGACACATCAGAAAAGAAGAAAAAGAACAAAGAGGCGGTACACGTGAGAGAGCGGACACGAGAGCTCGATCAGGTCGGTCGTACCTAAGTTGCCAAGACTTTGCGACCGCTGGAAGTAGAAGCCGCGCACAACAGAGACACCTGAGAGAAGCCACGACAAGGACGACACGCCCGAGTCCATGACTTTACCGTGACACCACATGTCCTACTCTCAAGGGTACTGTGCGAACCGGCACAGAAGAACGCCACTTCTTGGGGAAGTAAACTGAATGCGGATAACAGGCTTGCCTACTGAACACTGCTATGAGTGCTCTTTGCTGAGGCGCACCAGTTGCAGTCTGAACTGGGTCTTACTTTTGCGCATTCCAGGCTTCTAAAGAGGATTGGTTATTATTCCAAAACCCCCGAACCGAAACTAGTGAATTGCGACCGAAATTGGAGTCAATTCACTTGACTGATTGGAAAAATGCAGACGCTTCTGATCGAACAAGAGCCTCCGGACAGTCAGAAAGCATGGCACTCTAGACACCAACCGATCTCTTCGCATGGCTTGTGGCAGCCATTCACTTCGAAAGCCAGCGGACAGGGAAGAAAAAATGAAAAGTGGCGTCAAGCCCGCTTCAGCGGAATCGCAAATACCTGACCTAGTGTCCAACTTCACGCGACGAATCTCGGACGCCGTGGCCGATAGAGCTTTGCGATCAAAACGGACACGTACACAATTACACAAAACCAATCCGCAGAATACACTACACTCAGGATAGTATCGCTAAATACAGACGGATTTTTTTTTCGCGAGAGCTGAAAAGAGTATGTAAAAAAAACCCACACAACACCTCCGACATTACTTGGGCGTAAAAACACCTAGGACAAAGCAGTACGATGAATGTGGTCAACACGAGCGGCGATGCAACCAGCTCTTGGCCGCAAGGCATCCAAGAGTGCACAATGCCGGACCGCGCCAAAAAGCACCACAACCTCACATGTTGAACTAGCCCCCTAAGCGACGGGTGCAGGGCTCTTCGAGCTGCCTGTTGGCACAGAGAGTGCCTTACCGAGATCACTTCCTTAGCCACAGAGCATATCCCGAGATGGCGATCAGTAAGCTTCCTGAATAGGGGTGCGACTGTCGAGCCTAATCCTGAGAGATGTGACGTCATGACCGAGCGATGCAAGCTTTGCAAACGCAACAGAAGGCCCGCTCGCGCGATATCGCTCACCGATCCGCAATCATCGCAAAAGACATGCCGAGGTTTTGGAAAGTCAACAGACAGAATCAAAATCCAATTTGCTGCGACGGAATAACTGATATAATACAATATGCGCCTGCAAGGCAGGATTCGGAACATCTACCATGAAGCAGAGACCTCAAGCCGGTAACACGCCTTGAAGCTTTGACAACTCTAATTGGAATGCACATCTTCTGCTCGGAGATGGAACGATTTAAACATTTTCTATCAAAAATAAAAAGAGCCTTAAGATCCTCACGCTCCTTATCACTCATGAAGCATCGATTACCCGAAAATCTATCGAGGATTAGAGCTTTCTCTTAAATGTACACTCGTTTATAGCATATCAATCCGTGAAAATGCTAGGTCAGCATTTACCAACACTGCGACTTCCGCGCGGCAACGCCGGGCAGATCTCCCATGTAATTGGAAGAAACTGCGGATTAACCACATTGCCACTATACCTTCCAAACCAATCCGCGGAAGTGGAAATTCTAGAGGATCGGCATACTTGGATCAGACTAGCAGGCCACAGACCTGCTCACTCGACATCATTTCCGTTGCTAGCGAATGGTGGGAAATTGGTTGAATCTGAACCATATATCACTACCATTATTGATAAGAAGCAGCACTCCGCCTATATAGTTCCCTGTAATTAATCGATGACCTCGCCGGGGTGGAGCTATAGGCACAGTCTCTAATTAGAGAAACTCACTATCTATCTTCAGTGCAGGGCTTGCTCTCTATATTATAATGCTCCTATACAGATGCCAGGCTTTCAACCATGGCTTTCATCGGAAAGTATAGTAGATATGTTCTCTACTTCGATACTTGGAGGAAAATAGAACACCTTCCAGACACTCATGCCTCCTTTGGGCGAGGGAAGCTATACTGCCGCTTGGCGCCAAGTAATTTTATAATACATCGGCGTTATGCCTTCGATATTTATAGGTAAGGTAGCCATTATCCTGTATCTTGTCTTTCTTAAGCACATATGTGATATGGTTCCCACCAGAAGAAAAAAGAGACCCGAAACAAAAGCGAGAGAAAGCGACGCCGGCCCTCACTGAGGCAGATGACTAACACCACGCAGTAAGGAACTCAATGATCCTTCCTGGTTTAACCATTAACTAATTCAGGAGGATTTTGTTTTTTTCATTTAACAATTTTGTCAAGAGAGGTACACCCTTGAGTCTTTATCTTGCACGACATATTGGTTGAACAGGGATTAGGTTGCAATACTCATGGTAATACCCGTCCTTTAACCAAGGCAGCAAACATACGAGATTCTATCATGCTAAATCAGAATAAAAAAATCCCTGAATCTGGCGAGACATCAGCTACTATATCATCGCTCTATTACATTTCACCCATCTGCGTTATGTACACCAAAAACAGACGGGCGCTACCACCAGCATATTAGTGCCTACGCTTTCCTACAAACACACCTGGTTGCACCACCACACACACAAAACTGAAAAATCATCGACCCCGTGATATCGCCAAAGCCTTCCATCAAATGCGTAATACACCATTATAGCACTGCGAATACTCTTTCGGTATTGTTTTGAGTCGACATATCCTCCGTGTCACAAGTAACATGGGAGAAAGCCGAGGACTTTCCTCTGGCTTACACCCAAAAAACATATTAGTCACCCGGGCAACCAAAATCCGGTCTTAACAGAATTTGCGAAATCTGGAATTAAATAAAGCCGATTACGTTTGAAATCTCCACAATATCGACTCCGAGCGATTCCATGACTCTTCATCGCTGATGCATATTTGAGGATAAAAAGCACACGATCCTGAAATGCACAACTGCCGACGGGAACATGTGCAGGCACGACTAAAGATAGATCCTCCAAACCTCGTTCCTTGCGCCATCCTAAGACACGAAGAACACAAAGATAGCACCGATCCGCGCTCGAGCAAACGCTAATTTACAGGTACACAGAAACACACATCTTCTCAGAATTTTATGGCCACGCTACTGTATGTGGTAAGCCCCAATACATTCAAGCATATTTATTGACACAATGCGAAGTCGCGATGGCAAAATCCTGTGGGCCCACACGATGGAGACTTATACGTCAACTCCAACTGCACAGAGAGAGCTCTTGAGAGATAACATTTTCATTTCATAATAAATGAGGAAGACACACATTACTGGCCTTCCGATCAAGTTCAAAGGAGAAAATTAGAAATATATTCGTCTTCATGACCAATGCTACACAACAATCTGGCACTTAGTAGTATAATGAGAGAGCCGCTTGAGGCAGTTGAACTATCGACATGGCTCAGCTCTATTTCCTCAAATATTTGAGAGAACAGGAGTCACACTTGACTGGCAGGACAGACCACTCCAAGCACTATTCTATAGGTGCGAGTATAAAGCAAATCATGCCGCTGAGGATCAACAAGAGCATGCACGCTCTCAGTTCGATTAACTCCCATGAAAGTGATCCTACGACATAACACTAATCGTTGCCTCTCCCCGTTCGTGCTACCCCTGCCAATGGTTTTGATACTCGAAATATTCGAGCGAGGAGCACTCCACACAGCTGCCTATACTATTGCAATCCATCCGTGACACTCCCCCGGAAATACGGGCAACAAGATTTTATTTGGCACGCTGTATCGAGGACGCGAAATAAGACAGGACACATAACTCGCCTCAGTATTTGCTCCCAATTCACAAATCGGCAGAGAAGAGCTACAGAAATTATACACCTGTGACACTCCAATGGGCGCGAAAGCATATCTAGCGAGCCAAACATACAAACAGCCCAATCAACCAGCGACTCTAAAAGCGAAAAAGATGGTGTTATATTACCCTTTTCAACACCCACTTCGGCAGCACTTCACAACAAGAAACAGTCGCTCAAAAATGCACTCGTGGAAATACAAGGCCACACCAGCACTGTTAAAAATACCCAGAACTAAGCCGGGCCAAAGTGAGCACCCCCTAAAACGCGCGCGAGCGAAGCATTTGAAGGTGGATAACCGGAGAACGCACACAGACACGCTTATACTTGGATTCCTACGACGATATCGAAATCATTTCGGAGGAAGGTGCCACACATTCAAGCACCAGACACCAGGACCAATCCGGGACGGGAAAGTATCTCATAGGTAGAGAGAACCTGCCTCAATTATCCATTGAAGTCAAAGAAAATAATAGACTGGTTTTCAGCGAGGTCCCAGAACAGCCGGTGTACATATCTGGCGCTCTCTCCTAGTGCCCTTTTGCCCAGGCTAGAGAAAGTTACATCCTCTCGGGAAAATCAGCCAACTTTGAAATTGCGCGACACCCAAAATCGGTCGAAACACTCGGCCTGTGCACATACACTCTCATCTTGGCCTTGTATACAACTTATCTCGAGGACCGCAATCTTACAAGTTCCATTGGAAGAAGTCGTGCGAATTGAGAGAAACACGTTCTCCGAAGCATCATTCTGCTTGCGCCTCAAGGAGCAGCGAGAGGGGCACCTCTAACGCTTCGAGGTGCACTCCCTGAGTAAGTAGGAAAATTGGAGAGAGCGCAACTACGCGCATATATTGAGGCAATCGTGGAACTAGAAGCATAATGAAATGCGCCACTCGGTATAATTTGAAGGACCCTTCGTCTTCTATCCACAGGACCCCCGGATCAGCAAAGAAGCTCTCGCGCATTTGTTGAAAATGAGTCTCAAAAATCTTGGTCGAGAGATGCTCTTGGCCGCATGTATGATCGCGGTTTGGGAACACCCTGTGTCACCACACATTAGCACGCCTGCTTGCGTTATACAATGAGGAAGAGAAGACATCCGACATCCCACTCGATCAACTTAGAAGACATAGCACTTGCCATGATTATCTGGCAGTATGGAAGACGAGAAGATCACACCTATATGAACTGAAACATACTTAGCATCTATTTGGTAGTCAGCGAATCAAAAAGATCCTGGAGTTTGGAGAATAAATGAACCGCCAACCCTTCCAAGGCCAACCTTGACACTCGGGACCCACACGCCACGCGACCAATTCACCGACACACACCAGCGCGGGACCACCCCACCAGAACACCGCAGGACGTATTCTCTATTATATATCTATTTTTAAGAACCTCAAGCGCAGTCATCCCCGTCACTTAAATTACCGGGTCTACCAAGCCTGATTCCACGAACGGCCGGCATAGGACCAGCCCGGGCAATTCACCACCCATTCCCCACCACATGGCCAGCAGCACCCGGGCGCACGAACAGGAAACCCGGACGGATTTGGGGCACGAAAACCCCCCACAGGCCCCCACCACCCCGGCGACTCGCCCTAGCGATCGAAAAAAACAAGCGCCCAAACGCCACCGGGAATCCGATCATCACGCTCAAAGCCTGCGCTCGACGGGCAAGACGCTCACAGAAGATGCCGGAATTTAAGCGGCGGACAACGTGCGGCCACAAGCTCGGCAACAAGCGATAACGACGCCCGAGAGCCGGCCAACCAGCCCACAAGTCACCGTGAACAGCAAAAAAATGAACACACCGAAGCCGGCGCACGGATTGGCGACGGCGACCCGAAAGAAGGGCTTGGAGCATCGGTCAGGATGATTAGCCAAAAGGAACCATCGCAACACATGCCCGCGATCCAGCCGAGCACGCCCAATCAGCCAGAGGTTCAGACCGACCGGCGATGACGAACCAGCCGGCAAGAAATACGACGCCCCGACTTCGCGCGAACAAAGGCCGCGCGGCGGAGGAAGAGGCGGCCGAAACGGTGGTGTTCTAAGAAGGTATCCCACTGCAGCAAGGCTGAAGGCTAGGGCGGCCACGCGTTGCTACAAGGAGACGCGCAATAATATTGGCTGATGCGGGAATTAAGCACCGCAATTGGACGCAAAACGACGTGGCGAACCAGCGCGATATTGCAGTCAGGGACCGGCCCCGCACTCGAAGATGCCGCCAACAGAATAAGGGGGTGAACGTGTGCCACTGACCGGTGTTGGCATTCGGCCTGGGCCGCCTTTGATGATCGGGCCAAATCGCAGCTGGCCGCGATTTCATTCCTCTTTAGGGATCGGGTTCGCCACCAGTACCACCCCGGCCAGGCCCATGTTTGCCGCGCATTGTATGGGGCGGCGGCGATATCTGCGCAAGTCCATGCGCAGGGGATTTCAGGGACGGCTGCTCCAGAACGCGGGAAAGCGTCTTGGCCAACTGTGATCACCGCAGACGCCTTGGTTCCAGCACTTCCAGTGTTTGCCACATCTAGAATGGCCTTGCCCGGCAAGCGACACGGTCACCGCGTTTGGCCAGCTCCATCAGGTCGGCAGAGATGTCAAAGCTGTTCCCGCACCCTATGCCGCCGCCGATCCCGCAGTGGCGAAACGCGATCGTCGGCCAGAATGGGCGGCGATCCATGGTGGGCGGCAACCGTGGTGCACCAGACCGCCCGTGGCAAACAGCGGCCATATCGCACGCGACAGTTCGCGACATCTTGGCTTGCGCCGGCGCCGTCACTCGCTGGTCTTCCAGACCGATGTCCAGCCCGCCGTCGATCACCGCAATGTCCGCGGAATAGCACCGGCCTCGGCGTAACGTCTGCTTCGACCTGGCGCGCACCTCAAAGGTTTGCGGATTAGGGCAACCATGGTGATGATTGTGCTTCCAGCGCAACAACGGGGTCCCATTCGCAGCTTTGGCGACCTTCGGCAAGCGTGCAGGGGATCATATTTGGTCTCCCAGAAACATATGGGCAGCGGCAGAAAGCGCTTGGTCAGTCCCGCGTCCTGGCCCCGCCCTTTAATTTCGGCCGCGATATGCGCATCCATGAAGGTATCACCCGCCGGTCACGCGTGTGACGGAAAACGGGGCGGTCTGTGATTCAACCCGCTGCTGACCCACGGTCGCCAGATTCGCCGTCAGTCACAAACAGCACGAACCTGCACCACGCGCCAGCAGCGCCGCTGCCGCGTCGCCGCGAGCCTGTCGAACGTCGCTTGGCACAGCAAAACCCGCTCTGAGTTGACGTAAAGCGTGCCGCGTTCGCCTGCAAAAAGGGGGCAGCCGCAGCGCCTGCCGGCGATGCCGGGCGACGCGCGATCGGCATGCCCAATACTGGGCTACGCCCATCCGCGTGACAAAAGGTCGAGTGTGAGATTGCCATCCAGCGCCACGGCACCACGAGGGATTGCAAGTGACCGTCGTTCGGAACGGGCGCAGATCTGTCCTGCCTGCCGCCTCCAGCGAATGAGCATCGGCGATGGCGGCGATCAAGAACCGTCTTCCCCTCCGACCGCCATAAAGCGGTCAAGTGCAAGATCATCCCGACGCGATACACAATGAATCGTATGAAGTCCCGCCGGAGTGTGCACGCGCAAATAAGCTCGTCGCCTTCGGGTCGCGTCCAACAGCACTGATGCAGCGCAGGGGACTAGAAGCCAAAGCGGCAGCGCCATCGCGATGTCAGTGCAACGCCACCGGCAGGCGCGTGATGCGACCAGGCATTCCGACCCTTGCCCCGCAAATACCGTATCGCACGTCCGATGATGTCCCACACACCGATCCGAAGCAAAGAAATGAGGTGTATGTTTCATGCCGCCGGTATGGCCCAACCGATATGGCGGGCGGCAAGTCGAGGCGGCGCGAAAAGAACCTATTCCCGCAACGGCCAAATGTCACGAGCCAAAGGCCTCCCATGGGGCTGGTGGGGTTGGTTTCCACGTCCGGGGCAGGGCGCAGCACCACAAAGCGTCACAACAGTAGGTCATAGCCAGCAGTCACCGGAAATGCACGTGGTCCCGCGTCGTCCCTGTCCGTAAATTTGTCACGGTGACGTCTTGCTTGCGGTGCGCTCATAACTTCGACCTGAACGCACGAGCGCGGTCCTGCCTGAGTAAGTCCAACGCGACTTCCATCTGCTGATCCGCGCCTAGGTATAGGGTGGAGCGCGACCCCACTCAGTCTCCAGCCCCAAGGCTTTGTCATCGCCATCGCGTCGCCACGCAAATCACGCCTTGGAATACCGGCTGTACTTACGCCGCACTTTGTCTTGCGGGTAGCCCGTTGTCGCGGTGGTCAGCCCACGGCCTGCTGAAATCTTGTGGACGGTAAAAGCCACAAGGTTTGCCAATCGCTATAGGTTAGCAAAGTCGCTTTGGCCTCTGGCGATATTGCCAGCCCATCCATGTTGGGTCCGCCATCTGGAGCGCGGGAACTATCACCCATCCGCGCTCGATCGCTGTGGTGGAACCGTCAAAGTTATGTCGAACCGTTTCGTGTTTATGGGGGAAAACGCGAGCGCGTGCCCTCAACACCTGCCGCGTTGCGGATGTCGGTGTCTTTTCGGCGCCGGGCTGTACTTGAATACGCGTGTATCCACCAGAATTCATGCGCAAACGCACCTGAAGTGGTAATAATGAGTTAGTTACGAGTGCGAAACGGAGCAGAACATGCGAAACAACCTTTATAAATATACCAAGCTGGCCTATACGTTGGTTTGGTCAAAGTGGGCTGGCAGGCTGCACAAGCGCATGAGTCTTGCCAACGATAGGTGAGACCTACGCAGCGCCGACGGCAGGCACCTTGGAATATGCGCATGCAATCTAGAGGCTAATGTGTCCCGCATGATCTGAACGAGGTGCCCGATAGAAGACGCCGAAAATGCAGCGATACGACAGCTTGCGCGCTTACCTCCTCAGAAATCCTGGCGCGTGCGCCCGAACTTCTGCACGGTGGAAGCCTTGCCGGTACTTACCTTACGGCCGATGGTTGACCGGTGGCCTTGAGACCGTGTGCGCTGAGACAATCCCGAGGACGTGAAACGGCGAGCTGGCCCGTATTGCCGAAATGGTCCTTGCACGCGCGCTGCCTCAAGACACGCCGCGGATTGGTGTTTCATGGCCTGATGGTGCGGGTGCCTTCGTGTTGCGCCACAAGGGTCGAGACCCCCTATACCGGCTACCTTGAGGGCGGGCGCAAGAAACCGCCGAGATCCTGCTTGAGGGCGGCGGGCAGCAATCGGCATGGGAGGCCTCACCTATATTCCCGGTGGGTTTTGACCAACATCTTACCAAAGGGTTGACCATACCTGTTTGGTGTTGGGCCTGCTCCTTTTTGCGACACAGCCTGCGGCCGCTTAATCTGGGCAAGGTCACGGCGTTTACCGCAGCGCATACGGTGACGCTGGCCGCTTGCGCGCTTGGGCTGGTGTCCGGTGCCCGGTAAGCACGTGAGCCCTTCATCGCCGCGGTCGATCGTTCTATGTCGCGTCGACAACATTTTTCTGCCGGGTCCCGCCTTGCGGCCCTTGTAATCTTTGGCCTTGTTTGCTGGCACGCCTAGGATTTGCATTCCGTACTGGCGAATTCGGCCTCCCGGAGGATCATTTTTATCCCCCATTGATCGGGTTCAACATCGGGTCGAGTCGTCAACTGACGGAATTGCCAATTAGTTCCTGGTGTCTGCAAGCGCTGCGCGTGAATGCGCGGCAGGCGATCCGCGTGCGGCCAAGGATTGTATGTGCGCTGGCTGTGATTGCAATTGCGCGTGCATCATTCCGATGCCTGCGGTGGCAAAGCTTGCAGAGGCACCGGTTGCGGTGTTCATGACCGCTGGCCGCTTGGTGTTCCTTTACGCGTGTTTCCTGTCGTGCAGTTCCGGCAGGTTGGCGGTACCTTACCGCCGCTCGTCGCATACCGGCTCGTCGCAATTGCTGTCATCGGGGCCTATTGGTTCGTGAGCGGTGTTCCTGTAACACCCGCCCTGCGCGGTTACTTCAATCGCGCAATCAGATCAGAGAGCGCTGTTCCTGCTTTCGCTGGTCAAATTCATCCCCGATTTCCGAAAAAAGTCGTGATGGGGGGAGCGGCGCGGATCCAGATCGGTGGTCACCCGCCTTCGGCTACAAACGGAACCTCGATCACTTCGGACCACCACTTGAAGAGGTCCTGTTCGCGTGGTTCCATCGTCCAGCAGGACGCATGACCGGACAAGCTGACATAATCGCGCCGGCTTTTCGCCGCGCTGCAATCCCGTCATGGCGCGAACCGTGCAAAAGCTGCCGACTATGGGCGTCATCGCCCAGGTCTTGCGCGCGTGCCGCACCGAGCGTGCCGCCATCCTCAGTGCACACCCATCAAGTCCAGCCGTTCTGCAAGCATTGTGATCCCGCAATCAACCAATGCGCATAATCGCGCGCATCGGTCACTTCGCGCAGCGCCACGGCAGCGCGACACGCGGTCTTTCGTCGCGGTGCTGAGCGCCAAGACGCAACGCACGCCACATCATGCGCGTCGACGCACACGGCCAGGCACATCGGAAAGCTGGAGAGTTCAAGCTCGGCGGGGTCATCAGGTAAAGCTGCGGCTGTTCAGGCGTATCCATGCTTGCTGTCCTTTTGGGTTATTGCGCGTTCAATTAACGGATCGCCGCGGAAAGACAACTTTTATGCCTTCGGCGAGGATTTTTTCCATTGGAAAGGCCAAAGACGGCCGCTTCGTTCTTGCGAGGCGATGGCGGCGCGCGTATCGAGGGCCCATGAATGATACAATAGAACACCCGCAGATACCGCTTTTGTGCTGGTGCCCGCAAAATGGGCGAAAACATTGGGGCCGCGGCGCGTGCATGTGGAACTTTGGACTGGCCGGATGCGTATTGTAGCGCCCGCGATGGCTGGCCCGAACCGTCTGCGGTGGCGATGGCGGTCGGGGCGCCGGCGATTGTTGGACGAAGCCGGTGATGTATGACGATCTTGCCGGTGCAGTGCGGCGAACGCAGCGTTGTTTTGCCACCACAGCGCTGATCGTGAATCTGACCAAGCCGGTTTACAGCCCAGAGGCGCAATTGGCGAAAGCTGCCCAGATGATCAGCGAGGCCGCGCGTGCTGTGTTGTTCCGGGCTGAACCGCAGGATCTTCAGAACGACGATATTTTCCGCGCGAATGCGATTGTAATCGGTGACCCAGGTGACCCTGCTTTGCCGTCCTTTAAATCTGGCACAATGTGTTTGTTTGATGGATTAACCGAATGGATGCGGCGCAAGGCGATGTGGTTTTCTGAACAAGTCGAGATGGCGGGGACAAACTGGGCTGAAACAGCGGATCGAACATCTCGCGCGGCATTCGAGAACGTCTTGACACAGGCACGGTTCTTTATGCCCGACCCAAGCTGCCAGTATGAAGTCCATCTGCGCAACATGTGGTCCACGCTGCCGTTGACCCGCGCCGATTGAAGACGCCTGCATGGCACCTGCGACAGATGGTACGCTGGGAAAAGAGGCGGCTAAGACCCTTGTGCGCCTGTGTCCTACTTCTGCGTGAAACATAGCAGAACAAGAAGGCACAATGCCAGAAAAACGAAAGCTGTTCGAGATTGGGCGAGGGCGCAAGGCCGCGCCGGCCTGTTGCGCAGGTAGGCGGCATGACCGTGGGCGCGTGTGCACGGCGCGGCATCCGTATCCTGCTGTTCATTCTCTTTGCCCTGGTCTTGTGATGACGCCGGTGGCGGTTTGACCCGATTGAACCGACAGCGGATTGAGCATCACCGAGTGCGGCCCTTTCCGGAAGCCATCGCCGATGACTTGAGGCGGACGGCATCTGAGTTTCCAGTATCAAGAAATTGACGAGTTTTCAAGGTTCAGAACTCTTGATGAACTGCTGATTTTAAAATCGATTACTGTGGGAATGGGCCATCTTCATTGGGCCGGGTGATCGCCTGGTTTGGGCTGTCGGGTTCTTGTGGTTTTCTTCTGCGCGCAGAATCCCTGTGGGATGTCGGGGCGTCTTTTGTTTGGGGCGGGCTTGGCGGTTTGCAAGGTGCGATCGCTGGTGATGGTCTCATCGGGCGTCCCGCGAGAGGCTGTTTCTAGACTTGCCAGCCTACCGTTGCCACGCATTTGGGCTTGCCTCGTCTCATCCTTGGGTCATCACATGTAACGCGCTGCTGCTGTCGCCCGAGCGTATCTATTGCAGGCGCGGCCGGGTGAAAAGAAACGAAGCTCTTTGGGAATTCCACCGGGAGTGCGCATTTGCGTTCCTCAAATTCTGCTGGGGCCTTGGTTCGGGATTGGAATGCTGGCCGGTCTTTGTCGATTGGCCAATTGATGCAGGGTCCCCAGTTCTTCGCCCGAGGCTTTTCACCATTATGCCCGGTCTGGCGCAACTTCTTTGAGAACCCGCGGTTGTGCAGTTCAATGCACGGATGGCGGGCTATCTGTTTGTTTGCTGCTATCGTGGTTGGCTGCGGGCCGTAATCAGCGCAATCCCAATACGCGCAGGCGTCAACCTGATGATTGTTGCGATGGTAGCAAGGTTGTCTTGGGACGTTACAGTGTTGAAACGCGGCACCCGGTAACACATCGCGATCTCCACCAGGTGTTGGCCGTGATACTTTGGGTTTTGATCCTGCGCGCACGGTTTCCTAAGCGCCTACCCGATTACGACATCTGTTACGAGGAAAAATCTGATGATGTTTTGACGAGTTGATTGGCGTTTCAGCCGAAACCGAGGCGCTGCGCAAGGTTGCGGGGCGTTGGGCTGGATCAGGAAACAGTCATGCCGCGCGGTGCCTGCCCCGCAGCGGGGCGAGGAATGGCCGCGATGGAGGGCGTTTTGCACGCCCGGCCGTGTCCCGATCCGCGTAATTCCCCGAATGGTTGGACGCGGATCCGAATTGTGTTGGACTAGATGAGGTGGGCAAGGCGCAGTGCGCCACATCAAGCGCGGGCAATGCGCGCTGCCCTCTAAGGTACCCGCAGCGCTTGCAGCGCGGATTGCGCGGTTCCTCGGAGCGCAAGGCATTTGGCCGAGGCGCGTGCTCCGACGAGTGTTGCGGCATTTGCCCGACCCTCGCCGAAGGTGATCCGCTGAAGCGTGAAGAAGGCCCAGGCGCTTGCTGCCGGAGCGAGTGTCTATGACGCGATGGCCTGGAATGACTTATGAACCCGGTGCGACCGCTGCCGAGCTAAGAGGCTATGGTTCGGCGCCCCTGCGCCCCGAGCTGACCCGTTTGCGTGAAGCCGTTCGCGAGGCGAAGCTCCAGCCTGGTGTTGTGCGGGCGGATTTGACGCCGATGCCCAATGAAGCTGACACGGACTCCGGCCAACGACGTTTTGCTACGATATGAACGATGGGCCCGCTGGATAAAGCCCGTGCACGCCGTTTTCAGCGGTCGGGGTGGAATGTGCGGATCACAACGCGCACCAAATGAAGTCGATCCATGTAACTGTTTTCCTTATTCAACGATTCACGAAGTTCGTCATGCGTGTTATGAGCCAAGGTAATCAACAAAGAGTAAACGCTTTGACGCCTCTGGTGGGGGCGTCTCTATGCGTGCTACGAAAGCCAAAAAATGCGGTCTACGAGAACCAGCTGGCCGAGCCGTGCATTTTCCGGTTGCCAGGCAGATGGCGCGATGCCTTGGTGACTTTTGGCGTGCATGAAAATACATTCTACCGATCGTAAATCGGGTATCAGATGGTATACTCCGAACCGAATCGGATGAGTTTGCAAGTACAACCTACAAATGTCCTGAGCTGCGGTTCGATCTTGAACGTGCGTTAATGGGCGGGCGGATCTTCGGCGATCTGGAAGCCGCAGAACGACGTTCAAGGCGCTTCGGTATGCCGTGAACAGGCCTCAAACGGTATGCAGGAATGTGCACTGGTCGGGGGGCGGTTTCGGATATTTTCCGACGTATTCCTTGGCAACGTCTATGCTGGTTTTGAATACAGCGGCTTCCGCCGCGATGTGCCCAGGAATTGGATAACTCAACTGGCCCGAAGGGGGATACCGCTGCTGCACTGGCTGGCTGCGCGAAAAGTGCAGCGCCATGGTGGGCTTACGTCGCGCGAAAGTAATCAACCCAAGCGACGGGGCAGAGCCCACAGCGGATCCCCGTTGCTTTCCTATTTGAGCCGAAAAGTTTAGCGCCCTATTATGCGCTTAATAGTTATTTCTGCTTTAAAAAAGGCCCTAAAGCCTGCTTAACGGCCGAACGAACCGAATGTTTTTGAGAGATATCGAGTTGCTATTGCAACCGAAATATCGATACCAAGCCCAAATTAGTGGAACTTCGCAAAACTGGAGAAGACTAATGACACGCTTTATCAGCATTCCGCCGCTGCGCTTTTGATG
>Ga0163217_1072971_pt1 | contig 20189 bp, 8 predicted proteins | sample SynspAceP_FD_185933 | JGI IMG/M metagenome (GOLD analysis project Ga0163217, IMG submission 185933) | Saline lake microbial communities from Ace Lake in Antarctica - Synechococcus sp. Ace-P (PacBio error correction) | ecosystem: Environmental > Aquatic > Non-marine Saline and Alkaline > Saline ...
CCCAATAGTTCCTTGTATCTCAGTTTTCGCCTTGTAGTATTGTTTCACACGCAATTGAGATTATTTTATATATCTTTTAAGTCTTAAACTAAATCCTATTTACTAGATTTTCTATACCTTATTTATAAAACCTTAAGCCAATCATTTGGGTTTCACTACCATTTTAAGAGAAAAGGATTTTCAAAATAAAAGCGTTGTGATGATAAATATGTACAATTAACTCCGCCTTGCCGTTATTTTACGTTACTTTTCTACTCTATTTTTGCACAAAACAGATGCATCGAATATTAAATCGGAATTTATTGATGCCGTTCGCATGATTAATCCGATCGTATTAAAAAAGAATGTCACGAGGAACTTACCTGGGAATTTGGCAACCAGAAATACCTTTAGCGCAGGATAGACCAGAGTGTACCTGAAACACACTGGTATTGGGGCTGCGCGCCGTTGGATAAAATCTGAATTTGAGGCCGATTTGGAAAGACTGTAAAAACTGAGAGGTTTTTATCAAAGATTGTGACTACGAAAAATGGGTGCCTCGGCATTCCCGAATGGATGCCTGGATTGTAAATGTCTTGCCAAATCAAAAAGGAACAAAATATCCAATCCGCTATATTAATTATGAGTGTGATATTGATTCCCGTGCTAGTGAACTATGGATTTTTACAACGATGCGCCAGGGCGCCTACGACAATGCTAGTGGTAATGGCAGGAACTATTTGAAGAGCTTGCCAAGGGATTGTTCAAAAATATCATTTTGAAAAAAGTAGCATTATTTATGGTAGGGCTTTCAGTCGCAAAGAACAAGGTCTTTTTGCGGAGGCGGTTTAGCGTAAATATGCAAAGAAAAAGGACTGGTATATTCAATCCGGAATTTTAAAATAATGATCACTGATTGGGAATATCAAAGGAAGTTGAAATGGGTTTATCAGTAATGTTAGATATTCAGAATTTTTTCAGAAACCTTACCCTGCTACACAGAAAACAGAAGAGAAGACAATGCGACGCTTTTATGGTGCGGAGGTAGACGGAAATTTCAACGTCAATTACGCGCTACGTGCACAAAACAGTAAAAAACCTACAGCCTGAAATGAAAACCCCATGATGAATTTACCCGTTTAGATCGTTTTGGTGCGCGTGGTGGAGACCGAGCGCGAATCGCCCCTTTTTAACGAGCGGTTGGCAAGGCCTATTCGTATTAAGAGCCCATGAAAATTTACGGACTCCATGAGATCAAGAATTCGTACAGAAAAATGGCTATTGGAAATATGGTGATGTCTTTTAGACATCGAGATAAAATGATTAACTTTGGATTTTGCCCCTCTAAAAAAAATTAACGGCTGTCAATGCGATAAATGTTAGCTTCTATAGCGTGGGCACCTCCACCAAAGAGAAGTTAACAATTGGGAGTCACTGGTTAGCTGAGCGAAAATTCAGTGGTCAGAAAGGTCGATGGAGCTGCAGGTAAATATAAAAAATATAATTGGTGAGGAGACACGGCTCTTTGGAAAGATTTAACAAAAGAATAACGGTAGAGAAACCAAACACAGATGCATTTGGTAATGAAATCTGCAGTTCTACGAGATTCAAATTTCAATAAGATTTTGGATAGAAAGCTGAGACTATTCATAGAGTATAAGTTAAGCTTAGAAAAGCATAAACCGAATATTTATTAAACAATAGACGGATGGGAAGCAGATACACGTAAAAATAATGCTAGCACAGAATAGATAATCCATTAGGCATCCTTAACACGGGAAATTACTCCCGAAGCTCCTTGGTGCTAGTTCGGCCACGCTCACTGGAACGGCCTCGAAATCGTCGCTATTGAGGTCTTCTGTTGCACTAATCTTTTCAACCTAACTTGGGGGATCCGAATATCAGGAGTAGCTATGGGGGATGTTAAGCCACTTTTACCTTTAGAGCGGTAATCGGGTTATTGATAAACTTATTCTCTTGAGTCTCAGCTGTAGTAAAATGGCTTTGAAGTCCTGTTGGTTCGTCCTAATGGCGTGATTCATTTAGGTAGGCTCGAGGAAGCTTAAATTGTCTTACATTAGGATATCATATAATCATGTGCTTGTTTACACAAGTGTTTAGGGATTAATGTAAAAGCGGACCGTGAGCTTTATTTGGAATCCTTTTTTTGATGCTCTTTTTCAATAATTTTTATAAAACCTTAAAAACCTAAACATCTATTTCAATAAACTAGCCCTATTCCTTAGCTCTGGAGTAATTACAATACTCTAAACGCTATAGACCAATGATCCCCCTTGAAATTAAAATAGACCTGGCGCTCACCTCGTGACTATTCTTATGCGCTTCCACCCTTAATACTCAGGAATTGTTGGTCTGTTATTATTTCTTTTGCCATTGGGCCACACCTTTGTACGCGTTGTCCGTTCAAGGTAATGTTAATAATCACTGCCCATTCATATCAAGATTTTTACGCGGCCATTTGAGGGTCGCGTGTAAACAACCATAAATTCCCCAAATAATAAATGATTTGTAGGAGGCTAACTCATATGATGTATTTCGATTTAACCCTCGTGCCTACCTCTTAAATAAATACTTTGAGAGCTGTATACTTGCGCATTCGAGGCCACCTCACATCGGGAAAATTTAAATCTATCAATGCAGCACTTAAAGTCTATTCTCGGCAACCTTGCGGTCAGAAACTAAATGTCTAGAACAGTCTTTGGGACTTCCTAAAGCCTTACGCAATTTTGTTATAGTCATCAGTCCATTGAGCGTTTCTCTCCATAGCACATACCACCATGCATATCTTGTAAATACTTCCAGAGAAGCAGCACTTCATTATATGATATATCATCAGGGGATCAGCCCAATCGGTGCTGCACTGCCATCGAGCCAGAGGTTTTCATATTTGCGTCAATGGTGTAATGATGCACTGGGTCGGCCCTGCGCTGAGAGCCTAGCCAACGCACAATCAGAGAATTTTATCGTGATTATTCCTCAGGGGTCTGAATAAAAACCCCAATGCTAAACTTTCCAAAATTTTTGCCCAATCCAATCTTCCTTCGATAAAATCATTATCGGTTTTGGTTCCAGGCTCCCATTGAACGGTGGAAATTGCAAAACTATAATTTGTCAAATTATTTTAACCTTCCTCGGCATATAGGGCGTGGCACTACTGAGAGAGAGGCATACACAAAACGCCGCCACTAAGGGTGATCTACCTGAATTTTGATCTCTAACCAATGACGGTAAATTTTCTTTTACTTCCATGCATAATGAATCATGTCCCAGCGATCCTATAAAAACACTTTTTGTCTTCCTGAAGCATTTCTGAATTAATACATAAATCAGATATTAGCTACTAAAAGATGCTAAGAATATAGTGAAAATAGCTTTTTCATATTTTTACTTGATTTGAAGTTGAACAGGTAAATATACTAATCCACAAGAAATTCAATAGTTTATAAATTAACGTGGCTTTAATTCAGCTGCAATTTAAACTCTTGAAAAAATAGTACCTTTAAAATATTCTATTTTACATATACTATTGAAGCTAAAAGCAAGCCTCCCTTTCTTTTTAATTTAAAGCATTTTACTGCCCTGTGCTACAAAGTATTAAATGGCCAAAAACAAAAATTCAACCAAAACAAGATACCCTACGAGGTAAGCATCAACTCCAGAACTGCTTGGTTGAGATAAATTTTTTAATCATTTAGCCTAGAAAGTACAGCCAGACAAAAAATTTTATGAGTTCAGAGGGTACGAATAGCCTTGCGCTACATGCTGTTCTTCTTGAACATAACACATGCAATTGATGTTGCAAAGCAACCCTTAAAAAACTTGAAAGTAAACTCAACAGAATGGAGAAAAATCTAACGATAACTTACGGAAGTGATGCAATCATTTTCATCAGCAAAAGTCACAAAAGCCATCAGATTAAAGGCACAAAGCAATGAGACTTTATTATGTGCAACCTAATTCAGGATAATTCCAAAAGAAGGCCGTCGGGCCACTGGGAATGGTGGCGTTTCATGGAAAAAAGAATGATAATGGGCAATCATTGTTGTGGCCACCTCTTGCACAAGGTCTTAGGGGCGAGCGTTGGTGGAGCTCGAATAAAGACCAATGTATGAAATTGAGTAGAGAAAATTGTATGGCCATTAGCGTAAACGAGTGCCAAAAGGTTTAATGAATTTTCAAACGGTAGATTAAAAACTAGCTCTGACGAAAAAAATGAACCACAAAGCACCTATCACTGGGACCGTTGAAAAACCCAAATAAATAATACGGGGTGAATGGTAAATATTGGTGATTATGTTTTCAACTTTGAGAAAAATTTACGAGAGTGAAAAGGGTACTTTTAGGCATATGGATAATTATGTATTAAAAGATCATCATTTGCAGGTAGCTAAAAGAAACATTTTTAAAGACGCTCCAAAAATGAAGGAAGGCTTTTGAGCGATTGGTTTTGGATCTTACCTTTTACGAAGAGATAGTTTTTAAACTGGTGGAAGACCCCTATCTGGGTAGGAACACCAAGTTCTGTAAACCTATGGCAATAATTTTTATGAAAAGGCTATTTGGTGACGATTTAATCTGAACTGGCTGGGGATTGAAAATTCGATTTTATTATCATTCACTAGAGGCTGGTCACGAATGGTTTTGCAAACTAATATTACCTATAAAGGATATTGCTGCGATATGTGGATTCAATGAAAGCTTTACGGCCTATTCCTGAAAATTGTTAATGGATTTTTACTTAAGAGGAAAAATGAAGCTTGCTGCTGATTATGTGATTGGTACCGAAAAAAAAATTAAAAAATATACACCCCATCATTGAAAGCCTATATTAAACAGTGAAGGTAGTAGTGAATATGTATTTACAAAGTGGCAAAATATGCCTTTCAATACCATAACGCCAGTTAGTGAATGATGATGAAAAATGGGCGGTTTCTATTCTTAAGAGGCCTTAACTCATGCGTTTTACCAGCCAAGACCCTGGGTAACCATACGCTATCAATTAGAAAAATTATATGAGTAATCAAAAGCACATGGATAGACCTTATCTAAGGTGTTTGATCAAATTAATTTACGAAATCTACTACAGATTCCAGTTGCAGAGAAAAATATCAAATGACGCCCGGTAAAAAACTAAACTGCCGATATACCATGATGTGGTCGATACGTTTTAACATATTGCCAATTTAAAAGCAAGAGTGTATGGTAAAAAAGAATTAAGCCTTACAGCCTTACTGAAAATTGGGGACAAGCCAAAATATATAAGGATCTATATCGGTGATGGCTTACATCCTTTAACGGATATTTAGAATTAATATTATGTCCATTCGTGAACACGAAAAGTGTGATCGTTTATGAAGTATTGTTTAGCTCAACCCTACTTGGTAAAATAGTAGTTAAGCTAACTGGTATATCTTTACCAATAGAAAAAATCAATCATTTAAAAAAACGAGGCTACTAAGGTTTAGAGACTGTCAAAGCCTATTTTTTAAAAATAGTGAATATAAATTCGCAGTCTAGTTATAATCAGGAACTATGCAGATAACACAAAGTATAAACTTGTTTCACTATATTAAAACTATTATTTCATAAACGTACATAACTCTACTATGCTGCGCGTGAAAATCTATAAAATATCATTCCTTCACTGTTTTTTGCTTTTCCTATTTGAGCAGCGCTATTGAGATCTAAACATACAAGACGCACCACGCGAGATTGCGAACCACGAGATACTGAGTTTGAAAGATATATACTGCGCTCTAAAGTCGGTGTCTAGAATGTATCAATAATAAGTCGCTGTGTAATTCAAGCGAAAGTAGGGTAGCCGTGTTATTATCCCGCGTGATGCGGTTGCAGAAAATAATCATTAGAGATATAAGTTGTTCACAAAAAAGACTAACACAGTGAAGATGTTTATTTATGAGGTTCACTTGCAATATAACCGAGGAGCGGCGAGCGAAGTTTAGCTAAATACAGGAAAAAAAGAAATGATATCAGACACACGTCAATCTCTCGATCACGTATTTGCACGGCGAGCACTGACATGATAAAATAACCCTTATAGCTCCTACCGTAGCCGGCCAGTAGAAGAGGGGTGAAGAATGCAAAAAGAGCGCAAGTTTGTTGTCCTGTGTTCACTCGTCGTCAGAAACGACGTGCGAGTATAGCTTGCCGTTTCGAGATGGTTACTTTAAACTAACACAAAAATTCCAATACACAACAAGGTGTTAGATAAGGAATCAATCAGAAGGTCCCCCACCGGAGAATACCGGCAAAATGTAATTTTACGATTATGGTTGACTGCGCCTCAAAAACAAGAGATTCTTCGCCTCAAAGCTCCTAGTAAAAACACTTAATAAGTGCCAAATTGAGAGAGAGAAAGTTAAAGACGCATATATTTATTATGATTCGAGCATAGTTTAGAGAGCATACGGACGGAGTGATCTATTTGGTAAATACCTTTGATCGGTATCGAAATCATGATTGCAGCACCTAAATTCCTGGAGGAATTATGATATAATTATTTTTCACTTCAATCTTGAGTGGAGACTTCTGGATAGAACTTGCTTGGTAGCGCGCCGAGAGATAAAACAAAAATGCTTTTGTCGAGCACTTACACCTACGGAGGGACAGCACATCGTGTGAACGGAATATGCAGCTATGAAATACACTAATATCTCCTGATAGTCTTCTGGTCATCTAAGCAGCTCTAAACTAGAGACAGAGAGAGACCTACGTGACTAAGAAGCGTTAAATTCCAAGAGCACCAAGCTTCTAAAGTAGAAACGATTCACTATTCTAGACACCGTGAGAGTCAGTCTTGATAAAAGATAAAATCTAAGCTGACAATGATAAAAAGAGACCAGCTCCGCGATGCGTCGTTAATGTTTGTGCGTGAAAATTCTGTATACTAGGCCATTGAGAGAGTGTTCGAGAGATACCTTACACCGGCCCTCACTAGAGGATGGAGCATCAACCAAAACACTCTCGACGCTGGTCACTAACCTTCTGTGAAAAATTAGATGTTCTCGGTATAATTACCATGGACCACCAAGTTGAGGACTTTATTGGTGAAGAGTCAAAAGTCTTTCACACAACTTTAAGAGATGCGAGACTGGCTTAGTCTAGCCGATCTCTTTAATAAGCCTTCTATTTTATGAAAAGATAAATTACAACGTAGAGGCGTTATTTAAGCATAATCGGAGAGCCGATAGACGTCTATAAAATGTCGTGAGTATAATCTTAGAGAGAGCATGTTTATTATTCTAGGGACTGAGTAGAGTTTCAGGAGCAATTATGCTGATACCAGTGAGAAATATATTAGAATGGGTACATTAAGGACAAAGGTCAGAGTCCAGCTTCAAAACAACCCTATATACCTATGAAAAAAAATAATTAAAAGAACTTAACCTACAGTCAAGGCTCGCAGAGGACCTAGCTCTTATATGGGTTCGAGTAGCGAGAACACTCGGAGCGATTGAAACATAATTGTAATGTGTAAATAGGTATTAAGGAATGGCACTCGCTATTCAGGAAGTTGATGTGTTGTGGGTAAAACCACATAGATAAGTTGCGAAAGCCACCGCCACAACAAAAGAGATGGAGGGTCTTCTTATGCGTATGAGGTAATATGTAAGGAGCGAGCACTTTGGACCCTCACATGCTCTCGCAAAACGACTTCATTGAAATTTATGTGGGAAATATCACGCCGACATCTATTGCTGCACAAGGCTATGTTTGACCTTTAATTCATTACGATACCACACGAGATACATACTGGGTATGTGTAATCCTCTTTTGTGCAAGAGAATCTAAAACTCTCCGCCCGATTGAGGCGTAATTTGTAGGGAATGTAACATAAGATGATGATGTCTGGGTGGTAGATAGCGATTGCCCAAAGGCAGCAGAATCCTGATTAATTATAAACTGTTTGACGTCTATGGTTGTGTCTTAATTGGTGGTATATTACACACAAATAGATCGGAGGAGTAAAATCTCTAAGCTTAAGAGACGCAATCCATTATCGGCACTCGCTAGCGGAAGCGCTATAAGTCCGATGCTATGACAGTTAATTGGTACAACGAGCTATCTATATCTGAGTCGTTGACGCGTTTGGGAACAAAGAAAAGCTATGGCTTGTCACATTAGATGCGAAAATAAAAGTGAGTGCCATAGGAGAAACAAGCCGATAAGTCAGAGCTCGTTTTTCACAATTATGGTAATTTCACACACTGAAAGGCCAAAAGATACAGGAAATTGTATGGCCAATATAAAATTAATCAAGAGCAACTACCCTAAATCAATGGGTGTTGGTTTAAGCGCGAATAATGAATCTGCCAGAACATGTTCTAATCTGGAAATGTCAGTTGAAAAGCAAATGTACATGGCCAAATGAAAAGAAATAGGTAAGGAAACCCAATTAAATTGTCTACCTGGTAACACCATGGTTATTCAGCATGCGCTCTGTTCAAAAGTGCACCCAGATTAGATATAAGCGCGAGACTATATCATTGGCGGTATGGATCAGAAAAAGTTATGATATGAAATAAATTATCTGTTAATAGCTATATCTTAACAGTTTTCGTCGCTCTTTTTGAACACTCATTCATTTAGAGTGCGTTTCTTATCTTTTCTGATCCATAGCGAGGTAACTAATATAAGGTGCTGTCGTGAGTATGAAAAAACTGAAAAGAGACGAGGAGAGTGCGGAGAGCGCGTTATTTGTATTCAAGTGCCGCGTTGGAAGTATTTCCAAAATGTGGGAATTTGTATGTAAATAAGGAGATTATTAGCTTTCGTATGAGCCTACGAAACCAGGGAACGTTTTGCAAATAATTAAGAGAGCACATCCCATAGAGACAAAAGAAATTATTAACTCTTGATATAGAGGATGTGGGCACACCGTGCTCTGTTGATAAGGATGATATAAGCCAACGCTAATATCTTAGATTCGGTAACACGACAAGACTAGGGAGCTGCGGATAGCTTATCTCACATATAAGAACACCTTAATTCATAGCCGCTGCATATGATTTTAAGCCGCAAAATATTTTATGAAGCTTATCACCACGAACAGTGAGCTTACATTGTATATCGCCTTCAGACAAGCAGATAAATGAAGAAAAACACATAGAGGACGCATATTTACAGATGACAAACAAGGTCTAACTAGCTAAATAGACAAGTTGACATGTATTTTTTTTTGACGTAAGTGAGAATCACTTGAAAAACGAGGCGAAAATATGAATACCGTATTGCCCGGCCCACTTACGTGACACTAGAATAGAGAGGATCAAAACATATCATATTACTTAGATATTAGCCCGAGAGTAATCTTCCACAAAACATCAGACTGAATCTATCTCTTTTGTTGCTTAATTAACGGGTTTGAGCGCGCTAGAAATGAGGCTCTCTAGCGCTGCTTGTAGAGTTTAAAGGAATATACTTTGTTAAAATAGACTTAATAGAAAGAAATTATTTAACGATTGCTCATCGAGAGGGGTAAACCTGGCGGTACTTGGAGCTGCGTGTAGAGCACAGGTATGGTATTTTGCAAGTATCCGAGAAGTCAGAGAGAATTTAAGGACTAATAAAATCAGCAACAAAGCTAAATTTTACACTAAAAGAGAGAGCGGGTCTACACTCAGCCTAAATGTATTTAATATTATTTAGCGACGGAGGAAGAAGATCTATGTCAAGCACACGAATCTTGAACGTCTGAGTCGTTGTATCCAGCAAGCGAATTAGAGTACACACTAAACAAAACTAAAGCCGACCGCAATGAAGCATTTACGCGTTTACGTCACGGAATTGAGTGAGAGACTACGTTTTGCGTATCCTTTCTGCATATAGATAAAACTCTCGAGGAGAAACTGTTAGAGCTCGATTTATGGATAGGCTGAACCAAGGGGAGTATATAGAGAATACCATACAAGTCTCAAAACTATAAGCTGGGATAAAGGTTTGGGACAGTAACTAATGATTTTTGACACAATTATTTAGCACTGTTTACGGTTTTTGCACACCTTGAGCAATCCACAAGTCACTCTAAACACAGTTCTGCTATAATATTTCATAGTGATTCTCTATTTGAGCCATCTCTGTCTTTTTTCTATACGCTAAGAAGCCACGAGCACGAAATTTTCGAGAGATCTAGATGTGATTGTCCATTCCGTATATCTTCTCGGGGCTGGTACTAGCGCGAGGCCAATTATGTTTGTTTCTGAAAGTTACTCCATCACTGTTCACGCACAAAGCAAAAGAGCAGTCTGAGAGAAATCTAACTTATGAGGAGAGAGCGGTGAGTCTACGTTGGTCGCGAAACGTCTTGAGTTTTTAACGATAACCGTGTGGTATATTTGGGTGAGTCCTAGTGGAGCGCTTCCTAATTTTCTTGATTGTTATGTAGCATAGAACAATATATACGGGTGATTAATTTTAAATTAATTGTTTGCTTTGGCTACTCAAACGAAGAAGGGTATAAAGAGATGTACGTATAACTTCCAAGGGCAGATGTGACGAGGTGGAATTAGACACGGATAGTAGAGCCTCCTTTTCCCTGGTTCTTACACACCAGTTCGGGGCATTAGAACAACACCAATAGCAGCTAGATTAGCACGGTTTATTCAACTCACTAGTCACATAATAACTTGCCGTTAGAACAGTTTAGCCTTAAGTACTTTTCCGAAGTCATGAGCAGTTGTATCAGACGAGACATAGAAAGACACTTTACGTTCTAGAGCTGGTCGCTAAAATCTAGAATGAGATAATATACAATGTTATAAGCGTCGATGCCATATTCCCTGAAAAATGACTTGAGGAAAAAGGTGTCATGAAGAGTTCTCTATTGGGAGGTCTCGGTGGTCGCATGCTAGAATGACGGCATACTTAACTGGTTCCTGCAAACGAAAGTCACAGTAGGAACTCAATCTCACGACGAGGTAATTCAATATCTGCATCGAGAATCGTAGTGGACTTTAAATGTTTTTTGAGAATACCTTGAGAATTGCACGAGAACATGAAGAACGTCAGAGATAGTTTCACCTGGGTCGTTTGGTTGAGCACCGACACTTTATTAGGAGGGAGTAAGAATTATGGGCTCTTTAAAATGGAAGTTTTTTAAATAAGCTCTATCTATTAATGAAATCACTGCGAGTTACCAGTTGGGGTTCACAAATCTGGTAACGAAGGATACACGCAAGAGCTACGACACCCTGGTAATACACTCCATTATTGCTGATGGTAACGCGGTTACGCTTTAGTCTTTTTAAGTAGCGCCAAACATTAGTTTAAAAGCGTTATCGTTATTGTGATGGTAAAGGTGTTACTATAACAATCAAAGGGAGGTCGTGAAACCCAAGTTTGCAACGCACATAGTACAGAGCGCTCGTATTACTATCTTTTACATAGCGTAGTGTTGGTGGTAAATAAAGTAATACTTTAGATACAAATCTGATCTGTACACCGACCCAGAAGAGTATAGGATATGGACAACACAGAGTAATTAATCAAGAGAGTGTTGGGTGAGAAATTGAGGCATCATTAGGAGCACAGAGGAAATATGTATCAAGAGTGCTACACATATTTGATAAATTATAGTCGGAAATCTTAGATGCAGAACGTTAACACATATATAAGAAACTATTGGAGCGCGCGCTAGTGGCTGATATTTGCAATGTCAGTGCGCCATATAAAATATATTATCGTTCCTTTAGCGTTACTCAGATATTATCCTGCACTCCCAGCACTTTTCATATTTGTGGGTATGACAACTTCTGAGGTTCTGTTCTCAACATACTCGTCGTGCGTAAGACGCAAAGCATTACGCAAGTCTACATCATGTCTCGTGAGTTTCTTAGAAGAGAAGAGAGTAAAAACGCTTAGCTGACATTGAGTTGAGGCGCGTGTTTGCGTTGATATTATTGAGTATATAGCTAAGTTTTTTTAATTACTATCGGCTTCCTGTACAAATAGATGAATGTCTATAGAATTTCAACTAAAATTGAACAGAGCCCTATTATGTGGATAACGCTTCTGTTATATGATATCCAGCGTGCAATATCATATCATTAGAATCGGTAATCTGAACATGTATGGGAACTATCAATAGAACACTGCCCACGATTATTGAAAACACGCGAGTTAGGGATTCCATAGGCGACAAACAACCGTACTTTATATTCGGCAGTGAGAATATAATTTTGCTCTGCTGTAAGGATTAGGGAGATCAGTGGGTCGCGTGATCACTCCTCTTTTTAAATGATGGTACAATTAGAACCCTCATTATTAGTACCCACGCGCGCGAGTGAGAGTTTAGTGCGCACTAAATAGAAGTAGGGGAACATACCCGCCACTGAGTAATTATTGTTGAAATAATGCAATTGCGTATATGTGGCGGCACACAAAATACGGTGATAAGTCATTGAGTTGTCTGACTATGGTACTCAGTCCTGAACGACAAAAACAGACGAACTGTGAATATGTCATTTTTGAACCGTTGAAAGTCTTTTTTTCTCTTTCACGCTTTACAGACGAGAAATCAACTACTATATAACAGAATGACGGGTGCATTTAGGAGCAGATACCAATATTTGGTCAGAGAATACAAATTTATGAGAGAGTTCATATCATGAGTGCTCTAATTCTATAAGGCGCCGCTTACTATTTTCTCTATTTACACGAGAGGAGGGAGGGCTTAGCATCCCAACAATAATAAATAGAGCGGATCGGGCTCGCGAGTCCTCGCAATCTCTAATGAGTATTTATTATTATAGTGTTATTATCAATATTTATGTGATTTTGCCAGTTATTTTTACTAAATGTGTTCCGGAGATTTACGTACCGGTCACATATCGTTTTTTTGAAAAATATGCAGAACACGTCTCACTATTTGCGAAATCAACTGATCCGAGAAATGCATCAAACCGTAGATCAGCCCTTCTAACCAGTTTGTAATAGAGCGAAATGAATGCCATTCATGGGTCTATTATAACTCGTGACGCAGAATCAAACTAACAGGAGCTCGAAGAGAGGGTACAATAGAGCTGCGCGAATAGAGCAGCGAAATTTTTATATAATTGAAACTTGATTGCGATTAACTTAGCCTGTAACTTGGATTATTCAGTAGGTTGATTGAATCGACAAGGCTAATACTTTTGTTACGATAAAAAATGGCGCACGCCACAAAGTCCATTCTCGTTGGGCGAAGTATTCCTTAATGATGAGGAAAACTGGACCGCCGTCTGGAGTATTACTCTATGGTTGAGATTGGTCACGTCCAATAAGAGTGATGTAATAACAACACACACCTCTGCCGGATGGTATACACTCTACCTAAAGACATCTTGACTCAAATGGCCATATACATATCTCTATCTTAATAAATTCAACAGATCGTAGGTCAAGCACAAATTCATACAGAGTACGGCCTACCACCCATACTCCACTGGTCAGTTGTTGTCAAGTAAATTTAATCCTAGCGCAACTAGGTCATGTTTGTAGGGCGAAAAATAAACGGTCCCAGGCATCTTTTTATATCGCACACTCAAAAAGGGCCACATCGCCTGATAGTATTGTTTATCTTTTCACGTCCACATAGGGTAATATGTCTGTATATATTGGGATCATGTCCATAAATTTTTAACATGTCACACGATAACGAAAATATAAGCGCTTCGCTGAACAGGCACCGCCACCCGATTCAAGGAGGGCTGGCGCTCTTAAGAGAGCGTTGGGTTTTTGGCATGGCAATGACATATAACTTTTGAGAGTTTGTATAAAATACCACCATTAATGTTTTAGTACCACCTCCCAACCAGCTCTAATTTAAATATGGTCAGAAGGAGAGCGTTGCATAGGCACGAAGGCGAGACTTTACAATAAACTACTAATTAAACACACACCGGAAGCGAATCAATCAGATGCTGTTGAGTTCGATATAATACAACGTAGTGTTGGCTCGCGGGCAATCGGCGAATATAGCGGTCCGCGAACAAAGTCTTGCGACCAAACCACCAGTTTGATCCCTTCGGGAATCAGCGATAAGGCGAGTTAATAACAACATAGCCGCTTAGTGTCAGTCAAAAATAAGGGGTGGAATCGACCTACTGAAATATGGAGGATCAAATCGGTATTGGCTTGTGAGTGCGTATCCAGGCCGTATCGAAAATCCATAAAAATAGGTAGGATATTTTTTTTACGCGCGAGGACTAATGCTAATATATTTAATATATGGATTTCTTACCCTACATATAACCCATCGATATCATAGGGAATGCCATCTAGATCATTTAAAAGTATAAATTATCTTATTGTCCAAAGTAGATCACGGTGTCTTTTGAGTAAATTACCGGCCTAAAAGAGGCATCATTGAGCTGTGGTAAGTCTTTTAATGTTATTTTTTCAAAATAGGTATCAGTATAGGAAGCTAGGCTTTTGATCGATCTACTTTCCTAATAAGAGGTACAAAAATTTGTTTCACCGCGCACTGGTTTACAGCCATAATTGCCTGACACTTAATTCCCCAGAAAAATTAACTCTCTTGAAAGAAAAATTTGTCACCTGTAAGTCTAAGTTTCACCGATGGCTAAACACGCTAGTACCATTTTCTTCTAAAAGAAAAAAGTACAGGTTCCCCATCCGTGTGAATATGGCACCACTAATATTACGATCTAATTCGCATGGCGATCAAGACGCTAATGTTTGTGATTTGTGGTTTATTGTATCTTCCCCATGAGGATTTGGTAGAACCAAGATCTTCTATATTGATTGGTTATGTAATTGGATGCTTGGCACACGCGTGGTTGTAGGCGTTGCTCCCCTCTGCACCATTTTGGGCAAGCGAAGGAAATGTAGGAGTCGAACTATTTTCCTACAAAATATAGGCACCAAACGCGAGAAACACATTTATATATGTCCGCCATTTAAAGATACGGTTTGAATGATGCGCAAAGTCTTAATGAGGTTTTCTAGCATGCCTACGGGAGCTGTACGCTAGGAGTACATTACAATTTGCGAAACAGGGCCTTACAGCACTGGTTGTTGGTGATCAATTATAACGACACCAGGTATATGAAGAGTAACTTAATCGAGTCTTGTTATGCAAAAATGGTCGAGCGAGAAAGCCGTTTGGAGGACTCGCGTATTTTGGAGGACTCGTCTAGCAGAGCATCCAAAACAGGTCCCTCGTATTTTGGGAACAAGTTCGTCGTATTCAAGCGGAAGACTACGCAACATTATCTGCAAATGTGGGTGGGGTCTGAGTTACCACCGGCGCCTATTGTTGTTCATGTTGGTAACCTTCAGACTGATGCTTATATCCTGGGAAGATTATAAAAGAAACGGCTTATGCCTTTGAAATATAAACTAAGACATCCAAAATCTGTGCTTACCATACAGGTACGTTGTGCCTGATGCAACCAATTATGTACCTATTTGAAATTTCAAAGTCGTCCGAAAATCGCTTAACGCACAGATATTAAGTAAACGACGAAAATAACTAATACTATTTAAATTTTGTATGTTTTGCCTAACAGTCCTGCAAGCGTAGGGGTTCCTTCTTAGATAATACCCGCAGAAGGCAATTTGTGTAAGAAATTTCTTTAATTTTGTAGCCACGGAGATATTGTGAGGGTAAACATCAACAAACTAATATCTAAAAAATATTCCATATTGTTTATCACACTATTCCTTTAAAAACCCCGGGGGTGCCGCGCGCAATGCGTAAAACCTTTTTTTTTACTTCACCAGTATCGCAATTATGCGTGCTTCCTTATGTTTATCTGTTCACAAGGGAAGCGGACATCTTATGAGAAAAAATTGCAAATCCTTTCTCGTAACACCTCTGCTGCTACTCTACCTCAAGAGTCGATTTTGGCTTGAGGCGCGATGAAAAAAGGAAGCTTCGGCATAAATGTATGATGGAATGTTATTGGACACGATAAGCATATGTTTTGGACACTGGCACACTCAATTCAAAAAATAATTAGTCAACCCCAGTTTGTTCGATATGAACGGTAAGGCGCTGCCTAAATATGACGGCTGTAATCCCTCGAAATCGGGCATCAAGTAACTTTTTACGGAACCCGTAAAGCCCCTCGCGTTTGTTCGGTGCATACAATTGAGGATGAGGGTTACTGTATAACAGCATTTTATTACGAATCTGTCGCGATCATGTCGTTCGGCGAGTATAAGTTCCTGGAGAGAAATCTTTTTACAGAGCTTGACTGTCGGGCGCGATCAAAGAGGGTTGAAGCTTGCAAAAACAGGTTTTTGCAAAATCATCCCACACTGCCATAAAATCAGCTCGATTAATAACTAAAAAAACGGGTCTTTTGGGCTGTTGCGTCCAAAAGGTTATTAAGCTTCATTGAAGAACTCAAAGGAATGTGGTGTGGTACTCTGCTGAGTTTCCGGACATAAAGAACAGTTCAGAATGCTATTATAAAGAGAAGCCTATTTTATGGAAGGTCGGGGATTTTAAGAAAGGCGCAATATCATTTTGGGTTCAATTTAGGTGAGCATTAAATGAGCGATAGGTGTGTGCTCGATATCCGTTGCTTGGCGCCTCTCCTGTGGGTGTGAAAAAGTTATCGCCTAGCCATGAAGAGACAAGGCGCGGATATGGTGAATAAATTAAAATTCGCGTTCTATCTTTGCCGACCTTCGTGGTGTACGAGATCTGGCTTCCTTGGTTAAATTATCACCGAGAAAGAGCCGTCGCGGAACGTTAGATAGGCAATGCCAAAAAAGCATGGGTCCCTAAAATATGTTGTTTTAAAGGTGTGGAGTATTTTATAGATCTAATACACCTCGTCCGTTAATAGGATTGGGAAAAGGGGTAAATCGCTTAAACCGCGCCAAAGGTCTAGAGGGTTATTTGAATCTGCTAGCTGAAACAGATGTTGCAGCGATGATTATTGAGCACCATTGAAAATAACCCGAGCCATACTATAGCAGCACTACGACAAACAGGTAAAGGATAAGTGTGACAGTACTCGTTTTACGTTCCTTACCACCGACCTTGTTGGGTGTTGGATATGGCCTTTTTAGGTTGGTACGCTCATGCTCGTTATCCACTCATATCCATAGTGGGCGTAGAAGATTAAGTACACTATGATTACTCAATATGTCGATGCCTGCTTTGTATTAACGCGCTGAAAAAAAACGCCAGGCCAACATCTATACTACTAGAGCGAGCCGTAGCTATTCATGGTGATGAGCTTAATGGGAATCAAGACACAATTACTCAATGCCGTAGGATTTCATGTAGCATAATATCCCTGAGCAACCTTAGAGTGTCACCTTCACTTTATCTGTATTGGCCAAGAATTAGTTAAAACGAGCCGGCGATGGTGTTTTAAACGCAAAGTCCGTTATCTACCAAGTAATCGTAGAGTATCTTAAACCGCTCTTTCCGCCTCTAAAGCCAAGAGGCTCGCTGGCTGGACGTGTTGCCAGACCTAAAACACTTTTTTGTGAAGATTGTATATCGATTGTGGAAATATTTTTTAAACGTTAGCATAATAGAAGCAAATTGACGGAATAATTAGAAATGGCCTTTCATACCCAAGCAAGTTTGCATCGTAAGAACTAATTCTAGGCCCGACATTAAAATACGGAGCGAAAACCAAAGATGATCGCAGAAACACCTTTAATGGAAATATATGAGCCGATAAGCCGCTTTTTTGGTGTGTGCCAGGTCTGTTGCCTGTGGATGAACTCATACCCTAGAGGATTTTGGCTTCATAGAGCGTAAGTCAGTCGCAAGATGAATCCCTTGGTGCTGAAGTGAAATTATTTTGTAATGAAAGCGGACCGCTACCCATTTCCCATCAGGACTTATTGTAATAACATCGCACCGGACTGTTAGAGGCGGGAGTATTTTTTCCTACGTAAGGCTTGTGCGCGTCCTTGAAGCTAGGGTCAATGCCGCTGTAAAATAGGAAAAAGAAGTACGGATAATATTTTTGATTTACACAGCATGGTTATTGGTACGTTTATGAAATAATAGTTTAAATATAGTGCAACCAAGTTGTTATACTATTTGGTAATCTGTAGCCTGATAAAATAAATGAAATTTTCAGTGAATCGCATGAGTCTCTTGGACAGAGTTAAAGTGAGGAAATAGAAAGAGGGCGATGCCGTCGGACCTGTGTATGGGCACGACAGTTTAAAACGTTAGTAGGCCTCGTTTCCGAGTTCGTTTAAATGATGTAAGTTCTTTTCTAGTTTGTTAGAGGCGGACTAGTATACACGATATTTAGAGGGAGGAGCATCGTTAACTACCCTATTTACAAGTAGGGTGACGCATCGGTTAAAAACTGGAGTACTTTACAACAACGCATCACAAAGAATTTTCGCAACATGACATATAGTATTTCTGCTAGCCACTTTAAAGGATGATTAAATCAGCGCCGTTAATAGTTGTTGGCTTGATCCAATGTTTTTCAGTAGGTATGTAAGGCTTAATTCTTTTTAACACTAAACTGTGCGCGGTAGTAGGCCGAGTTATTAAAACGCGTCCCGGATCTAGCGAGTCAAGCTATATTCGTCTCGTAGTATGTATTAGTTCTGTCATATTTTAAACCGGCTAACCTTTTTATTCAAAACTGGGGAATTGTAGTAGATCGTAAATATTCGATCGAACACCTTGATAAATTATCCAAGATTGATTACTCCATATAATTTTCATTGTGCCTAGTTACGGTTTGGTGTAAAACGCTTGGTTAAGGCCTCTAAAGATAGACCCATTTTTTAAAAATCATCATTCAACTAACTGGCGTATGGTAATGAAGCATATTTGCAACCTTGTAAACATATCACTACTACCTTCACTGTTTACACATTATAAGGTCCAATGATGGTGTATTTTTTTAATTTTTTTTTCGGTAGACCAATCACATAAGCAGCAGCAGCTTCTTTTCTTAGTGAAAAATCCAGAAACAAATTTTCAGAATAGGCCGTAAAGGCTTTCATGAAATCCCACAATCAGCAATATCTTTATAGGTAATATTATTTGCAAACCATTCGTGAACCAGCCTCGTAATTAATAATAAAATCGAATTTCAATCACAGCCAGTTTCCAGATAAAATCGTCACCCAAATAGCCTTTTCCAATAATTTATTGCATAGTTACAGAACTTTGGTGTTCCATACCCAATAGGGTACTTCCACCAGTTTTAAAACTACTCTCGTCAAAAACGGGGTAAGATCCAACCAATGCTCAAAAGCCTTCATCATTTTTTTGGAGCGCTTTAAAAAATGTTCTTTAGCTATCTCAAGTGACCTTTAATACATAATACCTCCATCCTAAAGTACCCTTTCAACCCTCGTATTTTTTTCTCCAAAGTGAACATAATCCACCAATAGTTTACAATTCACCCCGTAGTTATTTTATTGGTTTTTCAACCAGCCCAGTGATAGGTGCTGTGGTTTTTCATTTTCGCATTAGCTAGTAATCTACCGTTTTGATAAACATTCATTAAACCCTTTTGGCACTGTTACGCTAAATGGCCATACTATTACCTCAACATACATAATGGTCTTTTATTCGGCCACCAAACGCTCGGCCCCTAGACCTTGCAAGAAGGTGGCTCACAAAATGTTGCCCCATTAATCATCTTTTCCATGTGAGAACCCACCATCCCATAGGAGCCGAACGGCCTCTTTTTGGGATATCCGAATAGTGCACAATAAAAGCTCATGCTTCTTCGCTTTAATCTGAGCTTTGTTTAAGCTGATGAATGTGCATTCGACTCCGAAGTTATCGCTAGATTTCCTCCATCTTGAGTTACTTTTCAATTTTTAAGGGTGCTTGCAAAATCAATTTGCATGGTGTTATGTTTCAGACAGAACAGTGAGTAGCGAATTGGTATTCCGTACCCGAAATAAATTTTTTTTGTATGGCTGTACTTCTGCGCTAAAGATTAAAAAATTTACCATCCCACGCAAGCACGTTCCTGGAGTGATGCTACCTCGTAGGATCTTGTTTTTGTGAATTTTTGTTTTTTGGGGCAATTTAATACTTGAACCCAAACAGCAGTAATGCTTAAAACTTAAAAAGAAAAGGGGAGGCTTGCTTTTAGCTTCATAGTAAATATGTAAAGTAGAATATTAAAGGTACTATTTTTTAAGGTTTTAATTTGCAGCTGAATTAAACGCCGTAATTTTAAAACTATAATTTTTCATTCGGT
>Ga0163217_1001887_pt1 | contig 20139 bp, 14 predicted proteins | sample SynspAceP_FD_185933 | JGI IMG/M metagenome (GOLD analysis project Ga0163217, IMG submission 185933) | Saline lake microbial communities from Ace Lake in Antarctica - Synechococcus sp. Ace-P (PacBio error correction) | ecosystem: Environmental > Aquatic > Non-marine Saline and Alkaline > Saline ...
AAGAGAGAGAAAATGAATAATCGTTTTTTTCCAGACCAGCCAACTCCCACAAGCTAAATAAATTGACTTATCAAAGAATTTAAATCCGAATTTGGACCTAGAAAAATACGAGGTGGAAACTTTGATCCAACAGGTTCCTAATGATTAAAAAAAAATAAATGTAAAATAAGACTTGACTTTTGTAAAAGTCTTATTTACATTTTGTAAAGTTTACTTTACCATAAATTAATCATGGAAACAATGAAATTAGAACGGAGCCAAAAGAGTTCAAAAAATAGCTATCTGGACTTGGGTCCCTGGGGTTGCTACAATGGCAATCGCAACCTTTGGGCCCTGAAATTTATCTGGGATAATCATCCCTTCCTGACCACCTTCGCGATCCTTGTCAACTTTAGCCAATGGCGTCCTGGATGATCTTGGCAAATCGAGATTTCTAATTCCAATCATTTTGATGAAGTTGGAGAAAAAAATCCACTTAGAATCCTTGCCATCACAATTTAGGTCTAGCAGTAGTAGTCCGGCTTGACTTTTTCTAATTTAGATAAGGCAGGACGCTCATCCCATTTTAAAGCTGATATTGGACATTCCTAGTCCTGTTTATTGGTATTGCTAATTTGGTTGTCTGTGCTAATCAATACTAGGAGGTTACAAATGAAAAAAAGATCAGAGACCTTCGAACCGCTGAATATGACGCAAGGGATCTTTGGCTGAACTCATGGGAGTCTCGCGTCAAACGATCGCAATGCGATCGAAAAGAAAAATTCGATCCCAAGTTTGCCGACAGCCTTTTCGGTTAGCAAGACTATTTGAGTTACAGATCGGGAGCTGTTTAGCTATGGGCAGGATTAAGCATCCATTGATCGGTGATTAAAAATGAATTCGATTTTAATCCGACCCTAAATGGCTAATGTTGGATCTCCCATTTCTCATCTTGCTATAGACCGGAAAGCTTAAAGATAGAAGGCCAAAATCAGTTAATTAGGCCCTTCTATCTATTTTAAAGCTTCAATTTCCCGACTGGAAAGGGTGACTTTCTCAACTTTTTAAAGGGGACTTCACGCTCCCTCAAAAATCCCTTTTTTCCAAAAACTCAACTCGTGTCGCGATAAAAGTTTGGAAATATCATCCAAATCAGTAAGGCGCCAGTCGCAACCAAACCAACCGCATTACTTGTGAAAATGCCTGGAAAAACGCTCCTGTAATAACCCATCAAAGCAGAATATCTAGCTGCATCAGCACAATACCTGGCCAAAGATCCTACAGGATTATACTAGTACACTAAAAGCCAAGGTGAGCTTTTCCCCAAGGGGTAATCAGCCACGACTATAAATCAGTGTCAAAGTACAAAGCCATCGTATACTAGAGAAAAAGTAAAATCCAAAGCCCTAGACTGATACCGATAGCTTTGGGCCTTATCGCGAGTAGTACACTTGCCAAAAAAGCAAAACCTGCAATACAGCACTTAAAGCATCACCCCGACTGCCAAAGTAAATCAAACTCGTATCTGCTCCCCAAAGCAGCATCGGAAGTCCAAAAGCCTATTAAAATTCGACAGGCTTAGCATCAGGATCACTGCAAAAAGCTGACTAAGAAAGACCTTGCGAGTCGCTTCACGGGTTGGGCTAGCATCAGTTCGATTAAAACTCTAGATTTTTTGTTAGAAATGAGTAGTCCGCAAACACCGGCCGAAATGGAGGGGCACCCAGATCATAATCATGATATTTCTCCATCAGGCTCAGGGAGACCTTGCTCAGGTTCATCGGAAATCTGAATAAATCGAAATCGCTATCAAGACGAGAAGAAGGTGTAGATGAATTGCAATCTAGACTTGAGAAAACTATCGTAGAGGGCGTATTTTAGTAGCTTAAGCATCGAGTCAAATCTTTATTTTTGATTTTTTTTTAAGGGACCCATTGCATGAGTTTTGGCTATGGCAGGTGAGAATCGAGCTCAACCAGTTTTATCTCCTTGAACTGTCAATGGTATCATGGAAAACACTTCACCTTCGAAAATATAAAATCGCATGATCCGTAAGCTCTCGAGATCGTTCCAGAATATGTGAGGTATGAAGAATAGAGCCTTCCCGCAGTGATTTCTTTTTTGATCCTTAGCTTTCAGAATCTCGACCAGCGATTGGAATCCAGACCAGCAGTAAGGCTCGTCAAGAATTAAGATTTTAGGATTGAAAAGAAAAGCCAAGGCTGCACTGACCTTTTTGACCTCGTTCCTCCTGAAAGGGGTTCCCATTGCTTTATCTTTAAGAAACTTTCCCAGTTCATAAGCGCTGAATTAGCTTCCATATCAATATTTCTTGATTTCAGGCAGCATGTCTTTCATCATGTCCAAACAACTGCCCCAGTCTTCAATATTTGCAGGAATAAGCGGCCTTTTGAGGCATATAAACCAATCATTTTACGATAAGGCATCCGTTTCCTTTGCTCGATTCGCTTTTTACCAGAATTTCACCTGAGTCTGGCAAGACCATACCAAGTAATAGATTTTGATTAGCGGGTTTTACCACTTCCATTAGCCCCATGATGGCGTAGCTTTACCTAATTCAAATCGGAGCTTAAAGTCTTTTAAGGACTTGGAGTTTAACTAAATTTCTTAGAAATAGAAATTAATCAAGATCATAAGCTTCCCATTTTTGGGGAGTGATCCGATCATTTCATCGGGAGTGAGTGTGGGCAGGAATCTTTTCCATTGCGATCCAAAAGTGTGAACCATGAAAACTCCTCCACAGCATGACTGCCTGCCCGGGATTTTTTAGACGATTACACTAATAATACAGTTGGATGGGGCCGATAGGGCACATCCGCCTATGCTGATCTTTATTGAGATCATAGCCCTCATATTTATCCCAATAGTTTTTGATTGATTGTATTGAGAACCACCGAGCCATTAGAGCCATGTCAAAGGTGTTTTTTGTACAAAATTTATTACCTGTAAATATTCTGATCGGCAGTTTGCCATGAGCCTTCAGTGCCCATCCCATTTTCCTGAATTTTTCATTGCCCGTAATTCGATTCTAACTGCTCCCTCCATTGTAGTTCCCGGTGGTATTTTTTCAGCGAAGACATTGTCATGACGCGGCTACACTGATATCCTTAAGTAATACACCGTAAGCCCTAGCCCCCTCCAGTTTTCTTCAATCGATTTTTCCTGCAATCAAACTACATTTTTGGTGTACATCACGGCAACTCCGGCCTCCGTTATTTTTAAAGGTAATTTCTGATGTAGGCTATTGTCCATGGCAAACTTGAAAATGGATTCCATAGCGCATATTTTTCTGACGAAATTTCCTTTGACTTGTGTGTCCTGTCGTGAACTTCCAAGGTAGATTCCCGTCAACGATGACCTGAAACTTTATTCTTTCCGATAAAGGGAGTTTTTTTTCCACTTCAGAGATGGATTGCCATTTCCCTACTTCAAACTCCCGGATAGCATCGGTTATGGATCGTTATTATTAAATAATGGTAAATTACTCGATTGGAAAAAATGTAGCCCCAAAGAAAGTCTGGTCCAAATATTGTCTCGAAATAATACAGTTTTTTGGAATCAAGAACTTTCATAAGCCGCGGAGTCAATCCAATGTTTGACTTCCCCGTATTGAATAATTTTAAAACCTTGGATCGTCACGATTTTCAGGCAGCGACAAGGAAGTATATTTCCTTTGCCTTCCCCATCTAGAATGGGAATAACTATACCATTAAAGTGAGGCGGCTTGCGAATAATGATTGCATTCAAACGATAGGTTCTGCAGGCAAAAATAAGAGAGTCTCCTGCAGCAGCTTGATCCAATAGTCTTTTGTTTGGCATTATCCTTTTGGAGATAGCCGAATCACCTTAAGCTAGCGCTAGATTTCGAAGTCGCAAAGGAGTATCAAACAAAAAGGAAAAGTAACAGTTTGAAATTTTCAATGGTTAGCTCGTTTTGAAGATTTTAACTTTAAACTGAGTGGACTGCTCGCCCCAAGCTAGGTAGAAATGCCTCCATCCTGCATATTTCTGTTCCTTCAATAAGTCCGTAATCCTTAAATGCCCACCAATCTGACTGGCCTGGGTGTCTTAATTGTTCTGATTTTTAATAAAAAGCATCTTTAGCTTCGATCAATATTCCTTCGTTGAGAGTAGTCCAGTCACCCTAAATATGTTTGTATTCCTGCCCCCTTGCCTTCATAACCGAATTCTTCACAAATTCAGTCATGCAGTTCCAAATCGTCAAAAATGAACACTTTGCCTTTTCAGTCACGCAGCTCTGAAACCGTCACTTTGGATCCATCAGAAGTCCATTTTACAATGATGACATCCATCTTGCCATAGACTATTGTCTTGGAATCAGCAGAGCAACTTGCCAAAAAAACAAAGGATAGCGATTAAGAGAAAATATGCGATTCATGAGAATGAATTTAGTGGGTAATTGTGAGATTTTAAAATTTTTGGAGGTTTTCTCCATACGGTCCTCTGACGATTGGCTAAGCAAAGCAGCGCGGGTGGTCCTGCGATGAGAATCGCAAGCTTCCGGTATCAGTCCAGAATAGGCTAGGAAATTCAGAAGCTCCTTATATCCAATCATGGAGGTTGGTAAGCTCATTCCTTTCACTTTGATAGGCGGCCTTAGGTCAAGCGTGGGTTGTCCATATTCATATGCCATTTAGGTACATATCGTACTAGTACAAAAATGCACCGAAAACAAGAAAATGCACCCAAAAAAACCCCGTACACAAGGACCGACCTTTTACCTATAATTAAAAGCCAAATACACCTAAGCCAATGAGTGCCCCTATAGACATAAAATGAGGTACTGACCTCAGGAAACATTTCATTCTCCGATTGTGATTTCATTCCGATGGTAGAATGATGTGACTCCATTGATCTGAATCAACATTTTCCACTGAGGTGATGCAGATCCATATTTTCATATTTCAGGCCTTCCAGGGTATGAGGTGGCCCCCGAAAAGACTGATCTGCCCACAGCGGCGTAAAATAAGCGGGGAATGAACCCTTGCTAAGGGCTGCCAGCAGGATCATCAAGTCATTCGAAAAAAACTTAGGGTCTTCAGGATGAGGTTGTTGTTATAAATACCGTCGGATCCATGGAGAAAGAATCGACGGGTAATTAGAATCTTGATTAGTCCCTAGATCTCCGGTGAGAATTTCAAAGGAACGTTTAGACCCTTTGGCAAGATACGCGCATACATATCCTTGCATCTCTTGGGTAGGCGGAGCAAAACAGTCAGTGGCAATAGAATGGATAAACACCTTCTTTCTTCAGGAATCCACTGAATGTAGAAGTCTTCTCCCTGGCATGAATTAGGAAGTTTCGGCTGTGCGAGCTCCTTTGACCGCAAATCCGTGAGGCACATCCCAGTCCTGCTCGAGATTGGTGACGTGGAAAATACACCTCATTCTCCCTACGAATAGCTCCTCAATAATTAATCAGGAAACGGAAATTGGAGACGAATGGATGTCATGTACACGTGAATTCATTCCCTTCCGTTCGACGCGAGCATCTTTGATTCCCTTAAGTGCATAAGGATTCATATTTTTCTCATCGGGGTGAATTTGAAACTTGCCTGTCTTTTGATCAAACTGGCAGGAAATGCCTGCAGCCATAGTGAGGCTCACCTATGGTTGGGAAATCGAGCAACAGCTGCATTTTTGTCCCCCTGAGATGGTCCATAAAGCTGGTGCAGAATGAGCTAGCTCAGGACCAGTGGCAAGGTCAGCGATCTTTGTGATCTTATATACGCGACCATGGGTATTTACCATGAGGCTTTACCAGTAGGTCCCCAAAGGAATACTCAAGTGGACCGACAGAATAATAAGTAAGGTACAAGACGATCTACTACTTGTAGGGTCTCAATGTCCAACTTTACGATCTCAGAAGAGAACAAAACAATGGAAGTATAGGCAAATCCTTTCCGTCAAATTCTGTATGCAAAGGACCCAATCCCCCCTGGGGGGCCCCCCTTTTCAACTTCAACCATGCAGGTACAAGACTCGTAACTTCAGAACTGGCATTCCCCATCCAGGTCTCTCCGAAAATCTTTTTTTTCCAATAGCTTTTAGCATTTTTGGTAGACACAGGAATGATCGCTTGCGAGCTTAACACTCCAATAATATAAACTCCCCAGTTGGATCTGAATCGGTACCATGTGGAGATTTAAGGACATGGGATAAAGTACACCAGGTCTTTTCAAAGATTTTTGGGATCAAGAAACTAGAACCTCTTCTTTGATTTACAGAAGTCGCCGAATGAGTTTCTCCTCACACGTATTGTGCGCATCATCTTACTTCTTCTTGTTTCCTTTACCAGCTTTGACGTACTCTTCAGCTTTTTCCAATTGATCGCCATGAATGTAATCCTTAATCCTTTTGAGAAGCATATCACTTCCCATAAGGTGTGAGCCATCTCGGTAATTATAAGTAGAGAAGAAAAACCACTCCATGAAAGAATTTTATTTTACCAGCTCTGCCAAGTCAAAGTTGGAAAGGCGGGGCCTCAAATTCTGGAAATGAAATATCCATTTCCACCTGATTTAGGAATCACACCAATAAAGGAGATTATGTCCTTTTGAAGTTCTCCTTATAGCTATCTAATCGAAACAATCTATTATCCCCTACATGGAACCGAGAAGACGAGTACCTGCACCACATACTACCGTATTTTTTGGTCCATAAAATGGAGAGGAGTGATTACCTGCCGAATTTGGAATCTCTATGATTTCCAAACGGTTTTGAGGTAAGTCAAATGTCCAACCCGAGCGATTCGAGAGTATTGTTACCATTGGCAAAAGCCCATCTTGCGTCATGCTCTGCATTCGTAGTGGAGATAGCGATGTGGGCAAATCAATCCGCAGGGCAGCAAATCATTTTGAGGTATTGAGCATAGGCTTGGACCTCTTCCGAGTATCCATAGCCATTTTTCAGGATGGTACAGAGAATACAGGTAGAAATCTTCAGAACTCTTCCGGAGGGTAATCCCACGAAGAGATACTGTCCGTTAAATCCACCAGAGACGGGATGTTATAAAATTCATCGTGATCAAAACCTGGTGCTAACATACACTTTTGGAAAGCAGCATCGCAGAAATAGCAGTTTTTGCACTTTTAGGCTTACAGCTTGATGCTAGATGCGCGCGGTCAGCAACAGCCAGAGCATAACATTTTGTTTTCATATTAGTAAATAGTTATTAAAAATCACTTAGATGCAGCATCCCGCTCACCTGCTTTTGGGGTTTCAATCAATTTTGTCTGAAAAATTCCAGAATGCCCACGTTGCACACATCCATAGTGGATGTTTTGGTTAGGCAATCCGCGTAAGACCATTCTTCAGAAAGCTTTTGAGCTACAGGATCCCTGATCCAGCATTACATCGACCATTGGGTGATCATCATTCATGATCCAACTCCGGTCTGCGGCGATTCGTGACCCTCCTTGAAAATCCAGGCCGACCAGTCGCTATCATTCACTGATGGCCAAAAGCGTACACTTTCATATCCAACGATGGCTTTTTGGCCAGTTTTCTGCCAAATGCCGGAATCTACACCAGCCCGAATTTTACAATCTTGGATCGCTCCGACCCCTTTTAAGGAATCGGCTGGTTCAACTTCTTCTACTGCGGAACTGATCTGCGGCAGAGTGTCTACTATCGAAGAGCTGCCCCTCCACATGAAGTCATGAGTATCCCTAGGAATACCCAGAGACATATGAATGAATTTTTTTCAATAGTCGATTTTTTGAACGGGTTAATTGATTGATTTTTTTGATTGATAAGATGAGGTTTTGATTAGTTGTAATTAAAGAAATGAGCAAGATTCCGAGTCCGATAGGTAAGAATGAGGATGCTATGAATAGCCATAGATGATATTGGGCTAGAAATCCAAGGTTGCCCGCAGATGAGTGTTCCCTGTAAAAACCAGTAGCGCATCCGAAAACACAATCCACGTAAAAAGACCTTAACCATCCAAATTGAGCCAACTTTTTGTGTCAGGGATCCAACCCTTAGCGCACAGCTAGCGACCCTAATACCAAAACTCAATAATCCTAACAAGCGAGATGTAGAAACCCGATCACATACATTCGGATCGTGTAGGAACCATCAACCGCAATTTGAGGAAGGACTAATAAAGCTTGCAAAAGCCCCTTACTAATAGACTAAGGCAAAGCCGAACGGAGCAAACCAACTGCTAGTCCCGGAAAGACTCATTTTTTTAAAGCTCCTTGGAAAGAGGAGAAATAATCCATACGTAGGCCCTAAAAGCTGCAGGCTCAACTGCCAATCATTGACAGCGAAAAGCCAATAAAGAGGCTCGCCCAGTGACCGCAAGGCGAAAGTCAACACTACTGTACAGCTAGTCCCAATAGGTGCAGTTTCCCAAGGAGCGACTTCTAGCGTATGACGCTTGCTTTTCTACATGCCAAGACCACTAACCCAAAACCCCTACACAAACCATCCATCTGAGTTTGGAAATGAAGAAACCATTGTCTACTCATGGGGTAGAGCTCATGCAATTCTACCCAACTGAGACATGATTGGGCCCAAAGCCCAGGAGCCCAAGGTTGAAATCAAAAAGAAAACTGATTGCCAGACGCGAATTAACTTACACCAATCGTCTTTTTCTAATAGCCTGACCCATGACGGAGGATTCTTTATATGCAAATCCGTAGGTTACAGTATCTGTAAGTATGGAGAAAGCTGAACTCACCATGCACCAATAGCCTTGGACTGGAAATGATACCAGCATCCCTAACACTGAAATAATTTGGCGAGAAAGAAAAGCCCACCAAATTCTTTTTTAAGCTTTGATCCTCTGGCTGAAAATAAAGAGAAGACTATCTACAGCCCATCAGCATCACAAAAAATAAAACCCCAACCAAGTAAGGCACATGAGAGTGGGCATGAAGAATATTTCTATATCCACTAGCGGAAACATCCATACTGTAATGCTCGCATCATAGGCTAGCAAATGAGGCTATAAAGAAAAAACCAAACCGCCCATCTCATCCAAGAGAGTTTTTTTGAAAAATTTCCTCTAAGGAAGGGAAATATGAAATATTTAAGGGTTTAATGCTTCATCGCTATTAGTTATTCCCATTCTTGAATAGATTTCTTTGCCAGAGGAAAAAGAAATATTGTTCTCTTAAAATGGATATGCCGTGTGTAGAATCATTTTCAAAATTCCCTTCAACATGTGAAGAAGGCAACTATATCAGGTCTGGCAAGCATCGGAAAGGCGGTGTGTAAATTAATTGCCCAATTGCCCGCGATTTGGCGGAATCTTTTCTCCCTCCGTATCATGCTCCATGCTCCAATCAAATCGCATTGGATTATCAATGCTCCCCGAAATGCGGAGTGCGAAAGCTTGAATTGCTTTAATTTGGACTCTTCCATGAGCTTTTCCACATATGGAAAAGTATATAAACTCCTCCTTTTTCATATGAGGGTCAAAGCCATCGGCTGCCGCAAAACCATTTCTTTGATTTGCTTCAGCTCAGGAATGATTCAAGCCATGCAACTTTCCTCGATTTTAATCCAAGTAAATTTCACTAGCCGGGATAGTGTCCTCCACAATAATTGTAATGCACCTGCAACGATGTGAATTCCACCAGCTTACTCCATCCCCATTTGATTGGTAGTTTGTATCGTCCGTGTTTTTTTATCGCAGTCTGCACCTATTTTCGACAACTTCTTTCGATATCAGGCCTCCGAGCTTGACAAAGCTCGTACAGCTTGAAATGCCACTTTTTGCCAGCAGAAATCAATACCATAGTCAGTAAATACTTTCCGCAGACCTAAACTTGCCTAGCTACTATACTCTCCTACTTTTTTATTTGCTATTGCCTCCATGACCTGAAGTCCCTTATTGGTTAAAATTTTTATTCCGCTTCATTCTAAATTTTTTAGGTAGCTCAACACCACCTTGGATTTCTTGGTGCCATATCTTGCCTTAAAGTTGTAGTCATCCTCGTACGGTAAGAATATCTCGGATAGCTGTGAATTTGTGGTGAAGGCGCCACAAGGCCTCTCTCGGAACACTCTGGAAACCCAAGACACATCCTGAAAATAGCCATCCCCCATCATAGCCTGGACAATTCCGATGGAGAGAGACTGCCTTTTCCTTCTTCCGAAATCAGGAAAACCACCATGCGGACCTTTTGATAGAGCCTAAGCAATTTTCCCTAACCAATAGTTGAAGAATCTTAGCTGTAAATGCTTCTGGGCGAATCGCCTTGCGCAGCAACTTCGCTTTAAGCTCAACACGCTCCCATATTTTCCTGGATTGTGGCTAAAAAAGATCATGGAAGTTTAATCGCGTATTTACAGGCTTTTGGAAAAAACATACCATGTCGAATATTTTTTTCAAAACTACGAATTTAATATAGGATAAAAATACTCTTTTATTCTTTTTAATGTTTAAAAATACCATGAATTTTTATCATGTAAAATCTTGTTAAAAAAAAGTAAAAATAAAGTGTTATTTTATTAAAATATGCCATTTAATGAGACTCCTTTTAAAACTAAATCCGATTTGGATTGATTAATATTTTAGGACAGTTTTTTATCTTTTAATATATTATAGCATAGCTTTCATCCGAAATTAAAAGCACTGTAAAAATCACTCAAAATTTTTATCTAACAAAATATTCAACTTGAATCTGCACATTATGAAAAATCAGCCTTACTAGTTTAATTACTGATATGCGCCTTCGCAGCAATGGTTCTTGGCGGAGGGCTCCAACGACCGAAACAGAAATGCACTTCGGCTAATGTAACCCCACCATCTGGGACAGCTGGCGTGGTGGATAAATGTATCTAATCCTAATGTGGTGCAAGTAAGCGTCCGGATCCAACCTGATCAGCACCACACTGGTGGCTGCCTTAAAAAGCTGCCGCTTATGTCGATTGTAACTTTCCTAACGTAGGCCCTTTCACAGTCTTTCGCGTCAGCACGAACAGCGCATTTGAATGCACTTCCGCAGGAACTTTGGAATGAATTGGTCAAGGCCCGAAAATCAGCCGAAGCTTAGAGATATCTTAAGAGTACCATGTGCTCTTAGGAAGTATATCAAAAAGAAGATATCGGTAATCTAATGGAAAAAACTTAGGCAGCTGCAAGATGGAAGATCGGTAAATATCCGCTGTTTGCAGAAGATGGTCGGTTACGATCAACGGTGCTAAATATTATCGCATCGGTACCAAGCATCCCAATGGCGTCATTCAACATTATTGGATCAAGTATTCATTACCAAAATAAAGGATGTGGTTTTTAGATAGCGAAATGCCGAATCCTGTAATTGATTCGGCTTTTTTGGGCATTTTTTTTAAAAAACAATAACTTTACATTTGAAATAAATTTATTTAGCATGTTTTCCCAAGCATCAAGCATGCATCAGGCAGTAATCTAATATTTACACCCAAGTCCTGGTCGATAAAAAATAAGCGGCAAAAGAAATTTGCGAGCGAGATTGGACCGCCCGAGCCAATTCACCGCAAAATCCTTCATCTTTAGCAAAAAGCAGATCTTATTTCATCATTGAAAAGGCCAAAAGGGAGGTTTTTACATCGGGATGAAGCTCATTCTCATATCCACCTTAAAAGATGTAATTCTGTTGCGTAAGATGGAGATCACCTCTTTCGTTGGAATTGCAAGCAAATGGGATTAGTGAATTGCTCTGAAAAAAAAATCCCTGCCCAGTCTTCATTTCGAAGCAATGAAAGTTCGTCAAGCCTAGATGAGATCTCACCAAGAAAAAGTAAATAAAAACACTTTAGCAGTAGAAAAGTCATCAAGGCGAAAACGAGTGCCTTTTTAACTTTAACTTCAGTTTTATAATCCCAAGAATTTAGAACCCAATTCCCGCAGGGCATCTCAACAGGAATTTTCACTAATAAGCAACGTTTGCTCATCGCTGATTAAGCTCACAGAATCTAACCAATCTTTTTTGGTGGAATATTTACAGGTCTGTGGCCATCTCCCCTATTATTCCTTTTTAAAAAAAGGAAATAAAAAGCCACGCCCAATAATGTAGTTGGGCTCTTAACCGGAAGAAAGAGTTTAAAAACTTCCCTCCCGAAGGACATGTAAAAAAAGTCCGTCCCTCTGCAGGCCATGAATTCCCGGTCGGCGGGATACCCTCCAGCTCTTCGGGTGAAGTACGCCTGCAATCCGCTAGGTTATTGACACCTGACTTCAAGCTATAATTTCCTTTTTTATAGGTGTAGCTGCCGAAAGCATCCTGTACCCACATAGGCGGGAATCCAACCTGAGTTGCAGCTGCATTTGCTCTACAGAATTTTGAAGCATCAGAAGGTCTCCGCAATATCACTAGAAGCTGCCAGTCATGGAGAAAATCCCTTGTATCGTAGGTTGCCCCATATCTATTGATCTTTCGAGGTGCATTTTCCACTTGAATTTCCCTGCAAGGTTACTGCTAACGAAATTTCCCCATTACCTAATGCTTAGTTCGCTCAAAATCTTGGTAGCTGCAATTGATATAACGCAAGAGAGGCGAAAAACGAAATTGGAGTATACCGATTGATGAATTGCCTACGAAAGCGTCATCGGTCAAACTCTACAAATGCCTCTACACCTTTGGCTTGACCTGAGGTCCAAGATTTGGTAGCGGAACTGAAATCGAGTGCCATCAGCACCGTCTGAGTAAGCGTTCCGATTCGATCTGCCATAGTTTCAAGTAGTAAAAAAACTCGCATCAAATTTAAGGAAAATGCACTCGATGTTCCCACGGTATACCCAAATCGAAATTGTAACCTCCTGGCTCCCTGCAGATTCGGAATCATAAACGTCCAGTAGTGGCCGGTGAGTCAAGTCAGAAATCAAACCGGTGGTCCGATAAGCCTGGAAAAGTTGGTGTACAACTCAGTACCTTCTTGTCAAATGAATATTCTCACTCCAAACCCTAGCAAAGCAACGGTTCGTGTTTCGCGTTTTCCTGGAACGAAGCCCCTTTTGTTTTTTTTTTGGGGGGTTGTGGCACTCCATTTAACAGTGTTTAGGATTCCAGTCATGTCGGGACGAAATATTCTCCAAACGAAGTCCAGCCGTAGCAAAAGCTTGTTCCGTCACATTGAATCTATTCTCTACAAATGCTGCGTTGATTCGTATTGACAAAACCCTAAATCCCTAGGAATAGCTTTGCTTCGACCCAATCAAAGTTCATATCAGTACCAGCATCTCCTACACCTCGTTGATTTCGATCTCATATTTCCTTTGAAAATCGATATCCCGGAAACCTAAATTATGTTCCTTTTCCAAAAGTAAATAAGAAGTACTCAGCCTCAGTTCAGTCCCAAATGTATGAAGCATGTCCCCGGTCTTACTTGACGATTTCGCCAAATATCTTCTTGAGTAATTGCGCCTCGTAAAACGCAACGCTATTTCGCTCAGCGATGTTCGCAAAAGCTTTCAAAATTTAAACTTGTCTTTGGGCTGACGATGTAGTCGGCATTTAGAGACAGGGATAAACCAGGGCGTACTAAAACCAAATTCTGGATCGAGTACTTTGACTTGGATCTTTCAAGGCAAACTGAGCATCAGTCAAAACCACCGGGCTGCTGACTCGTGGTAGTCATGTAGGGTCATTTCGGTACCGATTTTTTTCAACCTAATTACTTACTGCATAATTCACCTCAAGATGTGCAATGATCGGTATGAAAAATCCATTATCTCTCCAGCCATTTTCCTCTTCCTATTTGACTAATAAGCGGTGGTAATCCCACTTCGCTTCCGTACCTCCGAAATAGTTGAACGGTGCTAAAAATCCATACTTCCTACCTGTGTTGATCGTCCTCAGCAGTAAATCCGAGTGATGGATCTGGCTTACGCAATACAAAATTCAATAATCCCCGAACTGTGGCCCATATTGTAAAAAGAGGAAGGCTCCACGAATGATTTCGATGTTTTCCGCACCACTTCCATTGAGGTGTGAAATATGCCTCTGGGTAGCCCCATCGGTCTGGAGTGATGTCGTAGCCGTTCATTCGGACGTGTGAATTCCAGATCTGTTTGGGCTCAATTACTCTGATTGCACACCAAGTTGAATACCCGAACCGTCATTTTCCCAATAGATAATACCAGGCCGTTCGACCAAAAATCTGTCGCTATTATTCATTGCAGATTGGGTCAATCTTCACCTAAGCGAATGACTTCAATTTTTTCTGCCGCATTGATTCGGAACCTCTTCCACTTCAGGAAAGACGACCTTGCCATTCATTCCTCGCTTGCCATCAAGCCAAACGATTCTAACCAGATGTCCAATCTCTACTAAAAAAATCAAGGTTTTTTTGACCTCAATCTTGCCCAATCGAAAAAAGACAGGCTTTGAGTTTTAAAAACCAAATCATTTAGTCTTTAAAGGCTATAGAGCCCAATTGGCAATCTTTGATTAACATAAGTCTCCATTTTGGATCAGATTGGTAACTCCTCCTGACGGTTTCCTTCTACTTAGGACTGCAACTCCTGGAATAGGTTTCCCTGCGCTTGATCAAGAATCCTTTCCTTGAACTGCGTTTCCGCCTGGGCGAATGCCAAAACTCAGAGACAGAAATTAAAAATGAACAGGGTGTTATAAACTACTCTTCATTAATTATAATGAATTTTAATTAAGACCTGATTTTAAAATAGTGATGCAAACTAATGGATGAATGAATTCTAAACCAGCTCTATTTTAAAAAAAAATCTAATTAAAGTTAAAGCTTACTATTAATCAGTCAATTTGATGGGCTTTTGATGAGAAAGTTCCACTTTTGAAATCAATATTTTTAAGTAATGAAGCTCTCCTTATTCTTTTTTTTACCTTATTTTCGGGTCTTAAGCGTCAGCTGTGCCAAAAGCAAAAGCCGAAACCTAACATCCTTTTCCATCTTCGCAGACCGCGACAGAGGGCTGAATGACCTTTGGGGATCGCCGAATACTGTTTTGAACACTCCAACATTGATGAATTGGTGCCCAGATCGGAACTCGGTTTTTTACCAACCGCTTATGTCATGGGTGGGATCACGGGTGCCGATCTGTGCTGCCAGTCGGGCGATGAATGCTTTCTGGCAAAGAGCCTTTTTCTGTTTTAGATAATTGGAAGGTCAGGAAAACCAATGCCTATGTATTTTGGAACAGGGAGGGCTAATGAACCTTCGGCACTTGGAAAATGGCACATATGAAAAAGAACTATTTGAAAGCAAGTTTTTTTCAAAAAGAAAAAATGTATTCCTCGGCGGAATGCAGATCATTTGAGTATTGCCTGTTCGGATCTCCAAGCCGATGGGAAGCTTTCCGAACCTTGTGAAAAAAGGCTATCAACAGATTTTATTCGCTGAGTCACTAAAGACCTTCTTGATGATTACGCGAAGTCCCAGCAACAGCAAAATCCATTTATTTGCATATGTCTCATTCACTGTTCCCACGATCCATATTCTGCCTAAAAGTCCGGCTACACCAATCGCTACGATAACGCTAACTCCTTCTTCCTGAAAATTTCATGGGGCTTCATCCTTTTTGAATTTTGACCAATTGAATGTTTCGGGATGAAAATCTTACCGGGAATCCTAGACACCTGAAATCATAAAAGAAATTCTCATTCTGACTATTTATAGCTGATCCACACACTTGGACGATCAAGTCGGGAAGCTGATCGCTACGCTAAAAAGCAAATGGCCTTATGAAAAATACGAATCATCGTATAATGCTGCGAAACAAGGCTTGGCGATCGGTTCGCAATGGAACTGCTTTGGACAAGCAAAACTTGTAAACGAGCACTCTAAACCAAAGTGCCCATGATCATTAACCGGACCGGCATCCCGAAAGATTCAACTTTCAGATGCATTGGTTTTATTTTGTTTGATCTGTTACCCAACCTTTAGCAGATTTGCAGGAATTAGTAAAGTCAACCTGAAGGAATTGATGGAAAAGACCTTTGTACAATTCTTAACGGGTTCCGGAAAAGGGGAGGTTCGTCCTGCTCTTTCAAACTGCTTATAGGCATACGGTCCGGGCGATTCGGGAGGGAAATTGGTAATTGATTCGCTATCTCCGAGCGGATTTCACCCAGCTTTTCATCTGAAAGAAGAATCCATTTGAGTTGAATAATCTAGCTGAAAATGGATTCGGAATAAAGTGAATGAACTTCAACGTCCTATTAAAAATCTGCCCAAAAATCGGCTGGAGAATACGGTCCGCTTTGGACTGCGAAGTCATTCTCCCAAATGCATATGATCATACTAAAAATCGAGCGAAAGCCGGATCAATGGGCAGCCAAATATACTTTGAGGAAAATATTTTTTCTAACAAAGGATTAAAAAACGTCCAAAATCCATTTTGTCCGATACCTTTTTGAAAAAAGTGTCCGAAATTCAAACCTTAACTGAAAAGTCAAACGTCGAAATATCAAGTCCTAAAGCACTTTAACCGATTTGGATCTTCTTTTGAAAGAATAATATAAATAAACCAAAACCAATTATGCTCACTTTCTTACTTTGGATCAATCCTTTTTTAATCATCTGTTGGCCAATTGCTTGATCGCTTTGATCCTTCTCCCAATTTGTCTGGCACTTCTTCTGCCCTTTTCGATTTATTGGGCTTTCGCGGTCGATCTTCATTCGTATCTGATTTCGGAATTTATTTAATGCTCCCATTCCGATTGGTGGGAAAGTCCTACCTTGCTTTGAGTACTGAATGCTTCATTTTGTTCAAACCCCAATTTTGATCTAAATGAAGTAACAACTTCTCCATTCTTTTTATCTATATCAAGTTCTCAACTTTTTTGCAACAAGAAACTTTGGTTTTCGAAGGCGGGAAGAAGGTCATGCGATTCTATCGAATCCCGGCTATTCATTTCAATCCCTAATGGAGACTTACTTGCCCTTGGCCGAAGGCAGAGTAAATGGACATGAAATGATTTTTGAGACAATCAATTTGGTGATGAAACGCAGTTCTAATCAAGGAAAAACTTGGTTCAAAACTTCAAATGCTCGTTCGATTATGATTCCACTTCAGGCCCGAAAATCCTGCTCCAGTGGTGGATTTGGTATGAATCCTGAAATTCCGGAAAGGCGTGATTTATCTTTCTACAATTCAAGGAAACAAGCCACGAAATATGACGTTCGCTGAAATAAGGGTGTGCGGGAGGTTTGGATTGATTCGGTCATTGATTTAAGGGAAAAGCTGGGAAAGATCCTGTGAAATATCACCAGCCAAAGTTCCACAAGCCTAAATATCCCAAGTTCAATCCAAGCTATGCGAATCCGGCCGAATTGGGGCGCCACATATGCTATACAGCCGGAACATGCTTTTTCAATTTCAAAATGGGAAAATCAAGAAGGCAAGAATCTCGTGGCAGCAAATCATTCACAGGGAAACCTCCAAAAGAGCACTTTTATGGAAATAACCAACTCATGGATTCTTTAGCAGATGATCATGGAAAATCCTTTTCAAGTTTTCCGAATCAATCCAAATTCCCATGGTTTCAAATGAATCCATTGCTGCGAGCTTCTGATGATCGAATGATTATGAGTATTCGAAATTCACCAGCGGAGATATTCGCCAGCGGAATCTTGGCTTTTTCTGAACGATGGAGGGAGCAACATGGAGTGAGCAGTATTTTTGGAGCCTAGCCCTAGTAAGATCCTGTTTGTCAAAGGATCTAATCTCTTTTCATTTGAAGATCCTCGGCAAAATTAATTCTAGCAATTCGATGATAATTCCAAATCCGAATCAACGGAATGATTTCTGACAATAAAATTGAGCTCTGAGTCTGGGGAAAAACCTGGGGTAGAAACCGATCTTAATTGAATCGAAAAGATATAAATGGAAATACTGCCTGGACCGGCGTATTAGATTTAGTCCTACCTCGAAAATTGGCTAACTGGGAAATCCTTTATGAACGGATGATACAAAGAGATCGTTTTTAAAGGCCCATTCGGTTTTACCAAATTTAAAGAAAATCAATAATTAGAAGTTTTTACGGGTAAATTGAAAAATTCTAAGTCATGACATTTTCTTATCACGACACATCTCAACTTTAGATCATCATGCAACTAGCAGTACAATGAGTAAGTGAAATAGCTATATGATGATCAAAAATTCTAGCTAGATATCAATATCATAATGAATACAAGGCAAATTCACAATCTTACAGTTTTAGATTTTTCTTGATATGAGAGATTGATCATCTTCCTTTCTGATCCAATGGATAAAATGTGCAGTTATTCAACACTGGGAGCAATAGACTCAGCTACCAATTCGCTATGGGTATACCAGTGTGAGAAGCTAAATACATAGATGTCAATCCACTCCAAGGTTGCCCTCGCCGAAATGCATCGTAAAATCTCTCCGCAACTTCGGCATGAGCACTCGTCCACATACCAAGAAGCTATTTTCTACATTCCTTGAGTCTTCCGAGCATTGAGAGAGAAATGATTACGAAGTTTTACGCTGTGACGCGAACCATACTCGCCTTATTTTCTCATTTGTGTAATAATAAAGTGTCTCTGTCATGAGCCCGAGAGTTACACCTCCGGTACCACTGCGTTTTCTGGAGTAGATACTGCTATTCATATCCCCTAGGCAAGCAGAACCCACTTATCTCTAATTTTCTCAGGAGCCGTGTCCAGCTTTGGCTTCCAGCCTGCGATACATGTCCATCAACGGACGGAATCGATGCGTCTCCTCCCACCATTACCGCCACCATCAAATGGTAATCAAAAAGACCGGCTCGCACAAAGGAGGCTGGCCGTCCCTCTACTCCTTGCCAATCGGAAGTGGTTTTTGAAGGGGTCCCTTGGATAATTGCTTGCTGATTCACATGGAGCACGAAAATTGACCTTCCAAGTGACGATTTCCTCATCTCGGATTTTAAAGAAGTAAAATTCCCAGTTTTTCAGTAAAAAGCCGCACATAATCATTCAATCTTAAGCCAAAAAGTGGAAAAAAGCCTCCGTGAACGATACTCCCCCCCCTCCGCCCTTCTTTCCAGCGACGATTTCCTGCTCGGCCATTTGAAATCAAAATCTAAGAGTGGCAACTCTCTGGAATACCGAACAGGATCGGCCAGCACTCAATACAGTTACGCGCAGAAGTGAGCTTAATTCTGGAAGTTTCGAGCGGCTGCCAAGCTGCCAAAATTATCGTATTTGCCGAGTCCAGAAATTCTTTGCGGTGGATCGCTCCCCTATTCCGAAGCATCCAATCCCATTTCATCCGCATAGACAATTCCGGTCAAAGGAGTTCGTCCAAGATTTCTAACGGTTTCAGTTTGCCTATCCGCTCCACTGGAGCTGCGGCAGAAAGCTATTTATTCCTATTTCCCATGGCTTTTCCTTTTTTTTTATTTCGCTCTTAACCTCACTAACCCCCTTTCAATTTCCATTTTGAGTACTCAAGATTCCAAAAATTGAGCCAGATCTTCAAGTTACATCGCTTTTGGTGGAGGTCATCTTGAAAGTCAGAGCCGAATTCCTCAAAGTCTGAAAAAATGACAGTCAATGGCTTTTGTGATCTTGGCGTAACCTTGGTGTCCTTCGCGGTTTGAAAAAAATTCGAGTGCTCAACAACTTGGCATTGGGCCTGTCTATCTGTAGATCCCATGACGGGAATTAAAAACTTTCAGTAAAAATTCACTTGATGCAAAAAGGCTAATTCCGCTACTTTTAAAACCTTAACCCAAAAACCCTACTTTAATGAAAAAGAAGCTTTCTCCATTTTAACTTCTTTGCTTAATCCATTAACTTTTCCCTGCCAAAGCAGGAAGAAAAAACGGCTGAGAAAATTCCAACAAGCAAGATGCCGAAACACTTCTCAAAGAATTACGTAAATGGGCCAGCCCAGATTTTTTCTTATGAAATCGTGCAGCTCCGTCCCGGTGAGGAATATGATTTTTCTGTCCCCTCCGCATCGGTTTCCCAAAACTGGCTGACTTCAAGAACTGGTGACCAAACCGAGTGGTGGGCAATTGGTTATCGATAGTGGTGCCAAAGGACTCTTCCATCACTAAAGGTTTGATGTGATCGGCGAAGGAAAGCACCGGTTAACAAAATGCTCTGGAACCAGATGACCTTAATTTAGCCCGCTGCGATGCAAACCAACTCCATCGTAGGCCGAAATTTCATAAAATTCCCTTCAAGCCT
>Ga0163217_1115883_pt1 | contig 20124 bp, 20 predicted proteins | sample SynspAceP_FD_185933 | JGI IMG/M metagenome (GOLD analysis project Ga0163217, IMG submission 185933) | Saline lake microbial communities from Ace Lake in Antarctica - Synechococcus sp. Ace-P (PacBio error correction) | ecosystem: Environmental > Aquatic > Non-marine Saline and Alkaline > Saline ...
CGCGCAATAGGAAAAAGGAAAGAGAAAAAATTTAATCCCTTCCCCCTAAACCCCCCTTGTTTTTTACCGTAATAAGGTATCCGGTAGTTGTTCAATAAAAAAACGTTGGCCCCTAAAGGCTTTTTTAATAATCAAAAATGTTTTAATGGCGCAGATCTGGGTCAGTACAAAGGTTTTGGGTTCCCTTTAGTGCGGTTTCCATATCCCCTACCAAACAAGAATCCAGACCGAACATCGTCCAAAGAAAGAAGCATCCACAAAAGGTTGAACCTTGTTCTTTTATTGCTTCCGTAATCACTCTTTCTTAGCACAAAAATACTGCCCAAACTTCCTAAATCTAGGTTAGTTAAAAGTTTTCCACCTGTGAAAAATCGCTCATTCCATGGCGGCAGCATAGGTCTGAAACTTTTGTCGGATCTGCTCTCCGTACCCCCGAATTTTTACAAATCTGTATTTATTCTATGAATACGTCGGCAAATCTTTGGAACAATCGTATCAAAATTCATCTCATCAATAGATGTTATATAGGGAGAAATAAGCAATCCCCCAGCCATTCCAAGATGCTAGACCGAAGTATCCAAAAGTTAAAAAAAAGGCTGCCCTTTTAAAGGCTCTCCAAGCAAATTATGTGTTTTAAACAATGAAGCTCGATTGTGCCGAAACATTTTCAGCATTGAATTGATGAATAAAACACTCTTTCCCTAATAACCTGCAAGGTTCCAAAACCTTTGTAGGTTTTCAATTGGCCAGTAGGTTTTCCGAAACTATTGGTTCACTTCCAAGTCCTAGCCAGACCTACAAAGGAAAGTCTCCAAAAAAGCGAACTACCAAACCCTTCCTCCTAACCTGAAAAGGTTCCAAAACCTTTTAGGTTTTCATTGCCATGAGGTTTCCCGAAACCTATTGTTTCACTTCGTTACCTAAATCCAGCCCACCTACAGAGGTCCCGCCAAAAAAAGCGACTACCAAACACCTCCTTTAATAACCGAAGTCCCAAAAACCTTGTACGTTTTTCATTGGCCAGTAGGTTCCGGAAACCTATGGTTCCACTCTAAAACCTAGCCCAGACTACAAGGAGGTCCGCCAAAAAGGCGACTACAAACAACTCTTCCCTTATAACCTCAAGTTCCCAAAACCTTATGTTCATTGCATGTAGTTCGAACCCTAATGTTCCACTCCAAATCCTCCCCAAACCCTACAAGAGGTCCGCCAAAAAAGGCGGAACTAACACCTTGCAGTCTTCGTTGCCGGGTTACTGTTATCCACTCATGGCCCATAAGCCCTATATGGCTCCGAGCAACTTTCCCGCCAAATAGGTTTCACGAAACGATTCAAATAACGAACCCTATCCAGGGTAACCCACACTAAGTATCTTCCCTATTATTCGTCACAGGTTCACACTTCGATCCCGTTTTTGGAATCCAGATTCCCTAGCCACCGCCAAATCCAACTTGTTCGGAACAACAGCCCGGAAATAGCCACACGTTGGAACCTCCCAGAAAGTTGTTTGTGGGAAAAAGCTTCACGGTGCCTATTTCAAAACGCCCCAAAACGGCCACTACCTTGCTTACGCTCACTTTTATTCATTGAAATATCAAGCAATTAACATTTTCAAATACGTAAGTACATCTATCAAATTAAAACTTGGAAGACAAAGCCGAGATTAACCCTTTCGCAATGTGTACGGCTGATTTCCTTTATGTCCAACCTCAGCCGCAAATGGTAAAACCCCAAGAATGGATGCCAGCATACCATAATTCAAAAGGGTAAGATGCCCAACCCGATGGCCCATTAGGCTACGAACTCTCCACCTGAAACTTGAGGTGAACAATGTCAAGGCCCAAAAGTTTCTACCCTCCCGTCCAAGCCTTTTTAAGATTTTGTTCTGTAATCATTCAAAAAGGTTTACACTAACAAGATGTCCCTACCACCCGTTTGTACAGTTCGATATAATTTTAATATTCAACCACTAATAACGCGTCTCCAAAACTATCATAGTAAGAAGAATTACCTTTTCAAACCATTCTCCAACCTTCCAAACCAATAAACTGGAGTTGTTTCCAATCTATAATCCCGCTTAATGCCTATTGCCATCTGGATCTACTAAAAATCCATGCCACCATACTTGAAAAGCTTCCTTGGGTAGCAAGAGCGCAATCACGGATTCCCCCAATTGATTTTATATTATAGTTGGAACCGCGCGAATTGCGGCTTTTTCACCTGTAAAAACCAAATCAATCTTTAAACTTGCCATCGTACTCCAGATAACTTTTCTTAACTGGGTAGCCTCTGCCCCATTCCGGCTCAAGAAACTTGCATTAAATCCTGCGCTCAACTCGGCTATATAATCCATACTAATCGCTTCAATCTGAAAATCTTACACACACCGAACCAATATGCGTTCGCCTGACCTATATTCTGCCCAATTCTCACTAAAAACCCCAATGCCCGTCTGCGGGCCGTACTAATGATCGGAGACTTCATAGACATATCAACTCTTCCCGCATGCGCTCAAACCGTAACCAAACCTCCCGATAAGGATTAATCGCATTTCATCATCGGGTCCGTTTGTATTTTAACATCAATATTGTTTTGGAAAGCTCAAAAATTTCTTAAAAATTAATAGTCCCTCCTCGAAATTAATATCGTCGTCATAAAAGCTTGGTTGTTTCAAAATTCTTTCAACTTCTAACTCGTACTGGAATTGGGCCAATGGATTTTCTGCCTTCTTACCTGCCTGGAATCGAAAGTTAATTTAGTGGAACCGAGGTCGTTTGCTAAAGGCCAAAACTTTCACTATTAAATTGCTCATATAGACCTAATTTCCAACTTAAGATTATGTCTCCTTTTTCTACCATTGCCCTCTTCAATTAATTTCGTAACCACCCCCTTCATAGGCACCATATAAATGGGTGGCTACGGTGCCACGTTCCAATTAAGTGAATAATCATCAAATGTCCCCTGTACCACTCTTCAATAGACAATTTGTCCTTCAGTTCTGAAGGTGCCCACCGGGGCCCGTTATCATTTTCCCACCAAAAAAGCAACAACACCCCTAGGGCTAAGTTACCCGTAATGTTTGCCAATCCTTTCCTTCTTTTCTAAATTATCCATTTAATTATGCATAATTTAAAAATAGTGACCTGGTAAAAGACATCCCAGCGTATTTTGTTAATTTGTGTAAAGTTTTACCTGTAAATTTTGTTTGAAGGTTGCATACAGACTTGCAAAAATAAGTTCCATAATGGTAAACAAGTCCCCTTGTCAATATTTTTTGTGCGACAGCCAAAAGCCATCTTGAGCCCATAACTGTTTTCAACTTTGACACCAATTTCAACATTTATATGCCTATTTTCTTGAATTAAGTTGTAATGGCCTATAATCCTGCTCCTGAAATCCCATTTGTGCCCCTACTTATGCATTTCTGTTCTTAACAGAACGTGTAGACCAAGCATAAAAAATGGAACGCAAGGGAAAAACCATACAATCGGAGCATTAGCCCTAATTGATTTTTTGAATGATAGTAACGCCAAAGTACTCCTAGAAGTTGTAAATATCCTGTCCCATAACCGGTAGCAAAAGAAAGTAAGGATAAAAGCCGACCCTGGTAATCCATTCCTTTGGCTCCCTCTGTCATACAATTGTGCCTTTAACCAAGGGCAAAATCTTTCGCAATAGGTAATACTGTCTGTCCAATCATTCAGCTAGGCAAAGAGGGAATAATAGGCAAGTTGAATGTGGGCATTTCCAAATCATTTCTGATCAAAATGACTTGGCCCGCTGTAATTGATTTTCACCTTTGTAACTCCAATTGATCGTATACAGTAAATGGATTCGCCTCATACAATCTGCCCACTTCAAACCCAAGTTCAATCTCTTTTGGCGATTAAAATTCGGCTCAGAGATGGTCAGTTGCCCCTGAAATGCCCAATAACCTTCATAAAACTGTAATCGAAGGCCGCATTACCCTAGCGCCAACAAAAAACCTTTTTGCGTGCATTCTTGGTTGCTTTGAACACAAAAGCTTCTTGCCTAAATATGATCTCGGATCCTGAAAAAGATCAATGGAAGCACTCAAAAGAAAACCATTGGAAAAAAATCGGTATTATAATCATTGGTATTTGGATCGTAGATCGCCATAACGAATTATAATACACGAATCCGTAACCCACCTAGAAAAGGTCCCTAAGACTGATTGTTAACTTTCCTACCGGAACATTTCCAAAATGATAACCATCAGGTGAGATATGCTCCAGCATAAGAACAGTTGTCCAATGTCCAGTTCTCCTGGCCAAAGACAATAACACGGTGATGAAAAATAGATAAAAAATAATTTCCCTTCCTAAAATCATAATGCCAAAATAACGAATTAAAAAAGTCACCATATTGATAATAAATCAATTGTCGACCCACAACACATCCAATCCTGCCATAATACTTATTTAATGATTAACAGGTATTTATTAATTTTAAAATCACAAATAAATGTAAATAGTTATACAATAAATGTCCATATTTGGACCACCCTTATGATATTTTAATGACAAGTTTTGTAGTTTTAACTTACCAAATTTGAGAAACCATGGAGATGCGAAAATCCTATAATAGACAACAACAAACAGGTCTTAAGTGCACCTGGAAAATATTAATGCAGTTCGAATTTTTACGACAATATCATAACAATCCATCCAAACAAATATCATCCTTTCCTGACTTGGCTAAAAATGATGTTGTTTCTGTTGATAATGAATTTTTCCGCCGTGTGAATTCCGGAAACGAGGCCTGTTTGGCTAAGAAATTCAAAAAAAAATCACCTCTTACTGCTTTATTAATGATGACAGCCTACGGGACGTAAAGCTGCGTTTAGGGCCCTGAAGAAGGTGCATCAATTTACTTAAAACCCTTGGAAAATGAGAATTTTTGGCCAACCGTCAAAGCTGCCTAATAGCGCCTAAACCCAAAGAAATAAATCACTAAAACAAAAGAAACCAATTAAAACAGGTCATTTAACCAAATAAAAACTTTTATCATGGCAATTCCAAAAGTCCTTGACCTCCGTATTAAATCTAACCCAAAAAGTAAGCCAAAACAGATGTCATATGCTTAATTACGGGTGAAAATGGACAGGGAAAGAACTCATTGCAACGCAACTTCACAGACTATCCCTAGGCAAGAACGAAGTCTTTTATTGCGTAGATATGTGCTCCAATTTCCCGAAAATTTAATTCGAAAAAGCGACTATTTGGTCATCTTAAAGGGCCTTTACAGCGCTAAGGAGGAAAGAATCGGTAAATTGAACGCCAACCGAGGCAGCCCTTGTTTGGATAAAATTGGAAAACCATCTTTCCAAATGCAGGCCAAATTGCTGTCTGCAATCCAAAATCAAAAGTCTTGTGCCGTGTTGGTTCCAATAGGCTATTCAGTAGATATCATTGGTCCTGCGCAACCAACGCAATTTGGAACCAAATGGTAATAGATGGCCTATTAGGGAAGATCTGTGATAGAATAAATACCAATCCAAATTGGAAGTTCCTGCACTACGGGAAATAGGTGAAGACATATAATATTGCCGATTTTATTTAAACAGAAATAATAGTGCCAAAATAATGCAAAACACGGGAATCCGCATTAACGATATTGCCTGAAGAAAAGCGAAACAATACTCTGGCCGGAAATGTGAGGGAATAAAACACCTGGAAAGGGAGGTAATACTCCGAAGGAATATTCAAAAACCTACCGATTTCAATATTGAATGCCAAGTCTTCACCATCAACTGAGCTTGGTGCCAAAGACCTGACGAAAATGGAGGAATAATTAATGATTATGGAGCAACTTCACAACAAAGAAGGCAATATAGTGGCAGCAGCGGCCCAAATTGGGAATCTCTTCGACCAAACCTCTACAACAAAATTAAAAAGCGGAAAAAAAATGGTGAGTAAAAACTTCTATTCCAGAAACCATGGCAGAGTGAGTATATAAGTGCACAGCCGATTTTCAATTGCTTAACTACTATTAAAGAAAGCCTATGTCCTTTGCCGCCCTAACATCATCCGTTCTGATGCAAACCTACCATTTAATAAGATATGTAGAAATGAGACCAACAGAAAAATTGCCTACCTTCTCACCTATAAAAAATGAGTGATTTACCCTTAAGATTCCAAAAAATTAGTTTAAGTTCGCTAAAGAACTAATCACAGCGAACAGCCCCATGAAATGACAAAGATCATTTAAAAAAATCAGAACCGACAAGAACGTTTTTACCAGAGCTTAAAACAGGCAGGCGGGACATTGGCATTTTAAGCGACAACTAACAAAGGACATATCCTTTTTGCCAAATCCAAGACTTGAGCATAATGCTTAATTATACCCGCTTAACCATATTAAGCAACTATCACAGGTTGAACGAAAAATTTATACCCAAAATTTTCAGTGAATAAAACCTTTCCGACGCCGAATGTTCCATTGACCCAATGAACGCGAAAATAGATCTTGCCATAAGTCCCTTCCTTAATTTAAGACGGACAAAATATTATTAAGTGGTTATCCAAGATATCCATCAGGAATTGGACGAAAAGGAAACCGAATCCTGGACCAAATTGATTAGGGTGTGACCCATGAAATTATGAAATTCCATTACGCCAATAACTTCCATTTTCCGATTCGCCATTTTTAAAATATTCACTCAACGGCAAATAAAAGAGCTTGTGGATGGAAACGAATATCAAAAAACGTTTGGACCCAACACCATTAGAAGGCTTGGAATGATTAAAGATCAAAGGAACTAACCTGTAGCTCGTACAATCGTAACCGAAAGTTTTCTTTAAATATACCTCTCCAATAAGAAAAATTGTAGCTGTTCAAAATAAATTTGGATAAGGTAAATATTGTTGTAGGACAGGACTAAGAATTCGAATACTCCATTGAAAATGCCAAATGGAGACCCAAAGGCTTAGAACTAGTTTATTTTTGATGAAAATCAAAATTACACAAGTCTTAATCAAATGTGAGAAAGCATTGCAATCCCCTCGAACAACAGAAAGACCAGTTCCATAAAAACTGAAGGGCGGAACCACTGCTGTTCGACAAAAATATATAGAAGTTTAAAGGAACAGATGGTCCCGTATGTCCGTGCTGAATGAATAAATGAATTTTTGTCCCCTTTTCACTACCAAAAATCTGGAACGCGGTTGTAAGTTTAAGTCTGTTTCCAAACAGAATTTAACGGATGCACGGGGGTAATTTAATGAGCTCCCAACCCGACAGGTATACCACTTTTTACATGTTATTTTTAAATCCATACCTTTACTAAAATTAGAGTTCTCCAACCACTAATGTTTTATAAAACCGCCCAACCCCATTGGATTTTTTCAAATATGCAACAGTACTTATTCTTCTGCCATCTTCGATATATTAATGTTCGGTTCCTGAAATTCCCGGCAATCCAAATGCTAAGTTAATTACCAATGTTTACCTGGAGTTTCGCTATAAGGGATTTAATGACACTTTATTTAAATGCTCGAAAAATAGTATCATTACGCCCATATCGATTAGAACTGTTCCTAATGATGTAATGTTGAGCTTCTATGTTCGGCCGGGGCATTGCACACACAAATCCTTTGAGCAGCTAAAGTGCAGACGTTTGGGCCCCGATTCGCCTTTGCTACCCTTGGGTTTAGTTTCCACGTTCTAGTGGGAACAGCCCATGTATTATATTTTACAAAGTACCGGTTACAGTAGATATTACTGTCTACTTTGGCGCCCCATGATCCCCAAGCCGATCCATTGCCGTTCTTGGCACCTTAAAAAAAGCTGGGGTTCCAAAAAATTGAGACCAAGAGTGTGCGAGAATCCCGTGTTCAATGACGGGGAGGCGGTCGTTATTCTGTGACCTCATTTTTCAAATTGCTTTCTTTGGAGAAGTGAAATGGGAGCTGAGCGACAATTTTTAACTATTTGGCCAAGAAGTTATCGGGGAGCCTCGTTTAAAAGGATACTTTTAGGATGGGTCACTTTAGAACTCATGAAGTCGATGAGATACAATATAGAAGGTATTATTACTGGTTGCAGCAGTAATGACGTGAACCGCCACCTAATCTGTTCGCCCATTAGCTATGGTACGGGCCGAATTAAATGTCGCAATGACAAGTAAGAAACGACGGCATGTCCGGAATACCTGAAATTGTTATGTGGAAGAAATTTTGGGAATTGCTGGATATCCTTTTGAACACAGTGCTATTTGTTACTTATTGGAATGGATTTTTGGTCCTACTATTGAAGCTTAATTATTTCAATACAGGTCTAATAGCCATTCGCCTTGTATGGCATGTAAGATACCTATCGTCTTTTAACTCCCCATTAATTTCTTTAAAGAAAATTGAACTTGTTCCTATACCAACATTATTATGGACCTCGGGTGGCCTAGGGGTGGTATTTCCATGCCCCTTGGCATTTGGGATTACCGCTTGAAAATGCACCGAGATCGTTTCTGGTCATCGCACCTATGTAAGTTGTGGTTTCTCAAATTGTTGGGTACTATGGGCTGTTAACAGTAGGTGAAACTGTCAATAAGTTATCTAAGTAACACCTCAATGATTAAGCCAGGGACCCAAGCTAGCCAACCATTAAACCACCTCCTGTTTATTTCCAGGCATGATCATCAATAGTTAAAAAGTAGGGTGTGCGTAAGTCCAGAAGTGAATAACCTTTTTCCTACTATTCCTCTCCCAATAGTAAAAAGCAAGACTTGATTTTTTGTGTGTAGGCAAAATCCTCAGCAAGCCATCCAATAAATCCAGACTACCACAGTATCTTCTCCTAGAAATGATAATTGCCATTCCTTGTTCATGGAAATGTCCAGGCATATTATGTTATAGTTAATGTGATACCCTCTTGGATATCTACAATGCATCCGCTCCTCCATGCCTTCTGGCAATCGATTTATCATTTTCCGTGAGTGTTCTATGGCCGTCTGTCTCCATTCCTCAATCGAGGTCCCTAAAAGACCTTCAACTGGTACCTTGTCCGGTAATTACGTTATTTGGCACCATCTCCAAATAATACGCCCAAAAGACAAAACGCTGGGAGTTTTTAGGTGATGGCCATTCTAGCTAACTATTGTTTGGCAGCTACAATATACATGGAAGCAATTAGAAGGGATCTATGCATCCTGCCGGTAAACCCACGCGCATGGACCCGCCTTTACCGATGATGGTTTATATAATCTCGTCCATACTCGCCATAAATAGCCAGTCTAAAACCAACTTCCCCCGCCTGGAAAGATTGCATCACATTTTCCTAAATGGGGAATTGGCCTAGGACTTATATAGCGGCTTCTTGCATAACAAGGTTCCCCTCCTGCATTACTCCTTCCCCGTGTTGAAAATAATAAATTTATACAGTCCAAGAAAAATTTTCCATTCCTTAAGCTCAAAATAGAATTTAGCCGGCAGCAACAAAGAAGTCATAATGCACATCGTGCCCCACAAGCCATGCATAACCCCTTTATTGGGAAGTTGAATTCCCACTGTATTTCTCACATGAAGGAAGGGCATCCAACCCCTTAAAAAGATGTTTTCCTTAGCCGTTCATTAATAGTGGCCAATAATCCCAGTTCCAACCGCTTCAATATCCTGAATCCCAATGGCGGTAGTTGTTCCCTTACAAATAAGCACAGTTCTCGCCTCTTTAAACGAAAGTTCGGGTGCCTGATGAATGTACCTTCGTATGTCCTAAAAATCTGAAGAATATGATTTTTGCCCAGTTCTTTATTTTGTCAATGTATCAATAACTTCCCGTAATAATTCTATTAAACATAATTTAAGCTAAATCTCATAGTCCTCAATCACCCCTTCCGTCCAATTCCACTCATCCTGATTGGGCCAACCTACCCCTTCTAGGGGAAGGGCTTTTAAGCTTCAAACAATTCTTGGAAATACCCCCTTATAACCATCACATTTGCTCCTCCCTTGATAAGGGAAGGGCTTTGGACCTTTCAAGGGACAAAATCGGAAAGGATCACTAACAGAACGATCAATTTTATTTCACCAGTCACCCCTTCCGTCCCAAATCCACTCATACGTAGATTGTCCACCTTCCCTTCTAGGGAAGGACCTTTTAAGCTTACATTCTTGAAATTACTATCCCTTAATAACACGGCAAATCCAAAAAACCATTTTATTTTCAAAACAAGGAACAACACTGAATCCTTTTCTTTCCAAAAAGCAGTTCTTAAATCGTCCTTTCAACGGCGATCGATTGTTATGTCACCCTCCAATCCAATTCCTATTTAATCAATTCTCCTCCGCAACAATAAAACTGTAACATAATGCCAATTCCATGTTGTCTTCTAAATTTTCTGCCATCGCATTATGCCTCAACCCTCATTCAAAGAAAAAGCCCCGCAAAGTCCAAGTTCTTTCGTAGTTCATCTATTGGTTTTTTTGGTTTCAGGTCTATTGATGTATTTTTTTAGCTTCATTAATCCCTCCAAAATATAATACTCATTTTGCTCCTCCCTGACAAAGGAAGGTGCTTTTGGACCTTTTCTACGGACAAAAGTTGGAAGTGATTAGCGCAAAGAAACGGCCAATTTACGCTCCCAAATACGCCCTTCCGTCCAATCACTCGTCTGTGGATGGTTCCACCCTTCCCTTCTAGGGGAAGGACCTAAATGAATCTTTTATGTTAAAATTACAACCATCAAATCAAACCTTTGCTCCTCCCTTGATAGGGAAGGTGGCTTTTGGAAGCCTTTTCAAGGGACATAAATCGGAAAAGGGATCAATAAGACACCAATTGATTCTGCTAAATTACCCCTTCCCCTTCCATCAGGAAAAAACCACGCTATTTATGATTATATTCCTTATTCAATCTCAATAATATATTCAATAAATTCCGTCTATGCCACTGCTGGTATTTTCAGGGACATCCCTCTTACCCATAACACCCCTAAATTAAGGGTTTCTTCGATAACCTTCTACCCTCATCATTTCCCAAGCACCTAAAGCAGAGGCAAAGCCATCTGCAAATAGGTCCCCCATTGGGAGCTATCCGATACTTGAATAATTGGTTGCTTAGGAGCCATCATTCTGGGTCTATTATATGGGAATATCGTTTCCACCGATCAGACATTTGAATAGAATCAACCGTAAGTGGCCACTGCCTGATTTCTCAACTTTTATTTTTTGAAAAACTTCCTCCCCATTTTTATCAAAAAACTAAATCCTAAAATCCAAAACTCTTATAATTGGCGGGGCATCGCTAACGGGATTATCACGCCCCATATCCACCAACGCTGCCTTTATACCAATGCCTTTCAACAATTTTATAGCCTCTACCGCAGCAAAACCCTTACCTATTCCCTCCCACGTCCAATGCATGCCTTCCTTCCTTAAGTTTTATGATTTCCCAACCTGAATTCCAGATACCATATAACCGAGCTGTTCAGCGACGTATTTCATCCATTAAGGGAAGTTTGGCTGTTTGTGTCTGGCCTTTTGTCTCCAAAGTTCAATTAATGGCCCTAGCGTAATATCAAAAGCACCATAGGTCTTTTTTGAATAGGCATCAGAACATATAGAAGGCGAAATAAGTCATTACTAGCTGCGAAGTACATCTCGACTACTACTCCAGCTTGTAATTTCACTTTGGGGAAATAATGCTTAAAGTACTAATTAAGTCATCGTAATTCTATTAAATACCGATTTTCCGCAATGGATTCTGCCTTACACTATTGTTATCCCCTGTGGTAAAACACCCAAAACCAATTTGGTACTCTCATTTGCTTATGGGTATATTCAACCTGGTCTTGAAGCGGTTAAAAAAAGGCAATGAAATGAATATTAATAATGGGAGATGGAAAGCTCTACTCATATTGGGAAATTGGTAAATCCGCATCACAAAAATTTACTCTATTAGTAATCTACAATAAATCTTTCTCTATAAATACTGTTTTAAGTTCTGATCTATTCGTGTCCAATGCAAATTGGCAAGGCTTCTTAGCTCGGAGAGTCCCTTATCGAAATTTGTGTTTCCCATATATAAAGATCTTTTTAAGTCCTTTAAATCCTTTAGAACGGCTACAACTTATCTGTAATCCTAGTTTCATAGCCTTGCGTTACTTCTAGAGATTAGAAGACTTTTAATTTCAAGAATTCTAAAATGTCCGTAAATGGGGGTGCGATCTTTACTTCCAACCATCCAAATTTTGTGCACATCCTGCTAGACCATCCATTTCCTTTACCCAAATGGGGATGCTACTTAAATCCATTCAACAATATTGTTGCAATCCGTTTAAATTCGGTAATATTTTTTGTATGTGATTCCGGTGCAAAAAATACGGATATAACTGAGTGTTGCTGTGAATTCACTTGATATCCTTTAATGGTGATGTAATCCGATGTCAAATTTTGCAAGGTACTATCTGCGACCCGGAAGTTGTTGCCCATGTATTGGTTCTCCTGGCTTCATCATTTTTTTTAACATCCGCCAGAGGTTTCAATTGTTATCCAAATGACTAATTTTACGGTGTCCGAGGCTCCCAGAGTTATCCAGCGCTCCAGTATTTGTAGTTCATTTTCAGATAATGTTCTTACATCATCAGGCCGGCATGATTTTTCGTCATCCCCATAGTAAACGTAGACGCTAATAACGCTCGCTCTCATTGGATCTTCCCATTTAACTATGGAAGGGCCCACTTTCACCACCTTCAAGTAGCTCAACTAATACTGGGGTCATTAAAAAAGCTCCTCCTTTTTTTCCTTGTTTCGAATATGACACCGATATAACAAAAAAAAAACAATTATTATCCAAGACCCTATGTACTTATATGTTCATAATCCAAAGGGTTTTCAGTATTTTTTCAATGTTTTACTCTTGGGGAGGGCCCAAAAAATCTTCCCATGGGTAATCATTCCCCATAATGTCAGTTTATCCTAACCAAAAAATCAATACCACCTGTATGTCCTTTGACCAAGTATGTTGCTGTAAAGTGGTTAGTGCTCAGGCCATACCAAATAACCGCTCAAAAATAGCTACGCGGCCCCCATCCATGGTGCCACAAAATAAGGTCTCCCTTGGGCAGTTTTCCCGTTCCCCAGACAGAATCCGTAATCGGCATTAATCAAGCGGACAAACGTTCAATACCCGTAAGTCAAAGGGTGGGTACTATCTATTGAAAAAGGCCATTGCAGCTGCCATTAGAAAGTACGAATGGGAAAATGCAATCAAAGGTGCCCAGCGACCCAACCATGCCACAAGACAGGAGGTCCAATAAAAAAATTCAAAAATTAACAGAAAATAAGAAATACGGTAAAGACCGAAAATAACTATAATCGACCCAAGGAAGAACTATTTTTTGAGCCATAATACTATGTAAGAATCATTACAACTTACCCGCAACATCCGTCAGCCTAAACCTACGTCGCCTGGAATATAAATTAATTGTCCGTGATCCAGTCCTAAATTATTTCATGATAGTGGGCATGGAAATCGTTGATATGAACCGTTTTTACAATAATTATATCCAAACTCATCGTTTTCCGCCATAGGTGATACCAGGTTTTATTCCGCCACCGGCCATCGAAAATACTAAAGCTCTAGGATGGTGATCCCTAACCAAATTTTTTTTTGGATCAAAATTCCCTGACAGTATTTGTCCCTTCCAAAACTCCGCCAATAACAAAGTATCCTCCAACATTCCACGTTGTTTCAAATCTAGATAAGTAGCGGCAAGGCCTGAGTCAACGTCTTTGCCTGCCCGCCATTTCATTGGGTAGATTCCGTGCTGGTCCCAACCTTGATGTACAACCTGGTATAAATCGAAACCCCATTTTCCGCAAGCCCTTCGGGCTTGTAAACAATTGCGCATAGGTGCCGGTACCTGAGAATCCTCCCCAAAATAATTAATTATGGATTCTGGTTCTTTTTTAAATCCATAACATCGGGCACGACATTTTGCATCCTAGTAGGCCTTTTCATACTGCCGCTATCCTAGATTCCCTATCTCATCGTCCCAGTTTCAACATGATGCATTTTAATGAGTGGGGGGGGAAAAAAAAAAGACACATGACTAATAAATGTCCCGCTTATCCGAACTGAAATCCCACAGGGTCGTTCAAATAAGCACAGGATCTTTACCAGAGCGCAATCAATACACCTTGAGCTTGGATCCAAGATCCACTGGACCAAATTTGGAATATAACCCCTGAACTATTTCCTTTCCTCGCGAATGTTGCACACGATGAAAGGTAAATCTTCGATTCTCACTCACCCAGTCCTATAAACTCATCCATGAACCCATAACCTAGTCTTCCGATTGCGGCTACCCTTCGAAAAAAAGGTAAATTGCCGGGTCATGGTTTAATGGCTCTGTATGCATACTAATTAATGAACAGATCTCGTCCGAAATTTTGCAATATGCGGAAAGAAACCTCACTTAACCCATGCGCCACTTTTTTCCATGTTGCCGAACTGGCCGCGGAGGCATCAATGGAAATTTAATCCTGCCAGAGGTCATTTCCGGTAAAGACGCTTGCCCGTTACTATAGATTCCCGGTAAATCTCCCCCATACGTTTGGTAAGGGTAGGCTTAATACGTCAAAGATTCCAACTGGGACGGTGGCCGTCCGGATTGGAACAAAAAATGACTCGTTTGCTTGGGCAAAGTGTGGAATCCAAGCGGCTGCTGGCCAGAACCTTTAAACTCCCTTAAAATAGATCTGTATTGAATAATGACCCAAAGCCACAGAACCAATCCCTACACTTAATTGGAAAAAAAATGCCTCCGGTTACCTTTAGTGGTCTTTCAGATTTGGTTTTGTCTTTATCCATAATTGTTACTTTGGTAATGGTTCGGTCAGTTGGTAAATCACCTGTGCTGTTAACATCAGGGCAGCTTGTTTGTTCCGGATCGGTTTCTTAATAACGCTATAATCCACCCTGGGCCACCAATTCTCTGCATTACCTTTGTTTATTCAAAAAATTTGTCAAGGCATCGGTAAAGTACTCCTCAAAACCTTTTTTTCTCCTCTTTGGTTCCGTACTAATATCCCCGAAAAACAGTTTGTGGACCCATTCATGGTCATCCTGATATCTGTAATTGGTATTTGTCCGCAAGAACCCTCGCTGCTCCAACATTTGCACATCATTTCTGCAAAGTGCCAGTGCTGGTAGCGGGTGTATTGGTCTTTGCTCCTTACCTCCCATATGTCCCTATTGGGCGCATCAAAAAATAGACATACCGTGTGCAAGGTCCTTTTCATAAGCGTGTACAGGGATCTCCTGTACAATTTAATTACCTTCATCGGCAATATAAGTAGTAAGCACTCCTCTATTGCCCGCCCGCGTTTGTTCCTCCCATAGTCCTCGGTTGGATACGGAATAACCTGGGCCCACTAGTTCCTATTAACAGTCCACTGTGGCCGAGAAAAATAATCGCGTATGTCTCCGCACATCCTAAACCTTGGGCTCTGAAAGCCTACTTGTTTATCGGGGTCCGGCCTTTTTGGAACCTTCCGTGCAATGGAACTTTGGTTGATAGGAGCAGATAGCATTATGTTCTTCAAAAAGATACTGATGTCCCAGCCATGAATCCATAAAATCCCTTGCCAACCAAATCCAATAATTGTGAATGGGTGGGCAGGCTGCCCTGTACCCCGAAATCATGCGAGGTTCATTTACCAATCCGTTTCCCGAACAGCAATGCCCCAGACCCGTTCACGAAGACCCTGGCCCGTAAAGCGGGGTTGTTCTCAATCGGTCCACCTTTGCGCAAGGCCCATTATTTTTGGAAGATCTTCGGAGAATCGGTAGAATTATTTCCGCCGCAATTTGGAGCCACTTCCTCTCCCGGGCTGTCATACTCGCACGATTGAAAATATAAAGTTTTTCTGTGTGGAATCCGTTCCATGACCCATCAACCTTAACACCTCCCCTTTTGCCGTATTGATAAATGACAAAAACTCCTTTGGATCCTTATCGTACATAGCTAAAAGGGGTCTGCAAAATATTTCTGGTTGGCCGCTGTACGCATCCATGCGCAGCCCTTTTTCATCTAACATTATTAAAGAAGAATAGATTTCAACCATAGTCCCGTTGTTTTAACTGTCATATTTATGGTCATGCATTGGCGCTATTCCCAAGGTAAGACCTAAGATTCCCTTGCCCAGGGTATTGGGTTCGACCACCACATATAGGACTCGGTATTCCCTTATAACACCACCCTCTTGGGTTATGGATGTTTCCTATTGAACCCCGTGGCCAGGATGTTCCCTACTGGCCACCGCATTAGTCACCCGCCAGTTGCTGTGTCAAAAATCGTCATAAGGGCAGGTTCTCATTGAACGCGTGAATACCAATCTCGCCAAAGGCCACATACTCCTAAAACATCGTCCTGATAGCCATGGGAATCCGCATATCCGGGCACATCCAAGCCAGACCTGGGGTCATCCGCTCCCAATGCAGGAGAGGCCAAAACTCAATCTACGCCTGTTCAAATAAATTTCCCGGGGAATCCCGAAAAGAACCGTTGTACCTTGCTCAGATTGGGCGGCAAGGCCCGTGAGATCCAAACTCATTCTCGGATCAACGTAAGCCCCTCTGCTTTTTTAAGAAAAAGGGCTAGTTTCGTTCTCCTCCAACTCTCTAAAGATAAAGGCACTCGATTCTCGTTCGGTACCCAAACCCTCTGTTGCCGTTTTCGAAGAATCCGCTTTCTTGGCGCGTAAAAGGCCCAGTGCTTTTTCGAACTTGCACCTTTGTTCTAATCCATTTTTTTAGCAGTTCTTTTCCATAATGAATTCAATTTCATGTGAATCCCGGAGGTGGGCATAAGTTGCTTGGGGTCATCGAGACCACATTTTGGTAACAACACACTGTTAGCTGTTTTGTCGGCTACAATGGCATATTCCTGGATTCTCCGGCAGTTCCGCAAAGGCGGCCTGCTCATGGTCCGAGCCTTAGGCCGGCTTCTCTTGTTGCGTCCCCGTCGTGCATGTATAGCAATATCGAAAGTATAGGTTAATATGGAAATTATAGTCCATCGACCTCTGCAAGTTTCTGATTGACTAACGCATCTGGGAAGATTTTAAAAAAACCCGAATTAAGGCGAACAGTAAAGCAACTAAGCCAATAAAATTAATACATTACTACTTGTTGTTTCATCAGGGAACTACATTTTCATTGTCATGTTATGGGAAAGAATAAACTACATATCATTACCCGCCATGAAGAAGATACTACTTCCTCACTTAAACATATATATATTGTTTATTACTAAAATAGAACAAATTACGAATTCGGTATTTTTTCTAATTATATATAATATTTACGCCTCCTTAATTGCTTTAAGTCAAACGCTCTAACTACAAATAAATCGCTATTCTACTGGTAATGTTCGTCAAGATTATATACGTCACGCTGACGGTTAGCGAATTAGGCAAATGCGGTCGTTATTGGATCGGTATCCGACCTTTTATATCGCCATGGCAATCAGTTTTCTGCACTTTCTTTATCATCAAGAACTTATCCAGTGCATCGGTATAGTAATCCTTCAAAACTCTTTTTTTTTTCTTCCTCCCCGATTCCGCACCAATATGCGCCGAAAGGTGGTTACCCATTGCTGGAACTTTGTCTTCCAAAAAAATGGTATTCTCCGCCAAATACCGAGCTCGCCTCCAACGATTGAAACATCCGTTCTTGTATGCCGCGCCTGTAAAGGCGTATTGGCTTTGCCTTCTTACTCAGCAAATACCCTGTTGCGCATCACAAAATGACCCATCTGGTGGCGGCAGCGTCCTTTTCACAAGGTGATAAGGGAACGTCTATAACAATTTATCACCATTGTCCGTTGCACGTAACCTGGTTAAACCAGCCCTGTTGCTCCGGCCGTGGTTCCTCCCCAAAGTCCCGGAAGGTTGGTTAAGGTTTTACACTTGGAGACCCCTATTTCTCTGTTCAACAGCCCAACTGGTGGCCAAAACATAATCCCGTATATCTCTCCGCTCATCCTAAATTCTAGGGGCCCTGAAACCCATTTATTGTCGGGGTCCCCATTTTTGGACTCCTCGTTGCAATGAACTTTTTGAAGTGGCGAAAGCATAATTTTTTTCAAAGATATTAATGTCCATCCGTGGTCCATAAAATCCTTGCCCAGCCAATCCAATAATGTGGATGGGGTGGCAGGCTTCCCTTTACCCCGAAATCCGAGTCACTACAAACCGTTCCCGAACAACAGTTCCCCAATTCATCCACGAAGACCCTTGATGTCAAACGGATTGTCCTCATCGGTCACCCATTTGGCAATCCCAATCATTTTTGGGAGTTGTTCGAATATGGAATATTATTTCAGGGGCATTGGCGTTACCTCCTCTCCCGGACTGTCATAAGCCCCACAATTGAATACTGTAGGTCTTCTGGAGTGAATCGTTCTATCACCATCACCTGACGTCTTCCCTTAGCCCTGTTGATAAGGAGAAAACGCTTGTCTCCTCATCGGTAATGTTAAATAAGGGTGCATCGGCAAATACTCCCTTTAAAAGCATCACCAGCTGTCTTTTTGCAATCCCTTCATTCCACGTTATTGAAGAAGAATAAATTCGAAATAATCCTCTTTGTGTCAACGGTCATACTTATGGTCATGCAATTTGGGCGCATTCCAAAAGTAAGCCCAAAATGCCTTCCCCAGGGTATTGGGACGTCCACTACATAATAGGACCCGGTATTTCCTCCTGAATGATACCTCCCCCCTGGTAGGATGGTCTGTTGAATTCCCGAGCCAGGACCTCTTCCTTATCAGCATCCGGCATAGGTCCGCCCGCCCAGCGCATGGTCACAAAACTCATCGTAAGGAAGGTTGTTTGTTAAAAGCGTGGATACCAGTTCGGCGCAACCACATATCTTCTACCAATACTATCGTCTGATAGCCATGGGAATCCGCATATCTGGCCACATCCAACCAAGACCTGGGTTATCCGCTTCCCCATAGTTCGGGGAAGCCAAAAAACTCATCTATTCGCCTTTCAATAATTCCTCCTGGGAAACCGAAAGAAAGCTTCTACCTTTCTTCGCATTGGGGGGGCAAGCCCTGTAAGATCAAACTCATCCTACGGATTAAGTATGCTTCCCTCCGCTTCTATTAGAAGGACCAATATCGATCTCCTGCCAACTTTTCCAAAATAAAGCATCTATCTCATTTTGGGCCAATCCGCCTGTTCCGTTTTTGCAGCTCCGCTTTAGCGGATAAAGGCCCAGTGCTTTTCAAACTGGCGCCCTGCTCCAATCCATTTTTAATATTTCTTTCAAAGATTCATTCAAACTGGAATCCGGCGGGGCCATCAACTGATTTTTGGTCATTCGGAAACTATATGTTGTACAAAGGCTCTGAACGCGGGCTTTCCCGGCTACAATGGCATATTTCCCGGGAATTCTCGCAATTTGTGAAATTGGAGGCCTCCTTTTATCCAGCTTAATCCCGCTTTCCGCTTTGCATCCGGGCCGAGTGGGCAGGATAACATTATCCGAAGTTATAGGCTTATATGAAATTATAGTCTACCTCCTCAGGCCATCTTCAAATCGGCATACCCTCTTGGAGGTTCAAAAAGTCCCGATTTAAAGCAAATCACAAAGCCACCAAGCCAATAAAATTAAATACTTACCAACTCTTTTGTTTCATTAGGAACTTAATTCGATCGGTTTTATTTCAATGTAAATAAATAATAACATCTTGCAACGAACTTTAAACCATGGAAAGAGTAAACCATATATACGTTTTTATCCAGTGGAATATTTCTTTTCGCTAAATCGCCACCTACACCCCAGTAATTAATTCAGGGTCGATTCTCTTCAGCCTTAAAAATTGCCACCCATCCGCTGTTATGTCCCGTTCCCCATAACCATATAACGCGCTTTAAACCCTTCATTAGTAAAATTTTGTTTTCAAAGCTCGAGGCCGGTATATTGGTTTGATATAAATTGAGTCCTATTATACTCTGGTTCCCATTTTCCCAATCCAGTATCCGTTACCGGATTTTTTTCAATCTCCAGTTTTTGAAGGTTTACAAATTACCAATGGTTTTTAAATTGCCTGGAACATAGTTGTCCTTTAGGGAAAGCCACATAAATTATCCT
>Ga0163217_1043331_pt1 | contig 20123 bp, 6 predicted proteins | sample SynspAceP_FD_185933 | JGI IMG/M metagenome (GOLD analysis project Ga0163217, IMG submission 185933) | Saline lake microbial communities from Ace Lake in Antarctica - Synechococcus sp. Ace-P (PacBio error correction) | ecosystem: Environmental > Aquatic > Non-marine Saline and Alkaline > Saline ...
AAAAAAAAAAAGAGAGAGATGAAAGATTCGCGAGGTTAAGGGGGGCGGGGGGTTGGCAAAAAAAAAAAATAAAAACCTGTCCCCCCAATTTGGATTTACCCCCCAAAGAAAGGGAAAATCATAAACGAATAAAAACTTTTCCCCATAATAAGGCAATGAATTCCTACACTATGGTAAAAATTCCATTTCCTTTTTTTTACGTAGCCTAACTAAACTCTTCAGCAAAATCTAAATAGGTTAAAAAATTCATTTGTTTTTTTTATTAACGTTTCCAAGAGCCTAAAATGCCCACTTTCCGTAAAAAACCAGAATAAGGCTTTTTAAATCTAAATCCAATTTTTTATCTTGCAACGGTAGCCATCCAAATCTTTTTTATCTTTCCCGGCAATAAGTCCCCCGCATCCCAACAACCGAGCCTGTTTTTTGGCGGAATTTCAACAATAGCGGGCAAAGGATCCGCTTTTCTTTCTGTTCGAATTCCAAAATTTGCCAGAACCAATATTTATTTGTAAAAGCGCACTTTAGAACCTCAGGATAATAAAACCTTCCTAAATACACTATCACCAACGTACATGAAAGTTTCAATGCATGCCTTACTTTTCCAATGGTTTTAAAATCCCCCTATAACAACTTACGCCAATTTAGCTGACGGCGCCCCATACGGCAAAATAAGGTACCATGAACTCCATTTAATGTAATATGGGACTGAGATCCCTGAATTTTTCATATAGTTTTATAATGCTTTCCCAGCTTTAAACAATTTCAAATATCAAAATGCTCGAAAATAACTTGTGGTTTTCTACTTTTGCCATATATATCTCTTATTTAACTGCCATATAATCAATTTGAATAATACTTAGCGGTTTTCAATTCGTTTGTTTTAAAAATAGCAACTATTTAAAAATAACGAAATGGAAACGCTTTTTGTTTCGTACTAAAAACAATTAACAATAATACTCAACACATCACAAACCTTAAAAACATAATTTATGACAAAAATTTACACTATTTCGGAATATTTTAGCTTATTCGCACTCCTGCGAAGGACCCATGGACCTTCTCCTGGTTTGATGGATTAGATGGTCTAGATGCAGAAATTGCAAAACCTAACGAGCTTGCTAAATGTAAACTTTCGTGCCTAAATAACGTAACGTTAACATTTCCCTAAACATCATTGATGCGAGCCGGTTCACTAGATATCGTTTAGAAGCTGTGGATAATGGCTTAGATATTTGGAACCGCACCCTACAGCTTACCATATTTTTGATGAATGGGGCTTTCCACAATATTCGGTTTAATTACACACTGGGTATGTAAGATATCATTATCGAAAGTGATGATTTAATCCCTAATTGATAATGAAATTTATGTTTAAAAATCAGTTATTTGAATTATGCGTGGTGCCCTCTGATTTAATTAGTGGCCCCTTGAACACACGTAATAATAATGTACAACTTGATGATCAATAAGTTAGATAAACAACAACCTTTAAAAACAGACATCCGTACTATAGGACTATCGTGTTAAACCTTTATACCCAAATCCCTTGTTGTTATAGCAACGGGATTTTTTTTTTGCTTTAAGCAAGACATTCTGAGATTGGTACTGAATTTTATTCATTTAATACCTGTTAATGTATCCTATGCTTCGAAATTTAGGAAATCCTATTCCTTCATAAGCCCGTTTTTGCTTTTAACTTTGGATTCACCAACTTTATAAATCCTTTTAACGCCTTAAAGAACTTAAATCCTCCGTACATTGTGTGAAAAGAAATAAAAAATAAGCTATATTAAAAGTTATTTTTTGGGATCGCAATTATTTGTAAGTGGTTGCAAAAGTGTTTCGCTAAAGAAAAGCAAGTTGCCATGAAATTACGCTAACAAACAACAAAGATAATTTTAAATTGGAAAACTGAAAAAGAATGGCGTGCACATAAGCGACATCGAGTTTTTTGTATGGCGGAAGAAGCACAAAAGAGCTTTTCGAGTGAATACTAAAAACAAGGACTGGCAACTTATACGTGTGCAGCTGCGGTACCGCTCTCTTTAAAAGTGAATAGTAAATTCGACCTGCACCAGGTGGTAGTTTGATCGAAATGAAGGAAATGTGTGACGTGATTTAATAAAAATTGGCTACGACGTACAGAAATATGTGCAAATTGCCTGGGCATTTCAGGCCATGTTTTTAATGACGTCCAAGAAGCTACTCAGGGAAAGACAACTTGTATACAACGGTGCAGCTTTAAACTTTGTCCTAATAAAAAATAAATATAGCGAAGGTTTTAGTTGCCAATAGATATCTAAGTTTTAAAAACGGTAAGCCCTTTAATAAATGCTGGCGAATAAGCCTATGGAACACGCCCATTTGAAAGTTTGTGTCTTTTGAAACATACATCTTGGTCACCTTCTGAAAAGTCTTTTAAGCCAACAAAATCACAAATCCATTAGATGGAGGCCATCTAATGGATTTTTTTGTTTAAAGCTAACTAGAAAGTAATCAAAAAAAAAATAACAATTGCGTGGATTTAGGCACCTATTATGGCTTAACTAAAAGCCCTGCTTTGAGAATATATATATTTTGAACCGGCCAATCGCCCCTTGGCCTCTACGGGTTTTGAACGCTAATCGTCTTAACAAAACACTCATTCCTTGAATACCTACAAATGGTATAATTTTTTCTAATGATACGAGAACCTGCTTTGTAACCACGATAAAGAATCGAATGGTGAAGCCAATTTTACGATTATCCCAATTCGCTACTGGGCATAGATAAATACCTCGGTCATGCTGTATCCTTTTCTCCGTCATCAGTGTAATAAATACCTGCATAGCATGGCGTTTTTGTCCGGTTTCTAAATTATCCGCATACCGCCTTGAATATAAAATCTTACCACTCTATAACAATGGTATGTCAAAATACTCCTTTTTTTTGTTAAGTATATAAAGTTGGCTCTATGGTAACGGGACAATTGTCTATCATTGCATGGTAAAGCTTCCTTAATTTTCGTGTGATTTTACCTGTCTTCTCTTAAATCCTTTTCATATCAAAAGAAGAAAGGGAATTACATTTTTCTCGTGAGGCCAAACTCTTCAAACTTTTGCTTAGGAATACCCGAATCCTATTTTGATCTGTCTTTTAAAACTTTCCCTTGTTCTGGCCTTTTACTGCTTTACGTTGCTTTGGTTTTATCTTACAGCATATAAACACATTAAAAATAAAAATAAGTTAATTATTAATGCGTTACGAGTCATGAATTTTATGATTTTTTCTAAACGGATTCAAAAAAAAAAATCTCCCGCCTTCCTGGGTAATATTCACACCATAAAACGACACCTTTATTTCGGTAAACAATTTACAAAAATTCAAAATTTAACTAAAACCCAAAAAAGCGGCTTGTATTTATCCTATTTATTACCCCAATAACCGACAAAATATCAAAATTTTATTTACTCATTTTAAGAAAAACTATAAAGGAGTGCAACTCTAACCAAATTGGGTTCCTGAGGTAAAGTAAAAAAGAGGATAAAATTTACTCGCATACCGCCTGCGAAGACCCAAGAAGAGTTGCGGGGACCACCTGCTGATGTAGAAGTAATCAAAAGCTTAACTCAAATTTCCATTCCGCTAGCAATTTTGAAGTTTATCCTTATCATAGGTATTTGTGAAGCCTAGTGGTTTTATCACCTTCAAAATCAGAAGTTGGAAAGGCTTTAATAGAAGTTCCTTTAGCTTTATTTTATGGATGTACAAACCCTGGTTTTTAAACATAAAAAAATTTAAAGTACTTCGTAGCCGAGAAGTTGTCGAGGTTACAGCCTTTTAAATTAAATGGTTACACTGTTGGGGACTATTGCTAGATGTTGAGGAAGTAAAAGAACTTTAAAACAAGGTTCTGTAGCTTCCATATTATTTATTTAGCAACATTCTAACACATTTCGAGAATGCCTTTATTTAAAAGAACCCCTTCGACATTAATCTGTTTTTTCTAAATAAAAATGGTTATTCGAGTTTTTAGCCGCATTCATATCACACAAACGCTATCAAGGATTTTAATACTTTAGAAATGAAGGAGCAATATATTAAGAAGCTTCCCCTGAAGAAATGTGTTTTTGTCACAACCATCAAACTATTTGCGATGTTGTTTGCTAGTTCCATGTGTTAATGCAAGTTTTAAGCGTAGAGATAATACCAATTAAGAAATCTAAGGTACATCTGGCAGCCTACATTAAACAGTACTATTGGCCGCTGCGAAACCATGAAAAAAAGTTTTACTGGCTAAATACTAGCATATGCCCGATCGATTAAGTGGTTGACTACCTGGAGGGCGAAGGAAAACATGTGAATCGTCCAAGTAAAAATGAGTGAGTATTTCTAAGTATTGAAAACGCTTAGATGAGGTTGGTAATTTACTTTCACAAGGAACAACCACCCAATGGAAACCTTTACGAAAAGGCACCTCACACATTTATTAAAAATATAGGCCCGGTGGTAGTTCCTGTAGTCATTGACGGTTAGACGCTCCATTTAACTAAAAAGGGGCCTCGTATTAAATATAAGAAAGGAATTTTACAATTCTATTGTTATTAAAAGAACCTTAGCCATTGATTACGAAAAACGAATCTTTTGATTCTATTATCGAAAAATAGAAGTACTGCCTTGGCCAGCACCCTTCATTTTTAAAAGTTGATCTTCTGCGAAAGATTTAGCCCTCCTAGAGGAAAAAACAAGGCAGGACGTAAATGGCGTACGTAAGGCGTCGTATAACCTTGACTGTTCCGATTATAGAAAGTTTTCATGGTTTCTTGTTAAAAATATACATGCTATTTAAGCCTGTACTGATTTCAGAATAGGGGTTGCTTTATTCCGTAAGCGCTTCGTTATTGGCAAAATAGTCTTTAATCCAACAAATGTTCCTTCTATAACCTAAACTAAGATATAGTACCAATTTAATCCTACTCTTTACTACAACCTACCTACTGCTGCCTAGCTACTCACAAGCCAAAGTGATCATTGCAATGCTCAGAATCAAACTGCAACTGCTACATCTCTAACTTTCTTAATTCAACTCATAATTGCTATTTAACTTTTTAAGTAAATCCCATAAGAGTAAAAAGTAAATAAAGCCAATTAGCAGGTTAGGGACTACTCCTGCTGCTGCCACTATAATCATGGCACAAATTTTAATTTTCTAAAGTTTTCTTTAGAAATATTTCATTATCTTTCCCCTGATAATTTCAAGACTATGAAATAAAGTCATCATTGATATAAATTATAAAAACAACGTCATAAACATCAATAAAAAAACATAGTAAGCGAAAGAATATATAGTCTTTAAAGGTTTTTCTAGTTCTGATAATTTGCCATTTAAACTCTTGGCATTTTCTAATACTGAATTCTTTTATATCGTTTAATAAACTGAACATAAAGTAACGCTACAACTGCATAATACTAGATAGAATAACATAAATACATGGATTGGCCTAATCCTAATTTTCGTAAAGTCATAACCCTCACTTGGCCCATAGCGATGGAAACAAGATATAACCAAAATGTGCACCAAAAGTTCAATAGGCTAATCACAGAAAGATCCCTTCACAATAGAAAAAGATTTTTTTCCACCCCAGCATCCGTAAATTTCATTATAAGACAATTTAGGATGGTCAACACCTTTTTTTTGCCAGTCCTTTTTTAATGCAGTTTTTTAGTTTTAATTCATTCCATCATACTGCCTATGGATTTAATATGGTTCTTAATTTATTCTTTATTCGGTTATTTTAAACTCTGCATTACTTCCTGAAATTACCTAAGGTTTTTCGGAAATTCTCACTAATTTATTACTCAAAAACAAAAAACAAGTGCTTTATCAATATCATTCAAGTTGCTTAAAAGCTTTATACTCAGGGCTAAATTGTTTGTTCTTCAGTAGGGTCATACCTCATCCGCTTTTAATTTTAAAAAAAGATGAATCATTCGTTTAAGGTTTGACTCTTCTTTTAGATTTTCGTATAAGGTAATTGCCGTAATTTTAAAGGCTACGCGATACAATCCAAGTACTAAATTGTTTGAGTCTCCTCTTAAACTTTGGATATGCTTCCACACTGAATAGTGATCTCCTTGAAATAAGTCATTATGAGCATCCTGATCATTCGTTTAGAGTGTACAGACTTTGTGAAACAATATCTGATTGCTCCTCCAGTTCAGCTTACAAAAGGCAATGTTCTATATCTTTACTCACATACTTAAGGTTGGTTACGCTATTATTAGTAGTATCGTTTGTCATTTTGTTACACTTACTTTATATCTTTTTTTAAAAGAGTAATAATATTTAAAATACTACTTCTTGTATGAAAGCTATCTGCGTTTGCTTATTTTTACCTCGAATGAGCCAATTGAATATTCTAAAAGGAATTATCCTAGACATTATCATTTATAGGCGGCGGTTTTGCGGTATTTCTCTGGCCTAAAGAACTGAGTAAAAAATGCAAGTATCTTATAGGCAAAAATATAACCATACCTTCACCATCACTTTATCAAGTTTCTTCGGGTGGTTAGAAACCAATTCTATTGCCTATCCCATCCGAAAAATATTAAAAGAGTAAATCTCAAATTTCTAATTTTCCGTTTGGCAAATGTTTTAGATAAAAATACTACCCGATGACCATACTTTAATGATTTCTATCGGGCAACTATGATTACGGATCTATTTGGTAATTGGCAACGGTCCGAAACTAATTTTTTTGAGCAATAGCGAAATTGAAAAATACGGGATGGTCATAAATCTATTCAGAAATCTTAATATCTCCGAAGTCTCATTAAGAGAATTTCGAACAGCCTTACTCACGATGATTTCATCAAACTGATGCCTAATAATTTTTGTCATTGTGGTGGTGGCCGCTACAGGAGTAGAATAGCTGAGCTTTCTAGCTAGATAAAAAAAGGCATTCTCCCAAAAGATTATCCAGATTTAGATTACGCGTAGAAGTACTAAAATAAATTTAATACAATGGGCGACGTATTTTTAAAAGAAATGAGTGAAAAGGCTCGCAAAAAGCAGAAGATTTTTTAGAAGCTTAGGCGTTCAAAAATTGGAAAAATCACCCGTTAAAATCATATGACGGTAAGGTCTCAGCACTGCGAACCTGAAACTGAGTTTTTGAGCGCTACTTTTATTTGGGCTGAGGGCGTTCAGGGACGGTAAAATTAAAAGTTAGAATGCCGAAGAGATACGTACAAAAAGTAAACGAATCGTGGTCACGAGTTGTTACCAATTTTAGCATAAAATCATATTTGCCATTGTGCGATATTGCCGCAATGGCTTAAGACGCTTCCCATCTGGACACCCAATGATGGCACAAGCCTCCATGCAACTACAGGGTCGAAAATTAGGTCAAAAGCTTAGTGCGTTATTAGCGCCAAACCCACCATTAAACCTTTCACTATAAAGATAAAAGGAAGTATGGCAACCGTAGTGTAAAAATAAAACGGGTGGTGTGATTAAAGCACTATAAATTTCAAGGTATTTTTGCTTGTAGTTTGGACCTTTGTGCACCTTTCTTTTAATCGGATTCAGGACAGGATGATCGGTTTTTTATAAATTGGGTCTACAATACATCGTTTTTGACAAGAGAGGCACGTTAATTATTAAGCCTTATAAAAAAGACTTTCCCGTTTTAATAAGGCTTACGAATTACTCTAAGCACTTTTAATACTTCTTTGTGTCCAAATAATTTTTTTTATCAAGGAAAATCGCAGAGCCACAGCCTTTTTTTTTTAGCTTATAGCCGTTTACCAAAACTTTCTTGGATGTATTTTTTGTCAAGCACTTCTTGCAAATGTGTTCGTCTCATGCATTATACACCTCGGTTGTGGTGATACTTTTCCATGCCCCAAATTTGCTGAATAGCTTCTTAATTAGCGCCATTTGAAGTATAATGTGCGCAAAGGAATGCCGAAAAGTTGTGGGCTAATGGTTTTTGTTCTTTGAGCTCCAATTTTTGTCCAAGTAATTGCTTGATAATGGGTAAAAATCAATGGCTCGGGTCAAGTTTTTTTTACCCTCTTCTGTTTAAAAACTATTACATCAATGCAAACCCTTTGATTCTTTAAGTGAACCCCGAATTGATTTTTATAGTTTCTAATAATTTTTATTGAGATCGCTGATCGGCGCACAAAATCGTTGCTTTATCGCCCTTACCGTTAACTTTATAAATCTTCTTCAAAAATAAGTCCGATATTTTTAATCGACTAATTCTGACACGCGTAATCCACAGCCTAATAAAGGTTTTTCTACTATACTCCTGTTTCGTTTCTCCTTCTGTTTAGAAGGTCAATGGCCGCAATAAGCGCGTTAATTTTCTTGTTCCTGATAAATTATCTTGTGCAAAGTTTTCGGCCAACTTTTTAGGGCTTCGATTAATTCTGAAAGAATTGTCTTTTTGATAGCCTTCAAACAACAATAATTAAAAAAACTTTTTAACACTCCGAAATAATCCGAGCTTGGAACGGGGATTTTACTTCCTTAGTATAGTGTAATAAACTGTTTGCACCGAGCTTTTATCAATATGAATTGTGTCACCTTATGGAATTACTTCTAAAAAAAACTTTATTTTTCAACATCCAAGGATAATTCGCTATCGAGTTTTTTAGACAAACTCCTTTCTAATCTTTAAATGTTTTGATAATCATTAATAGCCTGACTCCAGATCATGCAATACAAGATACTACACAGCGCCGTTACCACGCTATGCCTAACCAAAAGAAATTTAGGAATTTATGCCCAAAGCTATTATTGATGTATTACTTGACAGCCTTATTTTCTCTTGGTTACAAGGAGGTTATGCTAGCTTTTTTATAACAAAATGTACAAATCGAACCCAATGCTTAGGGTTATAAATTTTCTGTAGATTTATCATCGCAGAAAGTAGCCTACAATTGCAATATTGTTTTGTGCTCTATTTTTTAAGGTATAAAAAAATTAGTTCTTTTGAAAAAGGGACCTTAATTGGCTTCCCTTTTTTTTGGGTTAAACACCCTACAAACCAATATACAGCCCAAAGCGCTACTAAAAAAAGAGCTGTTTTGAGGTAACTGAATTGGTGCTCGTTTCCGTGGTCCTTTGAAAATGGAGGGCTAATGGTACGTCTAATTCCTCAGCGTAAAATATGCTGTTTTGTTTAAACCTAGCATATTTATGGTTGTAGTTTCTATAAAAAAAAAGTAGCCTTGATTTTGTATACTACTAATGATTTTGAAATTTAAAACACTTTAATGAAAAACATAACACTACTAACAATTACCTTTTTGGTTCTTGGCTAACTAAAGTCAAGGTCCAAATCGCATTACAAAACTCCGTGGGATTAGGAATAGATTTTGGGACGGGAAGAAAACTCTTGTTGTCCCAAGCTGCAAATATTTTTTTAAACCAAACCAAGCGCCCAGCCGAGTGGTTTTGGCAGTGGGCATTACAGGATCACTTATGTACGCAATTACCATGGTAGAATAGCATCCACAAAATGGCTTAAGTGGTTTGCCCGCGCTGGCCCGTCATTACTTTTATCGTGGGGTGTACCACTTTAGTGTTAAGATCCTCAATGTGCATAGAATTATAAAATTGAACTATCCGCTAACTTTTTCCTTTGATTTGGCGCCCTGATCTTTTAATTTCATTGATGGTGGTTTCAAAGCGCCGATTGGTATTGGTACATACGAATACCGTTATAAACTAAAATGTTACATGTTAGTTCACCGTCTAAAAAAATTTAGTGCCCTGGACTCCCTTAACATCTAGCAAAAAAAAGCCGAGAAATTTTTCTCGTAATCTTTTCTGTAAACAATTAGTTCTTTAGTTAAATTTATCCTCAAACTATTTTATTAAACCACAATAGCCCCAAACCCAAAGACCAACCGTAAGTTAAAAATACAATAAGATGCTTCCAACCCTTTGGTCTTCTAGCATACCTCTATCGCAGCACAAATACTAAGAAAAACCACAAAGCAACAGCTACCCATTTGTCATAACCCGCAAAGAGCTGCGTGCAGGGTATTATAGGTCGGCTTTTGAATCTTCCACTTATCTTGCATTTGTTGTGTAGAGCACTTTCTTCACAGGAAAAGATGCGCTAAGCGATGTGAATGAAAAAATAACGAATAAATGGTAAATAAAGTCTTAATTTCATAATAAATTATATTTTGGTATACTCAAATAATAAAAATACAAATGACCAGAATAAGTTTACAAACATATTTTTATTTTTACTTTTTTTACTCAGTCCCGCCCCAATGCGCAAATCAACAAAATATCTAGTGTTTTAAAATAAATCACAGTTCGTTTTATCTCCTATCCGCCATTAATTTTGAAATCATGAAAGATTAATTCATTAAAGGGGTATTCTGTAAAAAATAATGGTGGAGCCCAAATAACGAAATCGTACCTATGGGCAAGTATAACCCAACCAGATAATTCAATCTTTTTAAGAAGAAAGCTAGAGTCACACTAAATCGGATATCAAAATGTTGATTTTTGTTATGTTTCACTTTAGCTGTAAATGTTAAAAATAACGGACAAGATATCTCGAAGGTCCTTTTTTTTTGGAAAATAACAGTGATGTGTTTCCTGTATTGATGGTGAAATAAGCTTAAAATTTTGATCAGATGAAAAGAATAGCAAAATAGCGGATAAGAAAATTTCAAACCATTCAAAAAAAATAACGATAGCATTAAAGAAATGTAAGTGTTTCTAAAGCCATAAATATGACGGCTAAATGTTTTAAGGCCTCAAAACTACAACAACTTTGCCAAAAGTAGCACTATAACGTGCATGTCTGTGGACCAGGAAGCTAGAATGTGATAAAATTTTCTAATATTTTTAATGACGAAAGCCTTTTGAACGTCATGCTATCTCCAAAAAGAGAAAAAAGTAATTTTTTCACTTAACTTGGTCAAAGGTGAAATCCATTTAATAATTAGGGCTGAAACTTTAAGGAACAATTGCAACCGATACGCAAAAATTGATGTTTTTGAAATGGTATTGAAAATAAGATTTACTGAGTATTTAAAAAAGGAGAAATTACGACGATTTTAAATAATTATATTAATGAACTTTTTAGGCTATGCTAGCGCATACCCTAAAATAGCAAACGCCCTGATATGACAAATACTTATTATAACGGCCTTAATCTATTGTTAGGGAAGCGAGGAACCTGAAAATCTACGGCAGTACACTTTGAAAGATTATTTTCAGAATTACAGTTTCGTTTTTTAAAAATTCACAGTTAGATATTTCATCTAATATGAAGGAGAATTAATCGGGAAATAACAAGAGGTTGTGGCCCTTTCACCTATGATGGATGTCATCAACCAATGCCGCGGCTTATACGCAATACTCTATTGGTATTGCCGATGCCATAAAAGCCATCAGTACCCCTGTGGTAAGAGGTTTCATATTTCATACCTACAGTCGGAAAGAAGATTTTAAGAACATATCTCCTATATTTCTCCTGTCGCAAAAGCGTTATTCTTAGCTTGGAACTGCAGAGTTACGAACTAGCGATAAGAGTTTTGTAAATAGGCTCCATAGGCCGTATAGCCTTTAGGCTTTATGCAATGATAAACAACTTAAGTTACGTGCACCTCGACTCCGTCGGTGCAAGGTTATCGAGTAAACTTTTTTTTACTTTTTTCGCAGCAAACCGCAAACGAAAGCTACAACTAAATAGTTGTGAACCCTAATGGGCTTTAAATTATTTTGTTATCGATATAACAAAGTGCCAAAAGGAAGTAGTGAACAATAAACAGGATTACAAATCGCTTTACCCCCATTTTTTGTTCCAAAACAAAATAGCGCAGCTAAAACCACATAGGCCGATAACAGAAACCATTGCATAACCTCAATATAATATTCGCTCTGGAATTTCAGCCAGGTAATTTTTAAAGGCATTCCATACAAAGAAGTACATATGATTCCTTCTAAGATCGGCGGTAAGTCTAAATATTTTAAAGCATCATTAAAATTATATTGAATTGTGGTCACTAGTCTTTTTAAAATCCCCATGTGCTCTAATTACCTGCTTTTAGTTGAAAAATTGGAAGGAGCAGCTTGTTCTTTAGATGTTTCTTCTTGTAAAAAAATGCTGCGTCAGAAACTACAGCATTTTTTTCGTTCTTAACTTTTACTGTTTATAAGTACCTCATCATCATTAGGCCTGCAGCAACAGCTACCATAACAGCTTCAGCTCATGGCTTGGGTGCGCGATGTATGATAGCCATTTAATATTGTCTGACATAAGAGCTGTATGTTTCGCTAATTTTCTAGCTACACGCTTCACGATCATATCAGTAACACAGCGCAATCAATATTGACAGCCTAACATCGCCATACTTGGCGTCGAAAATTACTTTTACAAGCCATCCAGGAGTTCGCTTGCTTGTGCTTTTTCCACTTGCTGAAAGGAAACTTACCCACCTTTTATGTCGATCCTTTCTCTTGCTTGCTTTTCTGTTACAACCTACAGAGCTATTTCTGACTGCAAAGGTACAACCAGGAATATTACCGAATCTAAAGGCTCTACATGCATTTTAGGCTAATTTTTTCAACACATAAAATTTTCCTGCTGAGGCTACATGCGCTAAATTGCTGGTCCAGGACCGTTAAAAACATCACCAATGGCATAATAGCCCAGGGATGTTCGTCTGGTAAAAATCATTAACTAAATTTATCTCTATCGTGATTAATACAATGTCTCTAAAACCTATATTTTCAATATTGTTAATCACCGACAGCTGAAAGTACATATCGCTTCCAAAGTTTCTTCTCCTTTTGCTGTTTTACAGTGACTTTTACGCCAGCACCAGAAGTATCAAATCTTTGGTAACTTCCGAAGAGCGTCCATAATCTTAAACGCTGCTTTTTCAAGCTATCGTTCTAACTGTTTTGGAATACTCTTCATCTTCTATTTGGAACAATATTTGCAAATACTTCACAACGGTATAACATCAGTTTCCATGGCTTATAGAAAATGCAATTCGATTCCGATAGCACCAACTCCCTAACAAACGATAATTTCTTTGGCTGACCCTTTCTAAGGTCATTGCTTTTCTATAGCTCTATAATTTTTTTTACATCTTGTGGTAAATTTTAGGTAACTCTCTTACTACCGTCTCGGTCGCAATAATTATATTACTGGCGCTGATCTGTCACTTTACCTTCGGCATCTGGTAACTCTCACTTTTTTCAGCTTTTTAAGTACCGAAAACCTTTGATGACTTCATTTTGTTCTTTTCATAAAAACGACTCCCTACTCCATTGCAATCAGCTAACCACGGCTTCTTTTACTCACAGCGTCAAAATCCTTATCAAACATTATCTACTTTTAATCCGTAAATCGCGGCAATGCTGTAAATAACTTAAAAACTTGAGCTGAATTTTAAATAATGCTTTATAGTTCGGAATGACAACCCCATTTTAAACAACTCCTCCAAGAGTATTCTTTTCCTAAATAGCGGTTTTACATCCTAATTGAGATGCCCTAATGGCAGTCCAATAGCCCCCAGGACCACTCTAAAACAATGATACAAATTGCTCATATATGTAATTTTTTATTGATGTTTAATTTGAAGTTGCAAAGTTACAAAACGCTATAGTTAAATGTAAACAATGATTTCCAAATGTACAAATGTAACAAGGAAACAGTTCAAGTTCAAGTTCATTGCAAGTTCATTGCTAAGTTCAAGTACAAGTTCAAGTACAGTTTCAAACAATATGGTCAATTGAAGATTTTCTGATTTGAAAAACTATCCCATCAGTAGTCGAGTTTGAAAATTTAAAGATATCTCAAATACTACCCTCCTACCCTCTATGTACTAGCAACTTTTATTACTTTTCACATTTGACTTTCGACATTAAGACCTACTACCTATAAAATACTCGCAGACAATTTTGAATTTAACCGCTAATAAACGAATTCCGATCACAATCAATAATACCCTTATATATGTGGAAAGCAATCGTCTATTGAATTTGCTTCAATGCAAAATACCTAGTCCACCTAAAATACAGGCCGTTGCATAGACTTCTTATTCTATAAATAACTGGAATTTCATTACATAAAATATCGCGAAATTAACGCCAACCAAAACTAGCCGTTTTAAGTGCTAAACAAACACATAATAGCGCCAACCAAAAAAGCAATTCTTTTTGGACCCCACCTAGTATATAATCCTAAATGCCAATGGTATCAAACAAAATAAGGACCTACGAACGTATTTTAATTGATTTCTAATAAAATAGCGAGTAACACAGAGCAATAATGGTGAATAAATAAACGGTTTCTGTGCCAAATACGGTGTACTCCTATCAACACATCGCGTAATTACCACCACCAACAGCTGTACGAAACAATGAATAAGACGCCCAAAAACATGTCTAAGCGTTTATCCATGGCCCACCATAACGGCCTGATATGGCAAAGCTAGTTCCTAAAATATCAATGCAAAATAAAAACATACCCCTAGTTTATTGTTGGGTGTAAAAATATAACTTTAATGACAATTGCTACAAAATCAATAGCCATTATATCTGTTGAAGATTTGAGTTCTCTTGCCTTAATTTTAGTAACTGAGATTACGATTACTTGTGGTCACCGCCCGCTTGGGCATCGTATACATATTTTTTACTGGCTTGCATTTCGTGATTTCTTTAAAAACAGTGACTTGGGGAAAATTTCGGTACATAATTCCGGGAGCTCTTGCAGTAAAGTATCGCGCCAAGAAATACGTTTTTTTTCACTAATTTACCGTAGTTCCTGCCGCAATATCCCTATCTTGGCCCTGTCCACGAATTAAAAACTAAGCACGGGCACTCTCCAGAGGAATTCGAGATTCTACAATCCATGATCCAACGTACAAAATAATTGCCAAAATTTGGTTCGATCCTCAGTTTTACCACTCTAATTTCATGCTGCCCTTAACCAATAGTTTTCCGTATTAAAAGTCTCTATAATAAATATATAAAAAAGCGTTGTAAAGATAATAACATCCATATTCGCCAAGTATCCCCAAATCCATATCTAATGAAACTAAAATTTAGGATCATAACAATATAATAGGCGATCAAAATAAACGGTGTCTATTAAAAAGCCACATTCGCTCCCCTAAAATGCGCCGTATTTTGACTATACTAATATTTTGGACGCAGTTTTTCTATTTGAAATTGATTCCATAGTTGTTGGTTCTTTGACTTAAAACATCAAAATTAATGCGCGACTGCTTTTTTCGTAAACAAAATAAAGAAACAAATGGCAACTTTTGAAATGTCTTAGCTCATAAAACAGTACATTAACCTGAATGAACTTTCTGACTTGTACATCGAAATAACAGATCAATTTTAAGTTACGCAAAGACCTTCTATCCCAATAGCAATACTCAATTTTTTTTTAAACGAAATTAAGCGTCTCAAAGCACATCGCAAATATATAAGACTTAAAAGAGGAATCTAAATAACAGAATTGTACGATTTTTGGAAAACAGAATTCCACCATGTTTCTTATAAGCATCATCGGAACTGTTCATCGCTTTTTTAGTGTTTGGCTTTTTCTGTGCGTGGGACGTTTCAGCGGCGAACGAAGGGGTGATTTTGTAACGCTCTAATTTTAGGGATAACTCTTAAATATGACCTTAATAATATTGGAAATAACGACCCAATGGCAGTGTACAAGGAACAAGGGAGTTTATATGTTTTAGATCACCAATTAACAAACGTAAAAAGTAAGCTTTAATGGCCTTTATTTATGGCCACTCTAGCGTTGCAACCCTTATATTTTACTGCAAAATGATTTAATGTTGGCATTTCAATATTTTTTTTCTTTGAAAAAGGTTTAGGTTTGGGAATCGGTCCGGACCATTTGGATCATGCACTATTGAAATATCAGTCATATATTATTGCAAGGTTGCGCTGGTTTTAGTGTTTAGCCTAAACGGACTACTTTTTCCAGGTACCGTATACGCGTGCTAGAATCTTTTAAAAGAGGAGTTATTCGTGGCTTAAAAATTGTGTGAGCCCCCATTACTTTTTTTGTTGATGGCTGGCTTTTAGAAGGTTTTGTTACCCACATACCGAAATGCCCGACTGGCTCGCTATTTTTATCAATCACAGCTCTTATGCACTCATCTTTTTATACAACGGTTATATATCCCTGCACAAATCCATAAAAAACTTAAAACTACCTGAATTAATCAATACATAAACTTAAAGAAAAAACGTGAGCTAGGGATTATTTAACTGATACCTTGCGTTTTTACGTACCCAGTTAGCCTTTTTTTAGCACGTATTTAAAACATTGTCTGGCTTATTTATTGTTTTTTAAGTTAGTTATGCTTTATTTTTCCGTATTAGTTCCCTATTAAATATTTAATGCCATAGACCAGTCAAAATTTTGATGCTTTTTAATGGTATATACTTCTTTTTAACCAATGTGGTGTTTGCTTTTTCAGGATTAGCCAGCTTATGTATTATCACAACGCCACCACCCTGTTATTATATGGAATCCTACACAAAAAATAATGTGTTATAAATTTTGAAGAAATTAAAACACCTGGTATAACAAATTCCTGGAGCCTTTATTGGGCTAGGTATTTTGGTTAGGCTTACAGTAGTGATAGTTTATATTTTGTTGTAAATTCCCTGGCAAATTTCTATACGTGCCTCTAGCTTTTGAGTTTTCTATTCTAGTCTTACAGGCGCAGTGTCACCGATTCCGTGCTATATTTTGATTTGGTTAAATGACATTGGTGGATTACTTATTGCCCTACTATTCTTGTAGTGGTTATTATCGTTACGAATTGCGTTATGCTTTTTCAATTCCCTGTTATTTATCATATATGCAAAATGGGTGTCTTCATCTGGCAAAATGGATGCTGAAGTTTGGAGATGGTTTTGGAGACCCTATTTATGTTGTTTTAAACATTGATTATCAACTTAAGCATCAATTTTTAATTAAATTAACTCATCTCACTAGTAAGCTGTTGCCCTTATCTATTTTAATTAAACGAAATAAAACACGAGGTACTTTTGAGCGCATCAGCAAATTCAGTTTTGACCCGAGAAAGATATACTCTGATCGCAATAAAAACTAGGTGGTAATACAGATAATAATTCTATGTTGAGGTTAATATATATTTTTTGCTTTTTTATTTTTTTTCGCTTGGCAAGCTTTTCCAACAAGCATAGATTCGCTTGTGGTTCAATATGATACAGCACCTATCGAATTTAAAAAAATTAGTCGCCGGATGATTTAAGTACCTACCGGATAATCCTGATTACAACCTACGAAGTTGAAGTTGTTGAAAATACCTGGTGGAGACGATGTTAAAGCTTGGTTTTCTTAATTGCGTAATCTGCAGATTATATGAGTGGAATTTTTCGGGGTTGATGCTCGTTGGTGCTATGGCATTTTCTAAAACTGAATTCCTATCTACTCCTTTTCTTTTGATATTTTTATTGATTTTCCGTTTTTTTATACATGCCATCTCGCATATGAATAATGCAGCACTACAAAAAAGTCAGTCGATGTCTGAGGCAGAAAATATATTAAAAATGAAAATATTGATGATTTAATTCAACAAGCTATTGCCAATACAGAGTATAGGCCTAGCAAGTACTCATTAATTATCCCAAATCTTAAAAACTATTAAAGGAAAAAGAATCATTACTGGACTTCAAAAAACCAATAGTGATTACTATATAACTAAACCAGCACGATTTAAAAAAGAATTCCCCCCCCCCCGTTTTTGCCACGGTAAACCCGATGGTAATGATTAATCTGTATGGCGATTTGAAATTGATGAAGTATTAAGTATCAAAAAGTAGCGATCACTTTTGATGCACTCAAAGAAATAGACCTCAAAAAAAATGCCTTAAAACCACAAAACATAGTCTAATATCATCATCGGTACGCTAACTTGGCGCTAATTCTCTTTTAGAATAAATAATAAAAGGAAGAATTAATTGGTTTCCATCGTATTAAGGCCGATCATAAAATTCCGTTGGCACACAGTACTTTACTGACATCATTAATCAAAATTTAAAACCATTCAGTCACATTAGACACGACCCCGTTCGAATTTTAAATAATAGTGACTCACGAGCACTCTACCTTTTTGTAAATAATTCGGTAAGTTTTTGGGATGACGAAGTTAGCTGATCTTTTTAGAATGACGCTAAAGGCAATACACTTTTTTCGCCTCCAGTAATTTTTTGAAGACTCCCTTAGATACTTTAGTTTTAGCTACTGAGAGTCTGTTTGGAGTGAAAGGCTTTGGCGCATGAATTTCCAACAAAATAGTTAACCCGACTTATAGCTTTACAAGTAATTTTAAGCACGAAAAAACCTACAGCACCCATGTACTTTAGTGCCTAGATACTTTAACGTATGTGGTGGCCAATTGTCTAATGCCTCCTGATCAAAATAACGACTTTGAGGTTCATCAAGATATTATAAACAGGACTTTGGTGCGGTTAAAATTATGCTCTCTACTTCCCCCGTTCCTTTACCACTATTTTATTTTAAGGATGAAAATTAGTGCGTATACTGCGTTTACTCTCTTAATCTAGACAAGTGAACACCTTTGTACATGGATACCTATTATAAAAGTGAAAAAATTCTATACCTCGCCAATTTATATTTTTCTAAACACAAGAGCAAAATGGGCCTATTCATAATCCTAATTGGTGTGCTTTTGTATGTTATTTTTTGAAGGAAACGCAAGCAACGATGCATACGTATGAAATCCATTAAGTTAAATCAAGTTAGCCCTTTACCCGTACTAAATAGCCGAACTATTGTCTATTTTGAAAGGGAGAGGACCGCTATCTGCAATCATAAAAATAGCTTATTTTTGGAAGGAATAAGCATGTAATTTCTTATTTAGAATACAGAAGAGCAAAATGAAAGAAATTTTTAATAGAAATCTTAGCGCGAGAAAGTAACAAGCTTGAAAATTGAAGCACTTTAAAGAAATATTAACAGCGAAAAAATAAAAACAATACTCACGAATGATGCCTGATAGCCTTTCAATTCATCCCTGAAAAATTTAAAGTTAAAGCACATGAAATAAAGATACTCCCCTTGAAAATCAACAAGAAAACGATTTCAATTTTGACAATAGAATTCCGCTTGAAGAGTTAAAAACAGCTGTACGCTATTAAGGCAGAGTTAGCCAAGGTATTGGGCCAAGACGATCTTAATAGATTTATGATTGGTTTCGCTTTTAGTGAAGGCACGTTTTAATTGAAGCGTTCCCCGAATTGCAAAAACCGTTTACGGCCAAATATTCGTCTACACAACCTTAAAACCAATTTTTAGTAGAATTCAGTTTACGCCTGAAATTTGATGCCTAGTGATATTTTAGGAACCCTATTTTTAATGTAAAAAAACTTCAGAGTTCGAATTTAAAAAAGGACCTATTTTTTTCGAATATTTGTTTTAAAATTGACGAAATTAATTCGGGCTCCCGCAAAAACACAAGCCTGCCATGTTCGGATATGGAAGAATTGCAAGTGACCAATGACGGTACTACTATAATGAAGCACCTTTTATGGTATTGGCCACACAAAATCCATAGGCAAGAAGGACCTATGCCTACCCGAGGCACAATTAGACCGCTTTTTATCAAAATAAAAGTTGATTACCCAAGCCCCTAAGGACGAAGTGCGCATTTTACAAACTCTCAACGACCGTAAAGGAAATTAACCTCAGTTTGATGAAAGCGTGTTAACACCAAAAAATTACAGGATTCAAACAAAAATTCAGAAAATACTGTTGAAGAAAAATTATACGCTACGTAGCTGAAATTTTGCAAACACGGCATCATCCCACATTTGGTATTAGGCGGTTCACCTAGAGCAAGGAATGCTACCCTAAATTCGGCAAAGGGCTTTTTGCTGCATCGACGTCCGAGATTTTGTGACTCCTACGAATCAAAAAGAGCCCCTATACCGTACTGAATATCGAAATTAATTAACCCCAGACGCGATAATGGAAGGCATGATTACCGATAGCGTATCAATGATCATGGACGGTGAGGTCCCAGGTAAATTGTTTTAAATGTTAAGTTCTAAATGTAAATATTGT
>Ga0163217_1050824_pt1 | contig 20117 bp, 13 predicted proteins | sample SynspAceP_FD_185933 | JGI IMG/M metagenome (GOLD analysis project Ga0163217, IMG submission 185933) | Saline lake microbial communities from Ace Lake in Antarctica - Synechococcus sp. Ace-P (PacBio error correction) | ecosystem: Environmental > Aquatic > Non-marine Saline and Alkaline > Saline ...
GGAGAGAGATCTCTATAGGAAACCTACCCCGCTCCCACCCCACCCACACACCCACAACACCACCCCACCACCACACCACCACCCCACACAAAATCCCCAAAATTTTTTTTTTTTTTCACCGGGAAAAAAGTTTTTTTTTAATTATTTCCCCTTTAGTGGTTTTTTTTTTGGGTCCCTTTGATGGTTTCTTCCTAAGGGGAATTTTCAGAAAATGCACTTTTTTGGTCTTTGGAATCGCAGAATTTCCACTTTTCCGAATGTATTTAAATTTCCCTTCTTGATTCCCTGAATGCCCTTTTGGGAAATTACCCTCAAAATTTGAAATATGATAAACTATTCCTCGTTGATAATTGCGCTTGGGTTATGTTTTGGAAGTGGGAATAATGGTAATCCGTGGGTCGTGGAAAATATCCTTTACCGATTGGATGTCCCGGAGGAATAAAGTGCTTATCGTAAGCTGCCAAGGAAGGGGGCGTATGAGAAAGTGGAAGTTAGCATAAGCTCTGGCCGATTTATCACTTCGACTGCGACTAACTTTGGCTTACAATTTTTTTACCATTAAGCATTTTGGGAAGGATACGTAAGGTGGGATTCATGAAGTTCTTGCCTATTACCCCCGATCATTGTAACTTTCTTCTTCGCTATTTGTCCGCCTTGGTGATCAAACCCCTTGTTGACGGCACTCTTCATGAAGGTAGAACGACGTCAAAAGATCAAACGCAAAGCAAAGCCCATATGTGGCAGGCATTTTCTTGTTCTTCCACAATTCTATTTTGTTAGGATGGGACAGCGCATGGGGAATCGCGATTTCAACTAAATAGCATCTGTAAGCTTAAACAATATTCATGTGTATTTCAGCTTCGAGCCGCAATCCGCCTGGTTCCAAGACCGTTATTCTTAGTTAAAAAGGGCGAAAACATCTATGGAAATATCTTAAGCTACGCTCTTGCAGGGAAGAAAGAAACCATAATGCCATATCTTTGAGGAACATCTCCTCTTAAAGTTTTATCTATCGGCTTAGTTTGTCCAGAGCTCCGCAAGTTCTATTCTTTCCGGATAATGCAACCTCAGTATGGTAAACGTATTTGTGGAATTCCCTATCGGAACGGATATCGAAGCACGAATGCTTTTTGTGGACACGATGGAAAAGATGAAGGGAGTAAGCCTTAGCCCAGGCCTTAAAATCAAAATATTATCGAATCTGTAATTTCCTCAGGTTGGCGAAGGAACTTGGTGAACCCCTAACGAAAGGTCCAAGCAACCAAAGCTAACACCCGCAATGAAGGCAAAAAATCACGATCGGAAATTTGGTAGACTAACATTGATCGTCAGGGGATCATCCCAATGCGAGCAATGGAGCTGGATTCGTGACATGGCGGGAAAATAGTCGCCGGGGTATTGATACGGTAGATAAGCAGCGCCAACTGGACCACCCGGTAGGAAAGGCTGTTAACATTGAATTTGTTGGTGAAAAACTACGATCAAATTGATCGGCTTATGTGAACAAGACAAAAAGACTACCGTCGAAGAGCAAGAATATCGGTATTGGGAAGAGTGAGGATACAATCTGATTTTCTTTGGGAAACCCTGAAGTCTGATTATGTGACATGATCGGTGAAAAAAGCCAGAAGTTTGGGCTTTCTAACTTCGCCAGATTGCACAGGAAAATATGCGTAACGGCATTGTTTGGGAATTGGAAGTGGTCCAAATTCCAAAGAGGGAGAGAAGGATGATTATCCCAAATCCAAATTAAGGTGGATTCAGGATTACCGATAATGACATCAAATGCACTAGTCAATAAGAGATTAGGACTTCAGAGATAAGTTGGAGATAAGGCGTGAGGTCCAATTTCGGGCGAGTTGCTGATATCAAATGAGGGCTTCACCTATGGGTCAAAGACGAAAAGATTTGGAAAAGGCTAGTAGCGGTTTTTTCGAATGTGACTCGATGGTAAATAAGGCTACCAGAGAATCAAATCAAGAAAATTCAAATTGACGAATGAATAATTACGAGATGCCTGAGGGATGCACTGTAAAGATATACTGGAGAAGCAAGAGGACAGCTAAATCTATGGAGTTCCTTCTGGTGCTTTTGGAGATTGCAATTATCCCCTGAATTTTCCCCTTGATTATTCGTGGCTCAGTCTGCAATTCCGGTGACTAAACACATTTTATCATTAATGCAATCAAGTGGTTTGAGCAACCATCGGCGTATTTTTAAGTTTGGTAAGCCTTTAATATGGATTTCGTGGTGATCATGACTGGTAATCGGATTTATTTCGCTAGCCGGTGTGGTTGTGAATAATGCGAATTGTCATTGATTGGATTATACATAATCTGTCAGAGAAGCGAAAGCGAGATGACCTTGGAATCAAAAGAAGGTGATTTCTAGGATTTTGTAGACTAGTAGGGAGTAATCGTGAAGCCGGTAAAACTCGACTTCGTCCAGTGCTTCTTACTGGCGATTACTACAGTACTTGATTGATTCCTTTGGCTATTGGAATGAACATTAATTTCGGACACTTTGAGTTCTTTTGATCGCAACAATTTTATGTAGGTGGAGTAAATGCGCCCTTTTGGGACCGATGGCTTGGACAGTGATATTTGGTTTAACCTTTGCGACTTCCTTACGTTAGTGATCGTACCGGTTATGTAATTTGATGGCGGATAAATTCAATATGAAATCCGTCAACTTAGAGCCTAGCCGGAAAATTAAGGTTGGTGGTTTTTTTTATGAAAACCTTCGTCCGAGATTGTTGTTCTACGAAGGTTATTTTGGGTTTTTTTAGGCCTCCACCATTTGTTAGAGTTTGCTGAGCAGATTGAGTAAATTCGTTTTTCCCCAAATATGAAAGGAAAGAGAAGATGGAAGAAATTGAAAGGAATGTGATGTACACCACCTCCAGATTCTGAAAAAAAATCGCAGAATCGTTAAAGAACGAGAGGAGTGGAAAGTTTACTTGCCGATAAATAGAAGAAATTACGGCAATGGTCTGACCAGGAAAAGAAAGTTTTACCAAAATGCAACCTTTTTAATGGATATGTATCCTGTCAAAAACTAGGGAGAAATCACTTTGGGGAATGCCTACAGGGTGCCCCGGTGGCCAGTGAAGTTTTGTGCATTTCTCAGGTAAATACATGCTACATGTTCGAGAAGAAGGTTCTGGATATGATTAAGCGTATCGTAGAAACTGGCGTAGACAATCCGAAAGCTTGAGGATCAAGACATTTGACCTGGGGAAAAAGGTAGAAAAGTAAGCTATCGGCGGGCCATTTACACAGGCATATAGATCGGAGAAGTGATCAGTAGCCGAGGAATAAGATACTATCGATATCGGAATTCGGAGGATTTAGTTATGCAAACATTTTGAGATCAGCTTGAGCCTCGAAAATTTTGGAAGTACACCAAGCTTAAAAAAAAAGAGAAGCGCATGCTGAATCCATATTTAAAGATTATGGGTTAAGAGACCGGCGGTCTAATTCTTTTGCCTTCGTGGGGATAAATACCTACAGAATAGACGATTTGGCCTTGGGCTATGAATGGTCTCCATAATTTATTGAAACCTAACATTTCCTCAAGATTATCAGTGAAAGTAAAACATAAGTTCCTGCGAGCCAGCATACGAATAGGAGGACCCAAGGTCAAAACTTAGACCTGTCTCGGTAATTGGAACATAAGCGGTACTGATCGTTCGTTAAGTCGCGGTTTTTTCCTCAGTAATGGAAGCTCTAGTTTGCTTAGTAAGATTTGACGACCATCATACCAAAGACCAAACCCCCCATAAAGGTTGAACCTTTGCTCCGGTCATAAATGGTTGGCGATATTGCAATTAGGTTCATACTTGGCATTACATCAAATAAATTGCGGAGCCATAGGACGTGAAAGGCGGCCTGCGGTTTTTCGGTTTCACATGGTTTATTTTAGAGTCCATGAACTCGGGTTGCCCTGCCGCTTCGAGGAAAAAGCCACTCGGGATACCGGGCTGGTTCCATCGAAGATCAAATCTTGCCCAATTTAATTTTTTAGTGTATGCGCTGAAAATAGAAGGTTTAATTTCAAAATTCCTGCCCGAATATTGTCCACCATTATCTAGGTAAGCAAAAGATATGGACCTCTAACTCCGAAAGTGAGAATATGGTTTCTTGATACCCGTCCTGATAGAAAGCTCTGACCAGTCGAAGTTCGGCTAGAAGCATGAAAAATATAAGAATGCTGGTAGGATTACTATTCTAGACATAATTGAGTTACCTAGAATAGAAATTTTATTCAGGGGGTGGATTTTTGTTTAAAATTGAACAAACTAAAAATATGACCCTAGATAGGACTAAGCTTATTCTAAGTAGAACTCGAACAATCCTGAATAGTCTATTTCAATACTTTATTTAGGAGTCTTCAAATGCGCGTTTGCAATCTCATCTTCTGTGCTCTTCAGCTTCTTTCGGCAAGACTTCAACTAAAATTTCGGCAGCTTCTTTGACGGCTGAGAGCCTCATCCACGCCCTTTCTTTCCTCTGCTAATTCACTAAGAATCAACTCCAGTCGAAATTCATTGCTTTTCAGTATAGTTAACTCAATCATTTTGCTTTCGATTTTAGTGATGGTACTGCTAATTTTGGTTGTGGTAGTGAAGTGACTAATTTCTTGTCCAATCTGTGAGAACTAACCCAACAGGTAACTCATCCAGCTCAGTTCTGGTAATAATCCACGGGATTTAGAGTTGGCGACTGGTCTAATTTGATTTTGTAAACTCAGTTTGGAGTTTAGGAGTTGCTCTTGGACTACGAATCCAGTTTTGATTCACAGCCTTTTCAGGATTGATTTTTCGCTACTGTCCAAAGAGTTTGTGTATTCTCAAGAGATTTTTTCCCAGCGAAAAATGGAATTATGAGCGGAATCTCGTTGTCGCAATCTTGCTCGTGAAGCAAGCTTCAGGCTATTTGTAAAGTGCTTGAATTTGATTTGGCAAGCCAACTGATTGATTTCGTGATTAGAACCATTTTTTAATTGAAGGTGCGAGTAGAAATCGATCGCAATCGAGTTAAAGGCGCAATTTTAAGTTTTCCTCAAACTCACCTAAGAGCTGGCCAAAAAATAAATTCAGCAAACTGCTGTTGGAGTTTTTACAGCGCGGGTATGCGCGGTCAGGTCAGCGATAGTTTCATCTCCGTTCATGCCGAATTCCCTCGTATTATTACCGGAAGCGGAATTTGGACGCGATTGCGATTGCCAAACGGATATCCAATTTCAAAGCAATTCTAAGTCAAGTTGTGCGCCACCTCCTCTGATAATAATGACCACATCAGGTTTGGTTTTTTCCAAGCTCTACAAAATCCGAAAATCAAAACTTGCTAATACAATTACTAGAAACAGCTTCATTGCCCTGCATGGTGGCTGGGATAAAGCTATGGTAGATTTTAAGTTTTCGAATTTGATTCGTTTGATTGACAGATCCCCATAGCCCGCCGTACACTTGGACTGCTGATGATTGCTATTCCTTTGGAATTACTGTGGGGAGTGTATGTCTTGGCATTTAGTCGTAAAGGCCGTCTTGGGTTAGTTTTTGTCCAAGGTTCTGTCGTAGTCCGCTTCCGTTTCACCTAGGGAAAATGAGGGTCAATGTCTTTGACATTAACACTCAAGCCATAAAGTGGGTGAAAATTACTGCTAACTGAGCAACGCCACTTTCAATTCCATTTTTTAAGTCCGCCTCCCTGTTACTACTGATTCAAATCGTGCAGCCGAACCGCTGCGGTGGTGAATTGCCATAGATTGCGCCTTGAATTTTACCTAAAACTTGATTGAGCCTTTGTTTTTCGACTAATTCCAAAATAAGCATGTCCCTGCGAGGAGAACCCATGACGTAGATAAATGCCGCAAAATCTCCCAAATTATCGCCAATAAACTGGTTCATAGATTAGTGTCAAGCGTGTTACGTATTGGAATTACCCGATTTCACGTTCGACAATGGAATTTAGGATTCATACTGCTTAAATTCGACAAAATGAAAGTTTTTGGGATTCTGATCATTCAGACCTTTTGGTGCGCTTTGAAGCATAACACGGGAAGGCGAACCTGTCTCCACAGATTTCCGAAGATGCTTCAATAGATTTTTAACCCAACCGGATTTACCTCTAGATACGAATCACTCGCTGGTTCTAACAAAGTGAAAGAAAGTAAGCCCTCTAACTGCCTTTGAATCAGTGCCATGGCTCATTTTCTGAAAAGTCGCCGGCAGGCCATTTGCCAAGACAGAAATTATACCTGAGCCTACCAATACTTTCATGGCTTTGGTCATCAGATCATCTCCAGGAAACCCAATAGAAATCTTTTGGCATCACTGCCGAGATGCCGCATTGCATTGCGTTCCAGATTAACCACTGCTTTCCTTCATTCCAAAAAATGTTTGGGAATGCCTGGCGCTAGGATTCAAAATCGCTCCAGGGTGTCATATCGACATGGTCCGCCCCGGAATGTTATAAGCCGAGAGGCATGCAACTGGAACGGAGCGCTGTCCGCTAAGTAGCCAGATAGACAGGGATGCAATGGTCCAGCCCTGCGGACAGCTTAAATATGGTATATAGGGCTTACAAGGAGAAAGTATGGCTAGACACCCAGTAAAAATCTACGGACTTAATTTCTTCATGACGCATCGCCTTGAGTATTGTTTGCCTCCGATCCCAAGCATGATAGGGACTCGGCCTGATGAATAACGAATACAACGTCCAAGTACGATTTTTCTCTGAAGCCTAGTCCAAAGTGGCCGTCTCGCCGGTGTCCCGAGAACTACCAAGTAATCTTACCCCTCTGAGATACGTGATCAATTAGGCTTTGAGCCCAGCAAGATCAAGGGAGTAATCTTCATGAAAAAGGAGTGACCAAAGCCAACGCCGGTGCCTTTAAATTTGATTCATAACTGTAGGTTTGGGAGGTTAAAGATAATGGGATGGGAGGAAATTGACGCTTCTGATTTTAAAAAAAAAATGTTAGGTTTGAATCTGTAAAAAGCCTGTAAGGAGGCGATAATTCATTCGCCCCCACGGATTATTCTGTTACAATGTGATTTTAAGGTTATATATCAATGTTTTTTTAGGATGATAAGTCACCAAACAATTTTTATCAAATCATGAAATACACCTAATTTCCATCACCGTCGGCTCTTATCAGACCTACAGGGATATATTATTCTCAAAAGGGCTTTAATTTCATTAACTATTTGGCAGTAAAAAATAGAGCAAGCATTTCTTTTGGAGAATAGTGAAAGATAAGTCGGATCAAAAGATGATTAATAAGCTCTTCGGGGCTCAAAAGTCCTGTTGAAAATTGGCTGGTTTGGAAATTCCAGCTGCATTTCGCGAATCTTAAAAGCTTTAACGAAGTTTATCGTTATGCAATCAATATCCATGTGATAATCGAGAATTATAGGCACAATCCCCGCTCCCATGATCAAATCAAAAAGAGAAATTATCCCGTCAACATTATTTAGATCTCCTTCGATGACTATTGCCTCGGTTTTAACGAAGTTTTAAGATCAGTACCAAATGGCATCGATCAAATACCGCATATCTGGGACGTCTGTTTGGCAAGCGTAGTTTCCACGAACAATATTATTCGAGATGAAAAAGCTTATTTTTAAATATCTCCAAATTATATCAAAAACAATCGAAATTCATGGATGAGGAACACAAAATTTTAATAACGATAAACCAGATGTGAAGGCGAGTAAAGGCGATAATCATTCGCCCCTACCAAACCCGCTACTATTTTCAAAATTCCCTCCTCAGAAATCATCTGGCAACGCCAAGTTGATCGCTTTATTTTTCCTTTTTGCTTGGCCGACATTCCTTCACGCTTCGATAATGAAATCAAGATTTTTGAAACAGACTGATGTATTGGGCCACTCATGAAGAATTGTCAAAAATCCTACGAATCTCGTCCCGCTTGAAATTGAATCAGTTTTGTCCACTTGCCAATATCCCTTTTTCTGCAAGTGCACTTACCCTAAACCTGCTGCTTGGATCACAACCTCCAAAAATGCAAGCCATGAAGCTTTTTTAATCCTGTCGTATGAAGCTTTGATTGGCTTCTTGCACAAAAAAAAATCATGGATGCTCGTTTTGCCAAAGTTTTCGCCTACGCGCCCATTGATTTCGAGCCATTCTTCCTGAAGTAGCAACGGCAAGCTTTTTCAATAGTCCCAAATGCCTTGAAGAAGCTGCGCTGTGTTTTCACCGATATTTTCTAACCAATTCCCAAAAGCAACCTTTCAAAAAAGGTTGGCTTTTAGAAATTGAATAATGCCCTTCCAATCAATATTTTTAATGACCTCCATCCTGAAAATGTATTTGCCTTTTCAGTTTTTTTGATTCGTTCTCTGATTCTCTGATAAGATCTAAATTAAGCTGAGCAAATCCCATGATTGTACCTTCAGTTTTGCTGGGCTGCAGAATTTCCGAAAACTCACTCCTTCTTCCCAAGGAAGATCTCCAAGACTACCGCGACAAGGAATCATAATCCTCAATTTTGGAAGCTGATGAATCTTTTAAGTGGAAATTGATCAATAAATTCTATCTACCAACCCAGTATTAGGCAGGGAACTTTTTTTATTCCAAACCTCGAATCTGTTCTTGAAATGCTTTTAAGGTCTCGAAGAGCGGGTAAAGCAGCACTTTCGATTAGAAAATCTTTGGATTTTGCTTGAAGGAATCCCCTCCAGTCAAGCAAATAGTGCTTTTTCCTACCTTTGATATACAGCAGTACATCACCTTCAAGCTCATATGATCATGGGACATTTCCACCCAATGGAGCTCGTTCCTTTTGCTTCAAGATCATAAAGTCTGCTGATCTATAACGAAGTCCTGTCGATTCAAAGGCTCGGATTCGCGTCCGTCCGCCAAAGAATCAATATCCATACGGCTCTTTTTGGAGACAAATGCTCAATTTTGCCCAATACCTGGGAGGGCATTTTCAATGTGTTTGGCAGTAATGTTTTGCCTCACTTTCCTTTCGCCTCCCAATCAGGTCCGCACTTCTGGCAACGTGTGAATGTAAACCACGGGTTTTGGCTTCTGATTTCCGAAGTGCCTCATTTTAACTCCGGTGATTTTTTGGGATGATTTTCACCTCCTTTTTTCTACATAGACAAAATCAACCTGCATGAAGTCCCCTAAAACGCTCTATTTCATTTGCGTTATAACGAAGCTTCGCTCACGTAGTTTCCAGCAGACTAACCGGAGCCAAATTTGGCCGACCAGTTGTGATCGCTCCAGTACGCAGACCCAAACTTGGTAAGTGGTCGATAGCAAATTCAGTTTGTGCACTTCTCGGCTTTTATACTTATAAGGCCAATAGCCAAGCGAGGGTTTTTTTTTGCTGTGAAAGACCCAATTCCCGTCGCGCTGGGCATAGCTATTAACTTTCAAGAAACCACGCCATCGGTATCCAGGAAAGTGTAAAACGTTCTTTTCACGCCAATCTTCGATGTATTTGGACCACATCCTGGATGGAATTCGTTTTTTCGGTAAGTGGGGGATACATTGAAACCCAATGTTTCAATTTGATGAATAGCAATCCTCGTGGTCTCGACTTCAATCTACACCTAGTAAGATTGGTAGAAATACAAAATTTAATCTCCGGAATTGGCGCCACCGACCTGCAGAATCCTGCATTTTTCATGTCCCGAAGGCAGCTTTTCTAGGTTTGCGAGCAAAGCATCCCCATTTTCCTCGCGTAAGTTGATTTGATTTTTTGAAACTGCGCATGTGGTAAAAAATATTTTCTCCCTCGAACTTTCAAATTATCGGGAACCCCTTCCCTCTGATAGTAAAGAGGAATGTTTCGAAATCGTTTTTTACATTTTTCAGTGACATCGTCACCTGTGGTAGCCATCAACTCTCGGGTTACGCGCGCGAAGCCAATTTTCCATTTTTCCATTAGACTAGACTGTGGCGACACGATCAAAATTTTCATTTTCGGCAAGAAAATATTGCATAGTCGTTCTTCCAAGCCCTTCTTCCACTCGCTCATCAAAAGGCACCAATTCAAATCAAATGGTATAGGTGTATTCCAAGGGAAAGCATTTTGTGGAATGCTCGACCGTCCGTGAAAATCCCTTGGTAATCGTTACCGCCAACTCGCTGACTTGGGGCTATCTGAATGCAATAAATCTGGAAACTGATTTTCCCAGACTGATCAATCCTCTAAAAAGCTGATCGAATTCTAACATTATTTTCCCCGGACTAACTTTCCTGATAATAGAAGGGAATTGGTGTCTATTGATTTGATCGGGAGATGGGTGATTATCGAGTTCAAGCTCTGCTTGAGTCATGTGGTATGCTGGAAAATTCGGCCTGTTAAAAATAGATTTCGATGGGGAAGGAGCAATGGTTATTTGGTTCTTGGAAATTTTTTTTAAACCGCAAAGGCGAGAAGAAAAAAGTAAATGGTTTAGGATTTAAAATGAAAACCATTAGATTTTGGGTTTGTATTTGTTCCCAAATGAGAAATTGGGGTTTCACGGTAACGGTTTGGTTTTTTTTACCGCAAAGTGAGCGCGAGAGAAGCAAATAGTTTGATTTTGGTTAGAACTATTGGCAGTATCCATTGGAAGGTTTTTTTACCGCTAAGGATTCGTTGGACTTAAATTTTTTAAAAGCAGCTATTTCTTTCCACTCTCAATCGAGACGATATCAAAGTCCATCTTGGTGGTTCCTAGTACTTTTATAATTGAAGAGTTTTGGATGGGTTTGGGTATGTATGAGATAGTTGTATTCTTAAGCCGGCACATACCTACTCTTAGGCACCCTCAAAACCGCAGATGGTCGTTGTAAAGTTCAGCAAAGTCGTTTCGATTGTTTGATGTGGCTAAACCCGGCTGGGTTTGAGTTCCAGCCTTCCTGGTAAGTCCTCTAAGCTTCTCACCTCCTTCGGGGATACGTAAGTTCCGTCTGGAATGCTCAATCTGCACCATAAAACCGATCTCTGGATAAATTCCTCGCTAGGTACCTAAATGAACAGAACCGTCCAAAGTCTGCCCACGCTCCTGTTTTACTGCAAGTGAACTGCCATTCGGGTATTAAAACTGTTCCAGCGATACCCCTCAGTCCTTGAGGCTTCAGTAACCCACAGAGGTAGTTTTTCAATACTTTCTCTTGTTCAATCCTAAAACTAATCATCAGGCCAGTTTCCAAATCCAACCGATTGAGACTGAATTTAACTTTCGTTGATCCAGTGATCGTGTCTAGTCATGGTTTTCCGCGAAGAAATTTCCTCCGAATAGATAATGTTAGGCTTCTCATGCCAACGCTGAAAATTTTTCTTACCTCATTATTAAAGACCTCCAGTCCCATAATCAATCAATTCGTTGATCAAAATAAGTAGCTCACTGTCTCTGCTATCCAATAAATAAATGTTCGCTTTCTTCTTATTATACAGTCGCTGAGGAATACCTATTGATTGGGCTAAGACAGTTTTTTTAACCGAGGATTATTTAAGCGTTTGCTTACTTGCCTCAATCTGTCGTAAGGATGCCCTCAGCTCTGATCAGCATCCACCCAGCTTCTAGTTTGTACTACCAATGATATTCTTGCCCAGCGATATGGAGACTAGAAACCTCAATTTGGGCAGATTTGCCTGCAGGCATTTTTGGATGCTTTTTTTAGTGGTCGAAAATTTTTTTTATTTTCCCATGGCGCAACTATTTTGCTTTAAATATAAAGCAATATTGTTTGCTCATAAATTGAAGAATGCTGGAAAAATTAAAAAATACTTGTTTTCACTGTGTTTGTGATTAGGTGAATCCGCAAGCTGCATGTATAATGCGGAATTTGGCCTTGGACTTAGTTCGAATTCGCTCCAGCCCGAGGGTGATTGGTCTTTTAAGTTGGCGGAGAGGTATCGTTTATTTCTCGATTTAGGTTTCCCTACGCCCAAAAATTTCTAACTAATGAAGGCGGTTTTCAGAGTAAAGCCGAGGGAGAACTATTTTTCGCCAGTAATTTTTTTATTTTGACAGTCCAATTGAAAGCCTAAATTCACATAAATTTTTCCCACCGATTTTTTTGGCTTATGAAGCCATTTATCAAATCCATTAATCGTGTCTAAATAACGCAATATTTATGTGTTCTACATATTTAAAAAATATGATTATCCGCAATGAAATGCCAGTAAGACCTCTTTTTTTTACTGTAACGTGCAGGAAACCCGCCAAGGCGAGCAGAACCCGCCCAAGGCGCGGCAGGCCGAGACGATGACCGAAGTAAACCGGTAATGGCTAGTGTTTACCATATATTTAAAGCTTCGCTTTTGCGCTTTTGAGCGTGGTACAGAGTGCGGATATATAAAAATTAAAAAAAAATCTGGGATGCATTTTGATATTCGTTTTCGCATCTAAGTCTTTTCTCAAGTAAAGTAGTAGAACAAATGAGAGCTTTTTTTATGGGCAGGGGTTTTGAAAACCCTTTTAGATTGACCCGAATCAACCTGTTGGCGGGAAGAACTTAAAAAGTTGTGTGTCCCGGTTCGCCCGTAGCGAGAACATTTTCATTGCAAATCCTCCCGATTATTTTTAACCTTTGCTACCCTTTCCCCTACATCTCCATGATGTAAGAAACCAGTAATTGAGTCTAGTAGTTTGGAGTCGGCCTACTCTCTTTTTTTTTGGAGAAGGATATTCGACATAACCTACCAATGGATGATATTGGCGAATTCAACTTCGATGAGGCAGAAAGACGCTCTTAATAAATACTATCCGGGAAAGCTTTGAAATACTCCCTGCTTCCTCGAAATTCTAAAAACAAGTTGACCTGCCAAGGTGAGGCAATTTTGGAAAATAAGTTACAGAGTCACCAATACCTTCCGCTCATATGTTCCTTAAGTCCCACACCCTTCACGTGTAGTCGCAAATTCATTCTGCACTCTATTAATGCACAGAACTCTTTGGAGGAAATTTGCGGATATGCTCCCGATAATCTGGAGGATCTCCGGGTCTACATCAATGAATCGCCTATACCGCCAGGTTTCAAAAACTGATTTAGTCAGAGGTGTAAGACCAGGACTTGTAAATCCTCGAATCAATGTGAGCGTGATAGTGATGCCCTCTATTGCGTTGCCAGCGGTACAATCCCTTTCTGGATCCGAACATTCATTAGCCAGCTTTCCAGAGGACATTTGACCAAATACAGATGAAATTGAAGTCCTTCACAGAATCCTATGATCAGGCGAATCACTATAATCTAATATGGTAATCGCTGACTGAAGAAGCTAAAGCGAATTTGTCATGCTGGAAACCTCCTTTTGCTGATTTTCCTATCTTTGCGACTAATTTCCGATACTAGAACCTTTCCCTGTCGTCAATTTTCTGAGACATTGGATCTTAATAAATCTATGAAGTTCTGCCAATTTTTAAACGTTACAGAGCCGTCACCATCCGCCCTTCCTAAATGCCAATGGTCCATTTCAATATTGGTCATATTGCGGGATGTTACATTCCTTCAGATAGTTATGTTCGATACTTGCGTAGCAGAGGAAGAGATGTTGCTTAGTATCGGAATTCTGATCGAGCATGGCGTAGCGATTACCATCAAAGCAAATAAAAGAGAATAAAACTCCTCAAGGAAATCGTGGATGCGATACCAGAGATGAAGTGAAGGCAAGTGTTTCGGCGAATTCCCGGAATCAGGATTTCGCATCATGTATTCCTCGCCACCTTCTTCGCAAAGATTACCATGAACTGCACAGAACTTTTTCCAAGAATTTGTAATGGATAAGGGAGAGTTTTTAGAAACAAGTCAAACTAGAGCCATACTTATGAATGAGGAACCAACCATTTTTAGCTGATCGATACAATCAGGGACGACTTGCCCAAAAAATGTGGAATGAACAATGCAATACGAAGATCAATGTGAGCGATGCGGCACTTCATTGAGCCCAACAGAAATATAACAATCCTAAATCAAAATTGAGGCGTCGAACTCCCGGTATTGAAAGAAACTAAGCACATGTTTTCTTGATTTGGGTAAATACAGACCGAATTTTTTGAAAAAGTGGGATCTTGGATGAGCATGCGGAATGAATTGGATAAACAATGTACTCGAACAGTGTAGAACTCTGGTTGGATAGCCGGGGCGATGGACTAGCAAGCGGACGATGCTCGCGATATGGACCTGGGGAATTCCTCGTTTCCAGTCGAGTGGTTTGCCGAATGGAGAGGACGGTATAAAGTACTATTAAACGTGTGGGTTTGAAATGCATCCCGTTGGTTTACGGCACTCTATTTCTACAAAAGAATGGGGCAATGTAGAAAAAGGAAATCCGATTGGGAAACCGCGTAATTCGGAAAGACAAAGGATACCGAATATGTGGTACAACTTTATCGGAAAAGATAACATTGTACTTTCACTGCAATTAATTTTTCCTGCTTATCCCTTAACGAACCCATAGGCGAATTTATCCTTCCTAGATGAATGAGTGCCGGCAAATGAGTTTTTGAAATTGGAAGGTAGAAGTAAAATTTCTAACTCACGAAATTGGGCTAGTTGGCTTCATTGAGTACCTACGAAGAGATTCCCAGGTCAACAGGTGCTTCCGCTAATGTTCCTTGACCAGCGCAATTCTCCGAAACGCAAAGAATCGATTTACCCTGGAAAAGATTTCCAAACGCGCTAAACAATTCAGAACTCGTTGTGGCGATCTATGGGTAATTTCGTTCAATCCGCGCAGTAAGTGTTTAAACCCATATGCTATTTTCAAGGAGTGGTTCCACATTGAAAGGTGCACTGACTAGCGCCATCGACCAGAAAGTGATTGCTCAGATGGTGGAAGGCCTTTCTGAGAAAAATTGCAGCATCAAATTGAGCGCTATCGATTCGCGGAGAAAGCATGGGGTATTATGATGAGATCTCGCCGTTGGGCAAACAAATATCTGGCAGAAACTGGACTTTGGAAACAGTAATCAAAACAGATCAAACAGCGAGACTAGCGACTGAGCGAGAAATGGTCGCTTTGAATATCGCAAAGCAAACTTGCGATTGTTTTCAAGAGCCATTTTACCAATTTACTGCTGGCCCAAATTGGTGTCTTTATTTGATTTGAAACAAATATCAAAATGGGATGATCAAGGTTCTGGGTGAGTCTTACCTCAAGGGAGGAAAAGACCTGGGCTGAAATGGTTTCATTAATTATGATAGATCGAAGACGAAGCTGGTAAGAGAGAACCCAAAGTTCAAAAACGCTATTAGAAGTGCGCGAAAGGACAAATGAATGAAGCGAAAATTCCGGTGTGTTCTCGATTGGTTCCGTGTGATGAAAGACCTAAAATACGTTGATGATTTGCAAATAGATATGCGTGTGGTGAACCGTTTTGGAAGCGAGGAGAGAATGCCGAGTCCAAAAAGGCTAATCAAGCCTAAAAGTCCGATACTGGACTTGGTCAATCGTACGGTTTTGAGGTGGGGTAGCCAGAGCATTTCGAACCCGATGTCTGATCGGTAAGCCAAAGTGGAACGATGCTAATCAACCTTGCGCCAAAAGAAAGATGATGGGAAATGCGATTCGGGAGAGGAAATGATCTTGATGGGCAAGAAGACAAGACGGTAGTTGAAACTGGCTTCAAGCCGCATGAAGGAACTGCGAGTGGATCGACCGAATATCTTAATTTAGTAGCACTATCCGATTGGATTGGATGTGACTACTTCGGATCAACGAAAATTTGAAACCTATAGAGAATACTTCTAAGCAGGTTTTTTTATTCAGTATATTTCAAAATAAAGAATCTAAAATATAGTGAAAAAATCTTTTTAACAATCATTTTTGTTTCTTTTGAGATCACTCCTCGGGTTCTTAGGTCCAGATTGAAGCTGAACATTAATGTTTAAAATTGAAGCCTCATCAAAACATATCCGATTCCGGGAAGATAATTCCATTATACCGCCCAGACAATATTTTAATGCTAGAAGGAAGCAGGATTTTGTTTTTCCCGCTGCTAGGAGGCCAATAAAGGTCCATGGTTTTCCCAAGAATACTAATAGTAACTACCGAATCCATTTTAGAAGGATGCTGGATGGGATTTTAAAAGATCAAAAAGTTGATGGTGACTAGTAAGAGGATGTGCTGATCAATGGTATTAGCGGCGCAAAATTTTCACGATTCCAAAAGAATTCGTGATGGAATCCATTTACCTAATCATTAAGCTTGTTTTTTGAAATGATGAGTCTGTTACTTGTATGAATGGGATTTGTCCCCTTCCCTGTACCACCCAGGAATTATGAGTCAATAAAAAGGTTATATTTCCAGTGGTCTATGGAAGTCTGATCTTTTAAAGACTGATGCTTAGCCAATGCCTTTCCCCCCATAAAACAAATTACCTGCAGCTGATGCAATCAGGAACTGAAATAAAATATTATCTTTTTTTAATTGGTGAAAAAGCCGGATAGATGGCTATAAATCAATGCAACGGTCCCGCTTCTTTTGATCATCCCACCTTTCGTTCCTTGATTGGAATATTGATCACAAACGGCCTGAAGGATCGTCTTATCGATTTCGGGTCCAGCATACGGGTCAACTTTCCATCGGTTAATTCACGCAAAACAATACTTTTCGATCCGGGAGAAGCTTTGCCTTTTCGCCATAGCCTCCGTCTGGATTTCAAGACTGTTTACACCCCCTGCCTAAATCATGCGCCCATCATGGATTTGATATCTTCTGCCAAAGGAGACATGAATCATCAACAACCAAGTATTCCTTATCCACTCCATTGATGATTGAAGTCCACGGTTTTCGAAGCTGAAAAATAGGTGAGGAGCGGAATACATGGCAGTTTCCAGATCAACATAAAAAATGCAGCCACATAAATAGGAATACATTGAATATCGGGTGATAAAGTTCACCAACAGTCAAGCTGGACTTCTGCTTACAGAAATCGCCTAGGACTGTCTGTGCCGTCAATTACCGCTCCACCTCGATGATGGCAATTCCCAATTCCACTGGCCTAAGAAAAAACCGCCAAACGGCCTATTAGTAGTTTGTTCAAGCAGTAAATGGTTTAGGGATTCGATAAAAGTGAACGCAGTAGCGCCTAAGCCAAAAATGGCAATAGTCTCTTGACGCGAAAGGTCGAAAGAAATTTGCTTTGCACCCAGAAAGAAATAAATGGAAGATTGACCAAGATGATCAATACAAAGATTCATCGGAACAGGAGTTTCCAGTAGTAAGGAAATTCCCATTGCACCGCTCTGTCAAAAAAGCCATTAGGTAGCAAAAAACCCTTCAGACCAACACTCGCCATCACCACACCGAAACAGGATAAATAAAGGAAATCTTTGATGGGTCTCCAAGAACGGTCACTCGCTTGACCCATTCCGCATCTTGAATATTCAATAGTCGTTCTTACCCCATTGCTTAAAGGTAAGGAATCCTTATTTTACTTACAAATTTAATAAATATCAAAAATACACTGCTTATAAAGCTTTGAGGAACAAATAAGAATGAAATGATTAAATTATCCGTAAATACCCTAAAAGCGATTTGTTTTTAATTCATTAAAATACCGGCGAAATAATTTTTGGCGAAATAACCAAATCGTTAAAACTTGGCATCGAAAACAGGAAAGGTACAATAGGAGAACATTACGATGAAAATGGTACTCCGGAAGGGGAAGGACCAAGACACATTTATTTGGAGTTTTTGTGAAGACCGTTGAACAAAAACACTAGGCTAAGAAAAATGCATCATTTGCAGTACTCGGGCAAATCAAACTCAGCGCTCAAATGGGGATAGACTTTTAATGTGTATGCAACGTATCAAGGTTAGAAAAGATTTCTTCACCTTAGATATCATGCCGCGCCAATAATTTCCGAATGAAGAATGGCGGAAATTGGAAGGCTGGTGAAGCAAGCCGAACGAATGCGCTAACATGTTCTACAGGATATTTATAATGAGCGCCGGCATTTTAAAAAGATGGAATAGTTCGCATCAGATTTGATCTTTAAAAGTAAAGATTACCTCGAGCCTTGCGTCGGTCTGAACTCCCCCAAAAAGGAATCTTGGTGTCATAGTCAACTGGTGAGCGGATTTTATCAAAGCTAAGGATGGAGAAATATTACATCTTAGAAAGAAACCTTCGCTGTCCATCAGGTTTATCCTACATGCTCGAAAGTAGAGAGATTATCAAACGGGCTTATTCCGCAACTCTCTACAAGCGTGGAGTATATGCGGTATCTGATTATCCTGCAAAATTGGCTACGCGATGCTCCAGAATCTCTCGGATAAACCTAAAGCCCGGTGGTGGGGGTATTGACTCCCGGGATTTACAATTCGCCTATTACGAGCATTCCTACCTTGCTTTGAAAATGGGAGTAGAGTTGGTTTCTGGCGTAGACTTGATTGTAGAGATAAAATTGTCCTACATGCCAGACTACACCAAGGTCTACAGCAAATCGATGTCTTGTATCGTCGACTCGATTGATACTTCCTTGACCGCATTGACCTTCAATCCAGAATTCGATGCGGAGTTCCGGGATCTTTTTCGAAGCATATAAAGCTGGAAATATCGCCCTTAGCAAATGCACCGGGAACGGGCGTAGCAGATGATAAGGCGGTTTTATGCATATGTTCCAAAATCATTAATAATTACCTTGAACGAAGGCCTATTTTAAATAATGTGCCCACTTATCTCTCTCTGGCGAGAGGAAGCTGATGCGTCAGTATTTTCTTGGATAAATATTGACCAATTGTGGGTCAAAGAAACTAACTGGCTGCCGGCGGCTATGGATGCCTGATCGGACCAAAAGCAAACTCAAAGAAGAGCCATGACAAGATTCAGGGAATGATCAAGAATAATCCAACCTAATTACATTGCTCAGCCTACGCTTTCTCTTTCTACGGTGCCTACCCTGACTGACGAAGGGAGATCGAAGGAAGACCACGGAGTAGCTGGATCTCCGGCCATAATATTTTGTAATGGAAAAGGAGATCGAAGTAATCCCCGTGCCCTGAAACCCGAGTAGCCTTGAAGAAAGGCTCCCTGTGGTGAATAGCTCCCAAGGTGGAGGAAGTAAGGATACTTGGGTTTTGATTAATTAATCAAAAAGAACTATGCTAATAGAGAGCAAAACCAATATATATTGGCTAGGAAGTACCTAGAGGCGTGCAGAGAAAAATTTATGCACGATCATCGATGTAATTTCAATTGTTATTGCCAGGACTTCCCATTTCGATATGAAGGAGCAATGGAAGCCACTGGTGGAAATGCCACGGGAGACTTGGATTATATAATAAAACACATACGATGGATTTTGGATAGCAAAAAGTCTTGTTCTTTTTTAGCTTTTGATGAGAAGAACCCGAAATTCAATGCTTTCGCCGTTCGAAGTGCACGGGAAAACGCCGCAGGATCAGATTCCCGTGAAATCTCAGTAAAGAACCCTGGGAGAAGTGCAACGAGTGCATTACATGATGCAAGATGGGAACTGGAGAAGAAAATTTGGAAAAAGGAGATCCCTCGAGCTTTCTTCGAAAACGTTAAAAATTCAAATCCTGCTACTTTATGGAATAGCAGATTAGCGAGTTTGGCACGGACAGAAGGTGGTATTTCCGGCAGTTGGGTCAATTCCTCGACGAGCCGATAAAACTTCCAGAATCTTGACGTGAAGTATCATATCCTCTGCCTTCAGAAGAGAAGGTGGGTAACACCATTGATTTCCTGCACTGGATGGCTTGCTCATTGTCAGTTACGGCTTTCAATACCTATCGAGAGACTTATGGAAATATAGCCCCCGCAAGTGTGGTTGGAGTTTTTGGTTTTAAAATAAATATTTTTCCCAGGTCGAATTTATTATTGCATCAAGGAGGCTGAAAATGCTTGCACCAACATTTCTTGGTAATCTCAGGAGATTAAAACTCTGCCGGAACGTTTCCGAATCGGTGAACTCAGATCCTAAATTAGAAGTTTGCTGAGTGGTGAAAAATAATCAAGTTATGACTTCCACGAATACCTTGGGATGAGATGCAGATTAAGCTCAAAGCCATATCTCAAACAATATTATAGTAATTACTTTCACCTTAAGAGATAACTTTACCTTACAATCAATGACTCAAGAATGACCTTTGCCTCGGCATAAAACAGT